>ENA-UZWV01004852-UZWV01004852.1-metagenome-genome-assembly--contig:-Day-3-1m-contig-4852_pt1 | contig 21965 bp, 19 predicted proteins | sample MGYA00260342_ERZ794902 | MGnify/ENA metagenome assembly ERZ794902
AGATCCTGCCACCAACTGCCGAGCTGTCGCTTATCGCCGATGCTCAAAGCCAAGAGCACAGCGCGGCCACGCGGCGACAGCTCTGCTTGCTCGATAGATTGTTGAATTGTTGTCCTTAGCCGCGCCGGCACTGAGGCAATATGGCCACCACTAAAAAGCCTGGCCTCCGGCAACTGCCTGGCAAGCTCTGGCGAACGCACATAACCGGTGGCGCTATAGCCCTGCTGTAGGAGCCAGCTTTGATAATCAAATGCTCCGGGATTAACAAAGCCTCGAGGGCGTCGCAGGCGCACCACCAGCTGCCAGCGCTACCCTGGGTGCAAAGTCTCTGCAGCATACCAACTAAGTAAAATGTCACTCGGGGCAAACTGCGAATCGGTATCACCCATAAGCTGCATGGACTCAGCGGCAAAACTAAAACGACTGCGAGCAGAATTACTGTCCACTAAACTGATAATCCGTCCCGAGATTAAAAACTCTGCTCCACTGAATTGTTCAGGCAAACTTTTATTGAGTATTTGATGGCCGTAAAAAATACCCCAGAGCATTCCAACACTCAGAGATACAAGCCAAATCGACCCTCTCAGACGGAAAAAGGCACAGAGCGATAGCAGCACAATAAATAGGCCGAGGCTGACCCAAAAGCTTGGTAACCAAGGCCACCAGGCAACCGAAAAGACACCCAGAGATAGCATAATCAAGTAGCTCAAGATAGATCCTTCTAAAGAGATATCCGTTACACTTACACCGCTAACAGCCTGCTTAGGCTGGACAAACAAGACTGACAACGAGTAAACACTGTAGTCCCGAGTGGTGCCAAAAAATGTGACTCCGCCGCACTCTTGTCGAATAGTGGGTTTAACCGATGAAGAAACATCTGCTGATTATCTATCACACCCAATCCGGCAATACTGGCCAGATGGCGGAGGCCGTTATGCGGGGATCAACGCAAGAGGCAGATGTAGAAACCCGATTGCTAAATGCCTTTGATGCCGATTTAAAGGATTTGCGCTGGGCTGATGGCTTGCTTTTTGGCACGCCGGAGAATTTTGGCACCATGAGCGGCGCCCTCAAGGACTTTTTTGATCGCACCTACTACCCAGCAGAGCCCTTCCAACTAAATTTACCCTATGCTCTATTTATCAGCGCCGGCAATGATGGCAGCGGCGCTGTGCGCGAGATCGATCGTATTGCCATCGGTTACCCATTGCGCAAAATCAACGAGCCATTAATCGCCAAAGGCGATATTAATCAGCAACACTTAGAACAATGTGAAGAGTTAGGTCTAGCCATGGCCGCAGGTCTGTCCTTAGGAATCTTTTAACCATGAGCAAAGGCTTAGTTTTGACCGGAGGCGGCGCCAGAGCCGCCTATCAAGTGGGTGTTTTGAAAGGTATTGCCAGTATATTACCGAGATCAGTGTACAACCCCTTTCCGATTATCTGCGGCACCTCTGCCGGTGCCATCAATGCACTGTCGATTGCCGGACGGGCCGGGCCCTTTCGTTTGCGCACCAGCAAATTGGAGCGCATCTGGAATGAACTGACACCAGCAGATGTCTATCGCACCGACGCCCTGGGGGTATTAAAAAATACCTTCCATATAATGGCCTCATTTGTTCACAGCGGATATGGCATCGGCAAACCAGTATCGTTGCTCGACAACAGCCCATTGCGCAAGATGATGGATAGCTATGTCAAATTTGACTATCTGGATACAGCAATTAGCAATGGCGAATTGGAGGCTATCGCCATCACAGCAATGAGCTATGCCAGCGGTCAGTCAGTCACCTTTTATCAGGGACAGGAACGAATAGCCGCCTGGAATCGCTCCCGTCGCCGCGGCGAACATATCCCCCTGAGCATTGATCATCTGATGGCCTCAACCGCCATCCCCGGACTCTTTCCTGCGGTAAAGATAAACAATGACTACTTCGGCGATGGCGCGGTGCGCCAGCTCAAGCCAATCAGCCCGGCACTGCATATGGGCGCCTCTAAACTATTAATTGTCGGCGTCAGCGACAATGCAACACGCAGCAAGGTGCCTGCCGGATTAGAACACTCCCCCTCCACGGCCCAAATTGTTGGGCATATGTTTAACAGCGCCTTTATTGATGCCGTTGAGAGTGACTTAGAAACCCTGAGCAATATCAATCGTCTAGCCGGTGCCCTGCCCCAATCCCTGCGCGAGAAAAACAATATCACCGATTTAAATCCGGTTGAGGTGCTGTCTATATCCCCCACGGAATCCATCGACAGTATCGCCGAGGAGCATTTACACCAGCTGCCAAGGTCCCTGCGCATTTTTCTGAGCTTAACGGGTGCTACAGCTCAAGGTGGCGGGTCCAGTGCTGCCAGCTACCTACTATTTGAACCCGGTTTCTGTCGCAAGTTGATCGCCATGGGCATGCGCGATGCTCAATCTAAAGAAGATGAAATAAAGCAATTCTTCGACCTATAAGCGACTTAAACTCATTCTTATGACCGATGACGATGCAGAGACAGCAGGTTAAAAAACTTACTGGAGTTTTTTAGAGCGCGTTCTCAGAGATAACTAAGGCGGGGTTTAAAGGACTAAACTCCAGGCATAAAAAAACGCAAAACCGAAGTTTTGCGTTTAGTATTGGAGCGGGAAACGAGGTTCGAACTCGCGACCCCAACCTTGGCAAGGTTGTGCTCTACCACTGAGCTATTCCCGCAAACACTTATCCATAAGTGCTGTATAAAAATGGCGTCCCGTAGGGGAGTCGAACCCCTGTTACCGCCGTGAAAGGGCGGTGTCCTAGGCCTCTAGACGAACGGGACGGTACTGGCTAGGAGGCGCGCATTCTATTGAGCTACAGATAAACTGTCAACCCTATTGGCGCTTATTTTTAACTGGTTTAAAGAATAATTAATTCTTGCTCTAGCTTGTTGAAAAAAAGCCGTATACGTTTTGCATTGGCCCCTAAATCAGTGACCCCCACTCTTGACACTGAGCGAATATCAATGGTACTTGATTGCTCGTCTAAGGGCGCAATACGCACCACAATATCATCGACAAATCCAAACAGGGGCGTGATTGTCTGGGCCTCAAATTGCAGTATAGAGGCGTCCTTGGAGGAAATTTTCCATCCCAGCAGACTACCGACAAATAGCGCCTTTTGATAAACCTTGCGTGCCGCAAGCTGCACGGTCACAGTGCTGATATCAGGGTAGGCTTCACGCTGTATAGCCGTTACCTGCTCGGCACTGAGCTGGTCGGCCCCGTAAACCAATGAATTTTCACGAAAACCCTCGTCCTCTCGGGTAAAAATAAACTTTGGCGGATTAACCGTATCAGTGGTTATATCGTGAATCCTAGGTGCTCTGATACCGTCGATGCCGACCATATAGAGTGTAAGGCAAGGACCTATGGCGCAGCATACAGCGAGTAATGCGTACTCTAGGCGCAGAGGTCTTTTTTTAACCGCAGCGCTACTTAATAAAACAAACTCTACTAGAACAACCAGACAGCACACTACAAGTGCGGCGGCGAGAAGTAACAAGGCTAACCTAAAGTGCAATAATTCGACACGATATCCGACAGTACTGAAGACAGTCAGAAGTAAACCAGCCTGCCCCGACCAACTTATTATTTTCATTACAGCCTCCCCCACAAGGATATTATTTAGCTACAATGGACTTCGCAACTGCACGATCTAGGTGTCGCGCTTAATATTTAAACCACTTATTCAATGAAGCATTTCATGCCTGAATTAAAAAAATCGCTCAAGCTCGCCAATGTCTGCTATGACATCCGCGGCCCCGTTCTCGATCAAGCTAACCTGCTTGAAGACGAAGGCCAACGCATAATTAAGCTAAATATTGGCAACCCGGGTGCCTTTGGCTTTGATGCCCCGGATGAAATCATGCACGACGTTATTCATAATCTTCGTGAAGCTCAGGGCTACTGTCATTCAAAAGGCCTTTTCTCAGCGCGCAAAGCCGTTATGCAGCGGGCTCAGACCCAAGGCATAGCGGATATTGTCGTCGATGATGTGATTATGGGCAACGGTGTCAGCGAGCTGATTGTGATGGCAATGCAGGCGCTGCTTAACAATGACGATGAGGTACTGATACCCTCCCCCGACTACCCACTGTGGACTGCTGCGGTCTCCATGGCCGGTGGCACGCCGGTGCACTATCAGTGCAACGAAGATGATAACTGGCAGCCCAATGTTGCCGATATTGAAAGTAAGATCACCGCTAATACCCGCGGTATCGTAGTTATTAACCCTAACAATCCGACCGGTGCGGTGTACAGCGAAGACAATCTTAAGCAGATAGTTAGCCTGGCGGAAAAATACAATCTGGTGGTATTTGCCGACGAAATTTACGATCGCATTCTCTACGATGATGCAGTGCATATCCCCCTAGCGACTCTGGTTAAAAAAGTACTCTGCCTGACGTTTAATGGCTTATCAAAGACCTATCGACTTGCCGGATTCCGCTCCGGCTGGGTGATTACATCCGGTGCCAAACACAATGCCCGCAGCTATATCGAAGGGCTCGAAATGCTTGCTTCTATGCGCCTCTGTGCCAATGTACCGGCAATGCTTGCCGTGCAGACAGCACTGGGTGGCTACCAGAGTATTAATGATTTGATATTGCCTAACGGCAGACTGCTGGCTCAACGCGATTTAGCCTATGAGTTGATCACCCAGATTCCCGGCGTCAGCTGTGTTAAACCCAAATCGGCTATGTACCTGTTTCCAAAATTGGATCCGGTTATGTATCCAATTGCTGACGATGAAGATCTGGTCCTAGAGCTACTTAAACAGGAACGTGTTCTATTGGTTCAGGGCAGTGCTTTTAATATGGTTGGAACTCAGCATTTTAGGATTGTATTTTTGCCTGACAAAGACCAGCTGATTGAAGCCATTGGGCGCCTGGCAACCTTTCTTGAAAGAGTGCGCGTCACCTCTGGGACTAACTCGCTAACAGCCGCTAATCGCGAAACCCCAGCTTGAGCGCCTGAGCTCTAAGTTCAGGCTGGGCCTGTTGAGTATCGATGCTGAATTTATAACAACTGAACTCATGGCGCTCTGGGTACTGCTTGCGCAACAGATCGAAGGTCTGAGCCACATCGGAACTGGCATTCAGGGCTGAGCGCATTCTCAAATCATCTTCAGCCACATCATAGCTCGCCAATATCAATTCACTAACCGTCTCTGGAGTAAGCGTAGCGACTGTTTTAGGCTGTTCTGTAAGCGTCTCAGCATTTGCGTTAGTCAACCGTTTAAAGGCCTCAGCAAGCATCTCCGTGCCCCTGACCTTGCCCTCAATGCTATAACCTGCAATGTGCGGCGTCGCCAGTGCAACCTTTTCCATTAGCGACAGATTTATACTGGGTTCTCCCTCCCACACATCCAGCGCCACTCTTAATGACGAACCGCTCTCAAGCAACGCGAGCAATGCGGCGTTATCAATAACCGCGCCGCGCCCAGCATTAATTAATAAGCTCTCAGGATTAATTCGGCCCAACACCTCAGCACTGAATAAATGCTCTGTTGGATAGGGGCCTGAGGTGGTCAAGGGGGTATGCACACAGATAATATCGCTGCCCAGCACAGTATCGAAATCCGTTAGATTGATTCCTGAGTCAGCACTTAAGAATGGATCGTAGACCGCGCAACTAACGCCGAGGTCGGTAAGCGCGCGATACAGGCGACCACCCACATTGCCACAGCCCACTATACCGACAGAGCACTGCTGCCAGCTAGCCTGTAAGCGACTGAGCACAGACAAATCATATTGCACCACGGCATCGGCATTGCAGCCAGGCGCATAGGCAAAGTCTATGCCGTTCTGGGCTAAATAATCCTCATCTATATGGTCCGTTCCAATCGTTGCAGAGCCGACAAATGAGACCGATGAGCCCTCTAACAGTGCCCTATTAACCTTAGTCACAGAACGCACAAGGAGAACATCCGCATCGGCAATATCCGCAGCACAAAGTGAGCGGCCAGGAACATATGTGATAGGGCCATATTCTCCGAAGAACTGGTCCACCATCAACATATTTTGATCCGCTACTATTTTCAAAAAGACTCCTGAGGGCTATTCAAACCCGAGATTAAGTTGCTCTACCAGCTCGGTGTGAGCTGCCGTCCACGCAACTGTTTGGCGCGGTCATGAAACTTGCCTGCGAAACCCATCTCCTCGCAAAACAGATCAAAGGCATTGAGATTTATGCCCTGCCAGGCGATCTGTTCCAGCTTTGGCGCTTCGGCTATATCAGTACAAATAGTGGTCAGCTGTCGGGCCAGTAGCAGTTGGTCGCGGTGGTTATCAATCTTGTCTGCCAGTTTGCTGGCGCCACGGATCGGCAAGTCCTGCAACTGATCTAGGTGATCCAAAATAGCGTCTATATCGGGAAAATGCAGCAGCAACTGCTTTGCTGTCTTGGCGCCCACTCCAGGCACGCCGGCTATATTATCACTGCTATCACCGGTAAGGGCCAATAAGTCCGCCATCTGCTGACAGCCAATCTCGAGGTCTTTTTCTACCTGACGCTGGGTTTTCGGCGGTGCCTTGCCAAAGTCCCAAAACAGATCCTCGGCTTCGATCAACTGCATCAAGTCCTTATCCCGAGTAACCACTACAGGCTGGCTATTAGCCAATCTCGCGTTCTTGGCCACCGCGCCGATCAGATCGTCCGCTTCATAAATGTCAGACGCCATCTCGGCAACCCCTAGGACTCGACAGAGCTGGCGGCAGGCATTTAGCTGAAAGGCCAGCGCCTCATCCGGGAGCTCCCGATTAGCTTTATAGTCTGAACAGAGCTGGTGGCGAAAGCCGCTGCCTAAACTTTCATCAAAGGCACAGAACAGATGCTCTGGGTTCTTATTGCGCAACATATCCAACAGAAAGGCGGTAAAGCCATAGACTGCATGGGTTGAATGCCCGGAATCGAGGGCCTGCCAATTTTCAGGCAACGTAAAATAGCTGCGAAAAATGTAGATAGATGAGTCGATAAGATAAGCCTGCATAATAGATCCATTGCGCTCCTGCGTAAGTCTGAAATTTGGCGATTTTTGCCACTGGCTATAAGCTTTTACAATAAGTGCTTCTAATATAAATTCTTTTAAGGTCAGCGCTTTTAATCAAATGGCTCTAAAAAGTTGTTCTAAAAAGTTGTTCTAAAAAGTTGNNCTAAAAAGTTGCTCTAAACAAATGCATCTAAACAAGCGCCTCTAACCGGTAATGATCCTGAGACAAAGGCTCGGCACAATCAAATCGATTGCCTAATGCCTCGATAAATAGCCGCCCTCTCGACGGCAAATCGCCCCCTGCACACCAACTTTGAGCCCGCTCTACAACTGCTCGAACAAAGTCGTCGCTAGCACCCTCATCCGAGGCTAGGTTATCGGCGCTGACTCGAAAGCGCTGACCAGAGGCTATGGAGAACATCCACTCCAGCGCCTGGGGCGCAACCTCAGCCTGCTCGAATAACTGCTGTTGCTGAGACGAACGACCATCGGGACTATACCAGTAACCAAAGTCTAGCTGCTCTCTGCGCTGAGTCCCAGCGATACACCAATGGGCGGTTTCATGGAGTGCGCTGGAGAGATAGTCATGACGGAAATAGAGCCGGTGATAGGTTTCCACAGGGCTGATGTCAGCGTCCTCTGTCGCCAATCCAGCCGGAATATAAATTGGCTCTTCGGCGCCACCGAGCAAGCGTGTATTGAGTCGCTCGTAAAACAGCTGTTCAAACAACGTAACGACTGACGCCAAGCGCAGATTCTCTGTTAACAATTAGTACCCCAGACTCTAAATACTGTGCCAAGATGCAATTATATAATCATTTTCACGTCGCATCACCGGCTATTATCATCTCAAATTATTGTACTTTGCATAGTTCTAGAGTACTTTTAAAGAGAGGTCGTTTGAAAGATAAGACGCGCTTCCTGCCAACTGATCAAGGAGATGGACCGATGAGCAAAATCATTGATTTCAAATCTGCATCTAAAGCCAGCTCAACATCTGGCTCAAAGACTCAACCAGGACCTGAGAAAAACGCTGACTCAACCACAGAGTCAGACAACATAATAGATATCTTCACTCGCAAGCCGCTCTCTGAAAACCTCAATAACAAGCTTATTCGAATAACACCTGAACTCGATGGTTTGGAAATGCTCTATGCCAATTCAGAAAATCAGGACAAACTTTTCTCGGTTAAAATTCTCGCCTGGGGGCTGCGCACCAATGGTGAGGTTGTAGGTCTTGTGCCCTGGCTCCATGAACTGGTTCCCTGTGACGAAATCAATGACCCTTTAAATGGCCAGTGGCAGGGCTATTATGATGCTGGTGTCGACGAGCTTTTTTACAGTGCTCCGCTGCACAAGATTGTCGAGCTAGAGACCGCTGCGGATTACTATGAATATCAGTGCGAATCCGATCGCGAAATTATTCAGGAGATCCCCGATACCATTGGCACCCATGCGGTGTTATCGGCCGATAAATTCAAAAGTATCACTCTTAAAGAAGTGGTCAGCTGGAGACTGCGCCAAGATGGCAGCATCAGCGCCATGTTAATTGATGACAGTAAAATGGTCAGTACACCAGTCCTACCAGGAGATGAATGCCTATTTGAGTCAGATGGCTGCGATGATTTCCACTATTTTTTTCAACACCATATAGCCAATAAAATTAAGGCACAGGACCCTGATGCCCTGGCGGCTATTTCGATACTTTCTGAGACCTAACTGAGACCTAACNNCTAACTGACAGCGAAAGCCACCCTCTAAATCAAAGGGTCCGTCTATAGACTAAAAAGCCGCCGATTCTTTTAGAATCGGCGGCTTTTTTATCAACTGAGTAAAACCAAGTAGAAGACTATTCTGGACTGCCATAAGACATCAGTCGCTCAAAACGAGTCTCCAACAACTCATCCATGGGTATCGCCGAGAGGTCCTTGAGCTGGCGACTAAGACTCTCTTTCAAGGTCTCGCACATACTGTCTATATCGCGATGGGCTCCGCCCATGGGCTCGGGGATGGTCTCATCAACTATACCGAGGTTTTCAAGGTTGTCTGAAGTAACACCCATGGCTTCAGCAGCCAGTGATGCCTTCTCGCTGGTTTTCCAAATAATATTGGCGCAACCTTCGGGCGAGATAACAAAATAAGTGCTGTACTGCAGCATATTAATTTTGTCACCCACGCCAATTGCCAATGCGCCACCAGAGCTGCCTTCGCCAATAACGGTGCAGATAATCGGGGTTTTTAATCGCGACATGGTCGCCAGGTTACGGGCTATGGCTTCAGAGATATTGCGCTCTTCAGAGTCGATACCTGGGTAGGCACCGGGAGTATCAATAAGGGTCAGCACCGGCAGTTTAAAGCGCTCAGCCGTTTCCATTAGGCGCAGCGCTTTGCGGTAGCCCTCAGGTTTTGGCATACCAAAATTGCGCATGACTTTTTCGTTGACGCCGCGACCCTTTTCTTCGCCGATAACCATCACGGGCACGCCATTTAAGCGGGCAACACCACCAACAATCGCATTGTCATCACCAAAGTGACGATCACCATGCATTTCTTCGAAGTCGGTAAAGATTCGTTGGATGTAATCTAGCGCATAGGGACGATGGGGATGGCGGGCTACCTGAACAACCTGCCAGGGCGTTAACTTGTTGTAGATACTTTCAGTCAGCTTGCGGGATTTATCGCGCAGCTTGGTCACTTCCTCGGCAATGTTTAAATCATTGTCATTGCCAACAAGTTGTAGTTCTTCGATCTTTGCTTCGAGTTCGGCTATGGGCTGTTCGAAAGAGAGATAGTTTAAATTCATGGGCAGAGAATTCTCGCGTCTTGGGAGCTAACTGGGTCTGGGCGCATTCTAACACTTATAAGAATCAACGCTAGAGCCGATTAAGCCTAAGCGCTCACTGATTAATTAATCATAGTGCAAAGTGACATTATTTTTACCAAATTTTTCGCGCAAGTGCCCAATCAATTCATCCCGCGGCTGAACCCGCCACTGACTGCCAAGCTTTAAACGACCACTGGCGCTGGGCCCAATATAATCGACCTCCAGGGGGCAGTTTCCATCTCTGTAGGCGTTAACCGAGCTCTGTAAACTCTCGACCCATTTTCCATCAAAGGAATTGCTATCTATGGTTAAAGCCAGGCGCTTCACTTTACTGCAGCGTGCTTCGTATATTGATTGAATCGATTCGGCGAGCATTTTAAGGCCGCCGGTGAAACTGTCCTCTGAGACTACACCCTGCACCACTAGCAAGGCGTCTTTAACCAGAATCTCGCGATAGACATTGTATTTCTCAGCAAATATCGACAGCTCAAGGCGGCCACTTTTGTCATCGAGGGTAATAAAGGCAAAGTTCTCGCCGCGCTTGTTCTTCATCACGCGCATGGCGATTATCATGCCGGAGACCGTGACCAAGACCTTGGCCGGACGTAATTTAGAGATACGATTGGGATGCATTTTCTGCAATTCCTCTTCGTATTCGTCGATAGGATGTCCGGTGAGATAGAGCCCAAGAGTATCGCGCTCGCCGTTTAGCCGCTCTCGTCCAGAGAGACTGCGTGCGGCACCATAGCTGGTGTAGTTAATATCCGAGGCGCCCTCCACAATTGAATTACCAAACAGGTCGCCCATACCACTGCTAGTGTTGCGCGCATGCTGCTCAGCGAGCTTTACTGCTTGATCCATGGACGCCAGCATCACCGCGCGGCGATAGCCAATCTCGCCTTCAGGGCCGACTTCATCAAACGCGCCGCTGCGAATCAGCGCTTCGATGGCGCGCTTGTTGACCTTGCGGCCATCGACACGAGCACAGAAGTCAAAGAGATCCTTAAACGGGCCCCCTTCATTCCGCGCTGCAAGGATATTGCTTACCGGCCCTTCACCCAGACCCTTAATCGCGCCTAAGCCGTAGATCACCCTGTTTTGTTGATCGACACTAAAGTGAAACTGACCGCCATTTACATCTGGCGGCAATAATTCGAGATTCATGGCACGGCATTCATCGATAAAGGTCACAACCTTATCGGTCTTATCCATATCCGAGGAAATCGTCGCCGCCATAAACTGCGCCGGATAGTGCTGCTTTAGCCAGGCTGTCTGATAGGCGACCAATGCATAGGCCGCGGAGTGGGATTTGTTAAATCCGTAGCCGGCGAACTTCTCCATAAGGTCGAAAATATTCGACGCCAGCTCTTTGGTAAAGCCTTTGCCAATGGCGCCATCCATAAAGAGTTCGCGCTGCTTGGCCATCTCATCAGCATTCTTTTTACCCATGGCACGACGCAACAAATCAGCACCACCCAATGTATAGCCGCCCATCTCCTGAGCGATCTGCATCACCTGCTCTTGATAGAGAATAATGCCGTAGGTGGGCTCCAGGGCGGGCTTTAGGCACTCATGCTGATATTGGGAATGAGGGTAACTAACCTCAGCACGGCCTTTTTTACGATTGATAAAATCGTCGACCATGCCCGACTGCAGCGGTCCAGGGCGAAACAGTGCCACCAGTGCAATAATATCTTCAAAGCGGTCGGGGCCGAGCTTCTTAATCAGCTCTTTCATACCCCGGGACTCAAGCTGAAAAACTGCGGTGGTTTCGGCTCGTTGCATAAGACCATAGGTGGGCTGATCATCCAGGGGAATTTTATCGATCTCAAGGGGCTCTTCCCCTATATTACTGCGATCCGCATTAATCATGCGCACCGCCCAATCGATAATCGTCAGTGTCCGCAGACCCAAGAAATCGAACTTCACAAGGCCGGCGTCTTCTACATCATTCTTGTCAAACTGAGTGACTACGCCGGCACCGGTTTCATCACAATAAATTGGCGAGAAGTCAGTGATCAAGGTTGGCGCAATAACCACACCACCGGCATGCTTACCGCAGTTCCGCGCTACGCCCTCGAGCTGCAGAGCCATACCCCAGATCTCGCCGGCTTCATCGTCCTCATCCAAAAACTGTTTTAAGGTCTCTTCTTGCTCAACCGCTTTTTCTAAGGTCATGCCCACTTCAAAGGGGATTAACTTGGACAGTTTATCCGCTAGGCCGTAGGATTTTCCCTGTACTCGCGCCACATCGCGAACCACAGCTTTGGCCGCCATGGTACCGAAGGTCACAATCTGTGACACCGCATCGCGACCATATTGCTCGGCCACATAGGCGATAACCCGGTCGCGGCCCTCCATACAGAAATCGATATCGAAATCCGGCATAGAAACCCGCTCTGGGTTAAGAAAGCGTTCAAACAAGAGATCGTATTCCAGAGGATCAAGATCGGTAATCAATAATGAATAGGCGACAAGAGAACCGGCACCAGAACCCCGCCCGGGGCCCACAGGAATAAGATTGGTCTTAGCCCAGCCAATAAAGTCCATCACAATTAGAAAATAGCCGGGGAATTCCATTTGGATGATAATTTTTAACTCGAATTCCAAACGCTCCATATAGCGTTTCTGGATCTCGGGAAAATCAGGCGCACTGGTGTCGTAAAGTACCTCGAGGCGATTTTGCAGGCCTTTTTTGGATTCAAGGGTAAAGAACTCATTGATCGTCATGCCCTCAGGAATCGGGTAATCAGGTAAAAAGTACTCTCCCAGGCGAATATCGATTGAGCAGCGCCGAGCGATCTCAACGCTGTTCTCAAGGGCTTCGGGAATATCCGAAAATAACTCAACCATCTCCTCAGGACTGCGCAGATATTGCTGTTCCGAGAAGCGCCGCTCGCGGCGAGGGTCGTCCAGAGCACGCCCTTCATGGATACAGACCCGTGCTTCGTGAGCTTCAAATTCGTCCTCCGAAATAAAGCGTACATCATTGGTGGCCACTACTGGGCAGTTATAGCGTGCCGCTAGATCTACCGCAGCGTGCAGATAATCCTCTTCCTCAGGACGACCGGTACGCTGTAGTTCAAGATAGAAACGGTCGCCAAACAGCGCCGTAAACTCTTCTAAGGCGGTTGCGGCATCGTCCAAACGATTGGAGACAAGGGCAACACCTATCTCGCCGCTGCGACCTCCGGACAGCGCGATCAGGCCATCACTAAACTCGCCGAGCCAGGATTTTTTAATATGCGGAACGCCTTGGCGCTGACCATCTTGGTAGGCCTTGGAAATCAGTTTGGTGAGGTTGGCATAACCTGTTTGGTCTTTGACCAGCAGCACTAATTGGGTCGGACTGCCCTCGCCGCTTTCATCGAGCACCAGTAGATCGGTGCCTAAAATAGGTTTGACGCCAGATCCCTGAGTGGCTTTGTAAAACTTTACCGCAGCAAAAAAATTATTGAAGTCGGTCAGAGCCACCGCGGGCATGCCCAGCTCTGCAACGGCCTTGGCCAGAGGTTTTATTCTGACCAACCCATCGACTAATGAGTATTCGGAGTGCAGCCGCAGATGGACAAATGATGCAGTAGTTATTGGATTTACCCTTCGCTTTTGGTTAACAGATGATCGGCATCAACACCGTAGTGAGTAAAGCTGTCTTTCATCAGATCAAAAACAGTGCCTTCAAATTCGGGAATCGACTTATCCGAGATTGCCACTGGCTCAACTCGGTCGCCCCATTTGATGATACCCGCGCCACAGGAGAGTCCTGCGCCAAAGGTTGCCGTTAAAATAGTCATGCCCGGCTTCACTCGGCCATCTTCCAGTGCATCACAGAGCGCCAATGGAATCGAAGCCGCAGAGGTATTGGCATACTTATCAATTGCCACCACCACTTTTTCCATAGGAAAATTGAGGCGCTTGGCCAGTGATTGAATAATTCGAATATTGGCCTGATGGGGAACAAATAGATCTATATCAGCTGCAGTCAAACCCTCTTTTTCAAGCACATCGCTAATTGCATCTGACATGCCTTTAACCGCACTCTTAAAAATTTCTGCGCCATCAAAGTCCAGCGAAATATACAGATCACCGGTCAAATGGGCCGGAGACATACCCCAGTTAGGCAGACGCAAGCATTCGCGACTATCGGGAACACAACTCATTTTGCCGGCTAACAAACCACCCTCTCGCTCAGTCGCTTCGATCACTACGGAGCCGGCGCCATCGCCAAACAGGAAACAGGACTCGCGCTTTTGCCAATCCATCGCCAGAGAAAGGCGCTCTGAGCCAATCACCAAAGCCTTGTTGATGGAGCCTGACTTGACCATGTCCGTGGCCGTATTCAGGGCATAGAACCAGCTGGTACAGGCGGAGTTAAGATCAAAGGCGGCCGCATTTTTGGCGCCGAGTTTATTTTTGATGTAACTGGCCGTATTGGGACAAATTTCTTCGGGAGTGGTGGAGCCGAGAATAATCAGGTCTATATCATCTGCATCGACGCCAGCAGTCGCCAGTGCACGCTCTGCAGAGAGCCAACCCATTTCACCGGTGGAGACATGGCTGTATTGGCGTTGACGGATACCGGAGCGAGAGAAAATCCACTCATCACTGGTATCTACAATCTTGGCCATATCATCGTTGGTCATCACCAGCGGTGGAGCATATTTCCCCCAACCGGTTATCTGTGCATATCTCAAGACAATCCCCTTAAACCCTAGATTAATTTTTTTCGACTGCGGGGACTGGTACTAGGCTTCTGGAGCTTATTGCACTGGCCTCGCTTTTCAGGCCAATAGTATAGCCATTAACCGCGAAGCTACCTAATCAAAAAGACCAGTTTGTACAAGCTCTAGCTGCTCTCGCACTGGCGCAAAAGTCCTGCGGTGAATTGGCGTTGCGCCGATGCGACTCAGCGCTTCTAAATGTTGGGGCGTGCCGTAACCCTTATTGGCGGCAAAGCCATAACCTGGGTAAGTGATATCAAAGGCTTTCATTTCGGCATCGCGCACTACCTTGGCAATAATCGACGCCGCACTGATACATTCGACACGACCATCGCCCTTGACCACCGCTTCGCCACGATACTCCCATTGAGGCAGGCGATTGCCATCCACAGCCACATAGTCCGGTTGCTGGCTTAAACCCATAACCGCGCGACGCATGGCCATTAAGGTAGCTTGTAAAATATTAAACCGATCAATCTCTGAAACCGAGCAGCGCGCCACAGACCAACAGAGTGCGCGACTGGTGATATCAGCATAGAGATTTTCCCGCTGACGGCTGGATAGCGCTTTAGAGTCTGCTAACCCTTCGATACCGTGGTTGGCTGGCAGAATCACTGCAGCAGTCACCACATCTCCCGCCAGGGGGCCGCGCCCTACTTCGTCGACGCCGGCAAGAAATTTAATATTAGCGGGAGGATTCCAAGGCTTCACGAGGAGATCAGCTTTTTAATTGCCGCGGCGGCGGTATCACCGGATGGCAGGTTGATTTGCTCATAAAGCTCCTCAAAGCGTTGCTCAACTGAGTCTCGCGCCTTGGGGTCTAGGGCTTTGCTCACCGCCGAACTGAGCGTTTCGACAGTGGCATCATCTTGAATCAGTTCTGGGACTAACATCTCAGTAGCCAATAAATTGGGAATCGACGCGAAAGGCGTCTTGATAAACGGCTTAACCAGTTTATAAGTCCATTTTCCGAGCTTGTAGCTGACCACCATTGGCTTTTTCAGCAACATAGCTTCCAGAGCCGTTGTGCCTGAGGCGAGTAAGACGGCATCTGCCGCCTCCATGGCCAGCAGCGATTGCTGTTTTATCAGCGTGACGGGCAGTTTAGGATAGCCAGCAAGGATCTCGGTTAACTGACGGTGACGATCGCCATTAGCAGCGGGAATCAAGAACTGCAGCTGTGGATTTGATTTGAGCAGATCTGTGGCGACCATCAGAAACAGTGTGCCCATCAGCGCTATCTCTCCACTGCGACTACCAGGCATCAACGTCAATAGCGGTCGATTGATATCCAGCCCCAATTGTTGACGTGCCGCCGAACTATCTGGCGTACGGGAAATCTGCCCTGCTAAGGGGTGACCAACAAAGGCCACTGGGACTAAGTGCTGTTGATAGAAGGCCTCTTCAAAGGGCAAGAGCGTCAGCATTAGATCAACACTGCGTTTGATGCCTTTAATCCGCCCCTGACGCCATGCCCAGACCGAGGGACTGACATAGTGTACGGTTTTGATACCGCTTTTATGCAAGGCCTTTTCGATACCCAGATTAAAATCAGGAGAATCGATGCCAATAAAGGCGGCAGGCTTTGACAATTTGCAGCGATTGATAATATCTCTGCGTATCGACAGCAGCTCCGGTAAGCGTTTGAACGGCTCAACAAATCCCATTACGGATAACCGATCCATCTGATAAAACGAGACAAAACCTTCAGCAATCATCTTTGGCCCGCCAATTCCCTCGAAGCGGGCATCGGGGAAAAGTCGTCTTAACGCGCGAATTAGATCTGCGCCCAAAGTATCTCCGGAGGCTTCTCCAGCGACCATGGCAAAGGTGGGTGTGTTCATATCAGCGTTTGGATTGTCAGGTAAGCCACACATGGCTTAGCGAATAATACCGCGAGTGGATTTTTCAATGGAATTTAGAAATTGCATTATGGCAGGGTCGTCACCGAGTTTGGTAATCGCCTTGATTGCTTCGTCGAGCTTTAAGCCGCGACGATAAAGCAGCTTGTAGGCCTGATTGGCCAGGGATATTTGCTCGGCACTGTATCCACGTCGCTTTAAGCCTTCACGATTGATGGTGCGCGGTTCTGCGGGACTGCCAAAGGCGGTAATAAAGGCGGGCACATCGTGGTAGACAAAGGCCGCAGGGCCAATAAAACAGTGAGGCCCTATATGCACATACTGATGCACCAGGGCATAACCGCTTAGAATCGCCCAGTCGCCAACATAGACATGGCCAGAGACGCTGGCGTTATTGACCATAATAACGTTATCGCCAATCACGCAGTCGTGACCTACATGGGCGTAAGCCATAAGTAGATTATTACTGCCGATAATGGTTTCACTATTATCCTGAATGGTGCCACGGTGAATGGTGACACCTTCGCGAATCACATTGTTATCACCAATAATCAACCGGGTCGGCTCGCCCTTGTACTTGACGTCAGGAGTGTCGTCACCAATAGTCGAAAACTGATAAATTTTATTGCCAGTGCCAATTTTGGTCGGCCCCTTGATTACCACATGAGAGCTAATCTCGCAGCCTTCACCGATCTCAACATCTGCGCCAATCATCGTCCACGGGCCTATAGTAACCTTATCGGCTATTTTGGCACTGGGATCTATTACGGCGCTGGGATGAATCACTTAACTTTATCTCGATCCTGATAGGCACAGAGTAACGTAGCTTCACAGACGAGCTTATCATTGACTGTGGCACGAGTTTGAAAACGCCAGATATTGCGCTTCACAGCAACAACTTGGGACTCCAACATCAGCTGATCACCGGGGGTCACCGGCTTTTTAAAGCGAGCCTTGTCAACACCGGCAAACAGATAGAGCTTACCGTCATCAGCAGTGGTATTGGTTGTTTTAAAACCGAGAATACCCGAGGCCTGAGCCAGGGCTTCAATAATCATCACGCCGGGAAAGATCGGCGCACCGGGAAAATGGCCGTTGAAAACATCCTCATTACCGGTGATATTTTTCATCGCCAGAATCCGCTCACCCTCAACCAGTTCCAACACTCTGTCCACCAGCAAAAAGGGATAGCGGTGGGGCAAAATATTCATTATTTCTGTAACTGTCAGAGCGCCGTCGGTGCCATTGTTTTCGGTCATTGTTCCATCCATAAAAATTCTTTAAGGTTTGATATATAGCTTGTGCAGTCAAACAAGCCCAGGCTATTTATAAATCAGTTAGCGCAATACACTTACATTAACTGTTCTCAGTGCTACTCTCTCAGCCGATCAATCTTTCTCGAAATCTTTCAGACGGCGCGCAATACTATCTAGCTGCGTTATTCGCACCGCATTTTTGCGCCACTCTCGCGTCTTCATCAAAGGCATTCCAGAAGAGTAGGAGCCGGGCTCGGTAATCGACTTGGTCACCAGACCGCGAGCAGTTACCTGCACATTGTCACAGATAGTGACGTGACCGACCACACAGGCGTCGCCAGCCAGAATACAGTTGTTACCTAGGGTTGCACTGCCAGCGAGGCCGGAATAAGCCGCCAGAGCACAACCATTGCCAATCACCGCGTTGTGGGCAATCTGCACATGATTATCAATAATCACGTGGTCGCCGATACAGGTATCACCAAGGGCACCGCGATCAATGGTGCTGCAGGCGCCTATTTCAACGCTGTTACCAATTTTAACGCCGCCTATTTGATAGATCTTCTGCCACTGCCCTGCCCCGTCTGGTGCAAAGCCAAACCCATCAGCACCGATTACCGAGCCGCTGTGAATGACTACATCAGATCCCAAAACAACGTCGTGATATATAGTTACATTGGCCGAAATACGGGCATTGTCACCCAGCTGCGAACGAGCACCTATAAAGCTACCTGCACCCAGATAACTGCCAGAGCCAATCACAGCGTCAGCTTCAACAACCACATTGGCTGAAATCGTCACACCCGCGCCTAGAGAGGCGGAATCGGCAATCACTGCTGAGGGATGGACGCCGGCAACTGACTTGGGACAGCGATCAAACCATTGCGTGATACGCGCATACCCCAAATAGGGGTTTTCGAGAACCAAAGCAGCACCACTGTATTGCACCAGCTCACTGCCCTGATTTGTCGCCATATGTTTGGCAGCCATAATAACTGCAGCTGCATTACAGGAGCCTAGCTGGCTAGCGTATTTCTCATTCGCAAGAAATGCCAGCTCACCGGGGCCTGCATCTTTCAGAGTATTCAAGCCGCTGATACGCAAAGCGCCATCACCGCGTAGCTCGGCACCGAGAAACGCGGCTATTTCAGCGAGTGAATAATCTTCAGGCATTAAAAATTATTGCGACTTTTTGTTTAGACGATCGGCAACTTTAGCGGTCAAGTTGCTTTCGGGACCAGCCAACAGCACTGCATCAATTTTCAGCAAAATGGTGACACCCTCTTCGGTGACAACTTCCTGCAGGGCTTGCTGGGCCATGGGGCCGATTTCCTGCATAATTTGCTGTTGTAATTGCTGCTGTTCAGACTGGATCTTGCGGCCGGCCAATTCAGCATCAGCTTTGGCGTATTCCATTTTCTTTTGGTGGCCTAGAGCCTGCTCCTGAGACCAGGTCATACGTTTGGTTTCAGCTTCTTTGGCCAGTGCTTGAAGATCCGCAGTAGAGCTCTCGTAGTTTGCTCGCAGGGCGACAAAATCTGCACCGGTCTCAGCTTCTTTAAGACGCGCCTGGGCCATATTTGAGCTAAAGATAGCTCGAGCGATATCGACAACAGCAATCTTATCTGCGGCAACCGCTGCCATAGAAACTGCACCTGAAAAACCTACTACCAATGCCAACACTACTGCTTTCAAATTATACAAAACGCCTCTCCCTACTATTTTTAAAATTGATTACCCAATGAAAACTGAAACACTTCAGTTTCATCGAAGTCATTTGAATTTAACGGTTTAGCCAAACTAAATGTGATTGGCCCAAAACCACTTAACCAGGTTGCCCCTATGCCCACAGAGTAGCGTAATTCACCTGCATCTGGTTTAAAGCAGTTGGACTGTAACTCGCCACATTTGGTATTGAAGATATTACCCGCATCAAAAAACAGTGTCGATTGCACTGAACGCTGATCTTTGAGGAACGGCAGCGGGAAAATAATCTCTGCTCCCAGCTCGACTTGCACGTTGCCGCCAATGGGGTCTGGATCGTCTAGGTAACCCGTCGTGCAGGGATTATCTTCATTATAATTACAGGGAGTATCCCGTGGGCCCAGAGTATTGCGCTCGAAGCCGCGAACCGAGCCAAAACCACCGCCATAGAAATTCTTAAAGAATGGCATTTGAGTAGTGTCACCGTAGGACTCGCCATAACCCAAGTCGGCTCTAAGTTTAAGGCTCAAGCCTCTGTACAGGCCTCGGAGATGCTGGGCAGAATAAGTGACTTTGTAGTATTCAAGACCTGATCCAGGGAGTGCTATATCAAAACCAAAGCGTTGCTGAGAACCTCTGGTGGCAAAGACACCGCGGTTGAGCGTTGACTGAACCCAGTTGATATTGGCATTGACTATATCGAACTCCGAACCATTGTCTCTCACAAAATCTGCAATTTCTTTAGAGGCAAAGATACCGGTCTGCAGATCGAGATTTTCATAACCCAGGCCAAATCCGATACGCTGCACTTCTGTAACCGGATAGCTCCAATTGACAGCTGCTCCGTAGGTATTGGTAGAGAAGCTGGCGACATTGATCTCATCGTAATCAGTTTCGCGGGCAAACAGGCTGTAGCCGGCACTGACGCCATCAACCGTAAAGTAAGGCTCCGAATAGCTGAAGTTAATCGAGGTTTGGTAGGTACTGCGATTTAACCCTATGCCCACCTGCTTACCCGTGCCCAAAAAGTTGTTCTCGCTGAGGTTAGCACCAAGAATCAAACCGGTGCCCTGAGCGTAACCAACACTTGCACCAATCGAGCCCGAGGGCTGCTCTTCAACACTGTACACCACATCGATCTGATCATTGGTACCGGCAACTGGTACGTTCTCTACATTAACTTCTTTGAAGAAACCAAGACGCTCAAGCCGAACCTTAGACATTTCGATCAAGGCATTATTGGCTGAACCAGCCTCCATCTGACGCATCTCGCGACGCAACACAGAGTCAGCGGTCTTGGTATTTCCACGGAATTCCACTCGCCTCACATAGGCACGCATACCCGGCTTAACCAGATAGGTTATCTTGGCAGTCTTGTCCTCTTCATTGACTTCGGGAAAGCCCTCAACCTCAGCAAAGGTATAACCCTCGTTGCCCAGACGACGAGTAATATACTCACTGGACGTGGTCATTAGTGTCTGCGAGAAAGTCATACCCTCTTTGAGAATAATCATCGCACGAACCTGCAGTTCCGGAATCATCAACTCACCGGCCAGATCCACTTCGCCAATAGTGTAGACGTCCCCTTCATCCACATTGATGGTGATGTAAACCGACTCTTTTTCAGGGCTGATAGAGACCTGAGTCGAGGCGACCTTAAACTGCAGGTAACCACGATCCAAATACCAGGATTCAAGGGTCTCCAAATCGCCAGAAAGCTTCTCACGGGCGTATTTGTCGTCACTGGTGATCCAAGATAACCAGCCAGTGGTCTGCTGTTCAAAAGACTCGAGCAGTTCCTCTTCAGTAAATTCGCTATTACCCACTATATTGATATGGCGGATTTTGGCGACATCACCCTCATCGATATTAATATTGACTGCAACGCGATTGCGCGGCAGTTGCTTCACTTCAGTCTCAACCAAGGCGCCATAGCGACCCTGAGACACGTACTGACGCTGTAATTCTTGAGTCATACCCTCGAGAATGACCTGACGGAAGATCTGCCCTTCAGCCAAACCATTGTCACGCAGCGCGTCGAGCAGCTGCTCAGTCTCAATCGCCTTGTTACCGTCTAGATTTATCTCGGTGACCGCTGGACGCTCTGCTAGTCCGATTACCAGCACCCCATTCTCTCGGGCCATGATAACGTTAGAAAAGTAGCCTGTGCGGAACAGTGACCGTGTTGCCGAGCGAATCGCTGGCTCATCCACAAGATCGCCAGCACTGATTGGCAGAGCGGCAAAAACAGTACCTGCAGAAACCCGCTGTAGACCTTCAATACGAATATCGTCAACCTGAAATACTTCGGCAAAGACCGAGCTGGCAAACAAAGAGAGGCTTAACAATAAAACGTTAAAGAATTGCTTCATGAAATTATTTAAATCCAATTTTTTTAGTTGTCTTTAAACGGCTTTAAAAAGCCCGCATAACGTCGTTATAGGTAGCAAATACCATCAATCCCATAAGCATAAAGAAGCCTACTTTATAGCCTACTATCTGCACTGTATCCGAAACCGGAGAGCCCTTAACCACCTCAATGAGGTAGTAGACAATATGACCGCCATCGAGGACCGGAATAGGCAA
>ENA-UZWV01001942-UZWV01001942.1-metagenome-genome-assembly--contig:-Day-3-1m-contig-1942_pt1 | contig 21906 bp, 17 predicted proteins | sample MGYA00260342_ERZ794902 | MGnify/ENA metagenome assembly ERZ794902
CCTCGACAGAACCCGGCTTATCGGCCAACTCAACCTTATTTTTTGAAGTTTTTTATGCTGTCTAAATCAGTCCGTAAAGAATCTTTTTTTATCCTTTTAGAGAATATAAAAAATATTTTATAGATCTAAATATTCTTAAAACCGCTAAAAGCTAGAAGTTACTTTAAGTTGCTGTCTTAGCTGTCTGTTTTATATTTGTTAATTTTTTACCCCCTTACAGGCACCTATTAACCCTCTCGGAACTAACTGATTTTATTGGTTTTTTTCCCTTCTATTCGCCTTGACATTGCAGCCCGCTGATCTTAATCTCTATTTGTGGGTAAAAGTGGCAAAAAGTGTAATTTTTTTGGTCTAAAGTGGAGTTAAAGGGAAAAATGTTTAGAGGTAGTGATCCAATCAACATGGACGCAAAGGGGCGGATGGCAATTCCGACCCGATATCGCGCCCTACTGGATACAGTTTGCAAAAGCGAGCTGGTGATCACTATTGATATGAAATCACCCTGTTTAACGCTCTCGCCATTGCCCGAATGGAAAAATTTTGAGGAAAAAGTTGCGGCACTCCCAGCTATGGACGATTTGGGTGAAATGCTCAGTCGTTTTGTTGTGGGTCAGGCAAAAGATCTGCAGGTTGATGGCAGTGGTCGAATTTTGATTCCTACCGAGTTGCGTGGTTANNATTTGGTCTGAAGCTAACTGGAATGCAGAGCGTGAGAAATCCCAGGCAACTTATCGCGACATGCTTATGGATAAAGAGAGCATGTCCGATGCACTGAAAAACCTATCATGGTAGAGGGTTTTAACGCCGAAGAGGCGGGTGTGGCCGAGCATTCAACAGTGCTTTTGAAAGAGGCTGTTGATGGAGTGGCGATTGATGCGGACGGTTTGTACATAGACGGCACCTTTGGTCGAGGCGGTCACACGGCTGAACTGTTATCGAGGCTGTCGGAGAAAGGTTCGGTTATTGCTATTGATAAAGATTTGGATGCGATTGCAGCAGGGCAGGCGCGCTTTGCTGAGGATGAAAGGTTAACGCTGGTGCATGCCAGTTTTGCTGAGCTTGCGGAAATTGTTAAGCAGGCTGACAAGCATGGTGAGGTCGCAGGTGTTTTGTTGGATTTAGGTGTTTCTTCCCCGCAACTAGATATAGCGGAGCGAGGCTTCAGTTTTTTGCGTGATGGTCCTTTGGATATGCGCATGGATACCAGCAAGGGCTTGTCGGCAGCCGAATGGTTGGCTTCAGCAGATGAGCAGGATATCGCTAAGGTGATTAAGGAATATGGTGAAGAACGTTTTGCACGAAGAATGGCGGCAGCCATAGTGCGCGAACGGGCTGAAAAGCCGATTGAGCGAACGGTGCAGTTAGCCAAAATATTAGCTGATGCCCATCCAGCATGGGAGCGGGGCAAGCATCCGGCAACCAAGGCATTTCAGGCAATAAGAATTTTTATTAATCGTGAATTGGCCGATTTAGAAGATCTACTGCAACAGGTTATCGATAGTCTGGCAGTAGGTGGCAGATTGGTAGTGATAAGTTTTCATTCTTTGGAGGATCGACGGGTAAAGCGTTTTATTCGCGATCAGGAACGTGGAATTAAATTGCCGAAGAATTTGCCGATTCCTGATGTGGATCGCGGCGTTCGGTTAGTCAAGGTAGGTAAGGCCATTAAGCCCGCAGCCATTGAGGTAGAAAATAATGTGCGATCGCGAAGTGCGGTAATGCGAATCGCTGAGCGAGTAGCTTGATCAGATGTTTGATTTTAGCGTCGTAAAAATTGGTTTGCTATGGCTAGCAGTTGTTGCCAGTGCATTGGCGGTGACGCATTACAGTCACACCTATCGTCAAACCTATGGCCAGTTGACGGCAATGCAGAGAGAGGCAAACCAGTTACAGGTTGAATATGGCAGGTACCTTCTAGAACAGAGTGCAGTGGGTTCATTGCAGCGAGTAGAGGGTATGGCGGCAGACGAGTTAAAAATGCGTACGCCAAAGGCCAGTGAAATAGTAATGGTAAAACAATAATTAAAATATACGGGCATAAAGCTCTTTTTTTAACGCAAAGGTAAAAATGTGACCCAGCAACAGTCGCAAAAGTTAATCCCCAGATGGCGTTACTTTTTAGTAATGTTGGGGCTTTTCTCCCTGCCGATTTTGCTCGCTACTCACATAGCCCAGTTACAAATCATGCCGGATGAAGAATTTGGCGTTGATTTCCTTCAGGATGAGGGCGATGCGCGATCTATTCGCCGCGTGCCAATTCCCGCCTATCGCGGACTTATTACCGATCGGAATGGTGAGCCCTTGGCGGTAAGTACCCCAGTGACCTCGCTAATTGCAAATCCAAAGCTAGTCAATAAGCTGGCCACCAAAGAAGAGTTGATAAAATTATCTAATGCGCTTGAGGTAAGTTTTCCGCAGCTTAGCGCGCGACTTGAAAGATATCGTAATAAAAAGTTTATGTATTTGGCTCGACAACTACCAGTCAATGAGGCTCAGCGTGTTCTTGATTTGGGTATATCGGGTATTGAAGGTCGCCAGGAATTTAAGCGTTTTTATCCAGCCGGTGAGGTGACCTCGCAGCTAGTAGGCTTTACCAATATTGATGAAGTTGGTATTGAGGGTATGGAGCTTGCGTACAACGAATGGTTGACGGGAATGGCAGGCTCAAAAAAAGTCATCAAAGATAATAAGGGTCGAGTCATCAAGGATATCTCGCTGATTAAGCCGGCTCACGCAGGTGAAAATTTACGATTAAGTATTGACTTGCGGATTCAGTATGCAGCCCATCGTGCGCTTAAAAAAGCGGTAGATAAACATAATGCTAAGTCAGGCTCGGTGGTGGTTTTGGATGTTGAGACGGGTGAAGTGCTAGCGATGGTGAATCAACCCTCCTTTAACCCCAATGATCGTTCAAAGTTAATTCCGGGTTCGGTGAGAAATAGAGCTATGACCGACATCATGGAGCCGGGTTCTACGGTTAAGCCATTTACAATTTTAGCGGCACTAGAAAGCGGTAAATTTGAGCCCAATACGACCATTGATACTCATCCAGGCTATTTAAAAGTTGATCGTAAAAAATTTAAAGATGAAAACAACTATGGCCTACTTGATCTTGCGGGAATTATATCTAAATCAAGTAATGTAGGAACTTCTAAGATTGCTTTGGAGTTAAACCCGAATGAAACTCGTGAATTATTCGAGCGTGTCGGGTTTGGTGAAAACGTTGGCAGTGGTTTCCCCGGTGAGACCAGTGGTAGTTTGCCGGCTCATCGTCGTTGGGATTCGGTTACGCAGGCCACTTTCTCCTTTGGTTATGGGTTGAGTGCTTCCACATTGCAGCTGGCTAGAGCCTATGCGGTGCTAGCGAGCAATGGTGTTCGCAAAGAGGTTTCTTTATTGCCTGTGGATTCAGCTCCAGAGGGTGTTCGAATTATTGATGAAGCGATATCAGATGAAATGCGCTATATGCTCCATGCGGCCACAGGTAAAAAGGGCACGGGCAGTCGAGCGACCATTAAAGGTTATTCAGTAGGTGGAAAAACAGGGACTTTGCACAAGCCAAACAGTGCGGGCGGATACCATGAAAGTGTTTATATGTCTGCCTTTGCTGGCTTTTCACCGATAAATGATCCGCGTCTGGTGACAGTAGTAGTGGTGGATGAGCCTAGTGAAGGTGGATATTTTGGTGGTGTTGTTGCGGCTCCTGTTTTTTCTGAGGTTACAGGAAATGCGTTGCGCTTAATGCAGGTGACGCCAGATCAAACCAAGGCTAATGGTCCCATAGTGAAGCGCTCGGATGCTGCGCTGCGAGGGGAGTCATGATGACGTTAGCTAAAAAATATTTTGCATCACTTGAACGCCTTGTGCAGGGGTTTTCGACGGATACTCTGAGTTCAACTATTTCTGTTAGCGGCATTACCATTGATAGTCGATCAGTTAAAGAAGGGGATTGCTTTGTCGCCTTAAGGGGCACCCAAACAGATGGTGCCCATTACATTGAGCAAGCAATTGCTGCTGGTGCTGCGGCTGTTTTAGTGGATGCGCATTCAGAAGTATTGATTGATCAAGATCGCCTATCAGTTCCAATTATCAGTATTAATCAGTTGCACTCTCGTCTATCTGAGATTGCTGGACGTTTCTATAGCAATCCATCTCATGATATGGAGGTAGTGGCGTTCACTGGTACTAATGGAAAAACCACCTGCTCCCTGTTATATGCACAGTTATTGGCCAAAGCCAAGGTGTCAGGTGAGCAGCAAAAATCTTCTTACATTGGGACCACCGGCTATGGTGTTGCTGAGTCGCCGTCTTCAAATACCTCAGGCCAACCCTTTAAGACTTCGCGATCAGGTGATATACAGTTAACCACGCCAGATGCAGTATCGGTGCAAAGAATAATGGCTGAGTTAGCGATGAATGGTACCCAGTCTGTTGCCCTCGAGGCCTCATCGCATAGTTTGGTACAGTTCCGCTTGCAGTCTATTGGGATTGATATTGCGGTATTTACTAATTTAAGCCGGGACCACCTAGATTATCATCCAGATTTAAAAAGTTATGCGGCCGCTAAGGCAAGTCTTTTTGAATTACCGTCGGTGCAAACCGCAATTATTAATTTGGATGATCCTGTGGGCGTAGAAATTGCCGCTAATTTACGACCAGAAATGCAGCTAATTACCTTTAGCCTTGATAATCAGGTGGCGGATATTCACTGTCGCCAGATTGATTTAGATGCTTCAGGTATTCGTGCTCTACTGGTGACACCTTGGGGCGAGGGTGAAATAGCCTCTAGTTTGATTGGAAGCTTTAATCTCAGTAATTTACTTGCAGTTATTGCGGCAGCCTGTGCCCGAGGTGTAACCCTAGAGAATTGCTTACAGCTATTACCCGAGTTGCAGGCAGCACCAGGCCGAATGCAGTCAATGTCTGCGAATGCAAAGCCTCAGGTAATCATTGACTACGCGCATACACCAGACGCGCTAGAAAAAGCACTTCAAGCAATTAAGCCCTTCTGCTTAGGACAGTTATGGTTGGTATTTGGTTGTGGCGGAAATCGCGATAAGGGCAAGCGAATTGAAATGGGAAAAGTTGCTGATCAATTCGCAGATAGAATTATTATTACTAATGATAATCCGCGTTTCGAGCAGCCAGAGCAGATTGCTGAGCAAATTCTTCAGGGGATTGATGGCGATGTTACTGTTGAGTTAGACCGCAGACGTGCTATTTCAACCAGCATCCTTCAGGCGGAAGGCCAGGATATTGTCTTGATTGCTGGCAAGGGGCATGAAGACTATCAGATCGTGGGTGATACTAGGTTACCATTCAGCGATCAGCAAGAGGCATTAATTGCTTTAGAGGCTGCACAGGCCTCCCGTGAGCATCATAACAAAGGCGGTGTCTCATGATGACTGAGCTGCGCCTAACTGATGCTGCATTAGCTTTTGGTGGCACCCTGTTAAATCCAGATTGTGGATTTTCTCAGGTCTCGATTGATAGCCGTCAAATCTCTGAGGGTCAGTTATTTGTCGCCCTAGAGGGTGAGCGTTTTGATGCCCATGAATTTCTTGAGGAGGTGACTACCCTTGCCTGTGGGTTAGTGGTATCCAAACCCAATAAAAAATTGCCAATTCCCCAGTGGGTTGTTGAAGATACAACTGAGGCCTTGGGGCAGTTGGCGCATATGAATCGCGAGCTTCTTAATGGGCCTTTAATTGCAATTACGGGTAGCAGTGGAAAAACCTCTGTTAAAGAGATGATTGCCTCTATTTTAGGTCAGGAATCCAAGGTTCATGCTACTCAGGGCAACCTAAATAATCATATTGGTGTGCCATTAACTTTGCTGTCAATGCAGGCCGATACAGATTTTGCTGTCATTGAGATGGGTGCAAGTGCGATAGGGGAAATTGCTTACCTTTGCGATATTGCCCGTCCCGATATCACTCTGGTGAATAATATTCAGCATGCACATATTGAAGGTTTCGGCTCGATTGAGGGCGTTGCCACCGCTAAATCAGAAATATACAGAGGTCTTAAGTCTTCTGGGACTGCAGTCATTAATTTAGATCTTGCTTGGTCCGATGCTTGGATAACTGAATTAGCAGGTAAGCAATGTCTGACATTTTCTACGGAACACAATAATGCGGATGTTTTTGCTGAAAACATCCGTATTTTGAATTCAGGTTGTTGTCAGTTTGATTTATTGAGTGGCAAAGCAAGAAAATCAGTTACCTTGCCAGTTCCAGGGACTCATTCGGTTAAAAATGCCGTGGCAGCAGCAGCCTGCTGTATAGCTTCAGGCGTGTCTCTTGATCAAGTTGTGATGGGGCTAACTGCAGTGAAGCCTGTGGCGGGACGACTCAATTTACAACAGTTAACCGATAATGTAGCGCTATTCGATGATACCTACAATGCAAATCCAGATTCCTTCAAGGCAGCCATTGATGTATTGGCCAATACAGAAGGCTACCGACTATTGGTCATGGGGGATATGGCAGAGTTGGGCGATAAGGCAATGGAAATGCATCGTGAAATTGGTCGATATGCGTCAGAAAAGGGCATTGAGGCTCTTTATTCGGTAGGCGTTTTAAGCGCGGTCGCTAGCAACGAATTCGATGGTAATCATTTTCCAAACATGCAGACATTAATGTCTGCTTTAGACGATGTCTGTGTCAATAAATTAAAGGTAACCCTGCTGGTAAAAGGGTCGCGAAGTTCTGGTATGGAGGAAGTTGTGACAACGCTTTCTAACAAGGAGAAAAGCTAATGCTGTTATGGCTTGCTGAATATTTAAGTGACTTTTATAAACCATTTTCTGTGGTTCAGTATCTAACCCTACGCGGCATTTTTGCTGTGTTAACCGCCCTGCTGATTAGCTTAATTGCGGGTCCTAAGGTGATTCGGTTACTTAACCGATTACAAATGGGACAGGCTATTCGTTCAGATGGGCCTAAAAGCCATCTTGAAAAAGCAGGTACGCCAACCATGGGTGGCTCACTGATTTTAATCGCTATATTTGTGAGTAGCTTGCTGTGGTCAGATTTGAGTAATACCTATGTATGGGTGGTCATGACGGTAACTTTTTTCTTTGGACTTATCGGTTGGATTGATGACTATCGCAAGGTAGTGGAAAAAAATCCTCGTGGCTTGCCTGGACGTTGGAAATACTTCTGGCAGTCAGTGGTTGGGCTTGCGGCAGCTCTTTTCCTATACAACAACGCACAGAATCCCGCTGATTTGGAGTTAATTGTTCCGTTCTTTAAAGATGTGGCTATTTATTTAGGTCCTGTATTCGTTGTGTTGGCCTATTTCGTGATTGTAGGTACCAGTAATGCGGTGAATTTAACCGATGGTCTTGATGGCTTGGCTATTTTACCCACAGTCCTTGTTGCAGGTGCCTTGGGTATCTTTGCTTATTTGACGGGTAACTTTCAATTTGCGAGCTATTTGCATATTCCTTATATAGCGGGTGCCGGCGAGTTATTGATTTTCACTGCGGCTATCTGTGGTGCTGGTCTAGGCTTTTTATGGTTTAACACCTATCCCGCTATGGTATTCATGGGTGATGTAGGCTCACTGGCATTAGGTGCGGCATTGGGCGTGATTGCGGTCATAGTCCGTCAAGAAATAGTGTTGATGATTATGGGTGGTGTTTTTGTGATTGAGACGCTTTCGGTGATTTTGCAGGTTGGTTCATACAAATTAACGGGTAAGCGTATTTTTAGAATGGCGCCCCTGCATCATCATTATGAATTAAAAGGTTGGCCGGAGCCGCGGGTTATTGTGCGCTTCTGGATAATCACTGTGATGTTAGTCCTTATCGGACTGGCAACCTTAAAGTTACGTTAAGGGTTGGAGAAATAAGTGGCCGAAATTATTGTAACTAATCGCAAAACTGCAATCCTTGGTATGGGCGCTACGGGTCTTTCNNCAAAGGATATGGCATTTGATTTTGCGGATAGTCGTAATGAGCCACCTAATTTAAAGACTGTTTCACAGCAGTATTCAAAGGCCGAAATTGTGACAGGTGCATTTGATGCTGAATTTCTCTGCCGATACAACCGCTTAATTGTGAGTCCAGGTATTTCACTGAATGAACCCGCTCTGGTTACTGCAAAAGAGAAGGGTGTTGAGTTGCTCGGTGATCTTGAATTATTTCTCGAACAGGTCGAGGCGCCAGTGATTCTTATTTCGGGTTCAAATGGAAAAAGTACAGTCACTGAACTTGTGGGGCAGATGGCCAAAGACAGTGGATTGACAACGGCAGTGGGCGGTAATCTTGGTACGCCAATGTTAGAGCTTCTTGACCAGCGCAATGAGCTTTATGTGATTGAAGCCTCAAGCTTTCAGCTAGAATTATTGAATGATAGCCGTGGCGCTATTGCGGGGCTGTTAAATATTAGCCCTGATCATCTTGATCGCTATAAGAATCTTCAGGATTACCATACAGCTAAGCATCGAATATTCCGCGGTGCGAGTAAAGTGGTTATCAATCGTGAAGATGCTTTAACTAGACCATTAATTTCAACTCAAATTCCCATGATCAGTTTTGGTTTAAACCAATCGGATCTTGGTAGTTTTGGCGTACTCCAAGGACTTGAGCAGGGTTACCTGTCCTACGGTATTGAGCGTCTGATGCGTGTCGATCAGATGGCATTAAAGGGTTCGCATAATATTGCAAATGCACTTGCAGCCTTAGCCTTAGGCTTTAGTGTCGATCTGCCCATGCAGAGTATGCTTGATACTTTAAAAGTATTTAAAGGGCTACCGCATCGCTGTCAGACTGTTGGCAATATAGATTCGGTCGTCTATATCAATGATTCCAAAGCCACCAATGTGGGAGCTACTGTTGCTGCCCTTAAAGGGTTTGGTGCTAAAGATCGTAAAAATATTATTCTTATTGCTGGTGGTCAGGCCAAGGGCCAAGATTTTTCAGTGCTACAGAAAGTCGCTAAAAACGTTGTTAAGCGGGTTATTTTAATCGGTGAAGATGCAGATAAATTAAAATCTGCGCTGAATGATAGCATTGATATTGAGGTNNCAGTCAGCCCTATTTAGCTGTCATCAAGCCGCTGAATCTGGCGATATTGTTCTATTATCACCCGCTTGCGCTAGTTTTGATATGTTTGACGGTTTTGAACATCGCGGACATTGTTTTATTGAAGCAGTAGATGCCATGGCAGCGGCTCAAGGAAGTGTCCAATGAGTCAATCAATGCCCTTAAAAACAATGGCTCAGCGAAACGATAGTTGGCATGTCGATAGCAAGCTATTAGTGCCAGCATTAGCGTTATTGTCTATCGGCTTGATTATGGTGGCATCCTCATCGTTTAGTTATGCTGACCATAGGTTTGATGATCAGTTTTATTTCGTTAAACGTCATTTTGCCTATCTACTGTTGAGTATGGGTGCCATTGCTGTTGGTTTTTATACCTCGCCAACAGTCTGGTCAAAATACAGCCTCGCATGGATACTATTATCTGTTCTTCTGCTTATTGCGGTGCTTGTTCCTGGCGTTGGACTTAATCTTAATGGAAGTCGCCGCTGGCTGGGTGTAGGCGGATTTACTCTACAGGTTTCAGAATTTGTGAAGGTAGCTACGGTTATTTTCTTAGCTGCTCAGCTTGAAAAATATCGCGATACTCTAAGTGACAACTGGCCACAGTTTCTTAAATTAATGGCTGTAATCATGATACTTTCGATACTGCTTATTCTAGAGCCTGATTTCGGGTCTGTTGGAGTTTTGGGCTGTACCTTTATGGTGATGTTGTTTTTGGGTGGCTCACATATTCGTCAATTCTTATCAGTATTAGTATTAGCGGCATTGTCTTTTTGGGTAATGGCTACAGCAGCGCCGTACCGTATGGCGCGATTAACCGCTTATTTAGATCCATGGTCAGATAAGTTTGATTCCGGTTATCAGCTGACTCAGTCGTTAATTGCCTTTGGTCGAGGGGAATTATTTGGTGTTGGTTTGGGTCAGTCAGTGCAAAAAATGCTCTATTTACCCGATGCGCACACAGACTTTGTATTTGCCATCTATGCTGAGGAATTTGGCTTTGTTGGTGTCATATTCCTACTGTTTCTATACAGCTTTTTTGTGGTGCGTATTATGCATCTCGGGAAAAAAGCGATTAGTTGCCAAAATTGGTATGCGGCCTATGTATTGATAGGTTTTGGTCTAATTCTCAGCGGTCAGGCATTTATTAATCTGGGTGTTAATGCAGGACTGTTGCCTACCAAGGGACTTACCCTGCCATTTATTAGTTATGGCGGCAGTAGCCTGTTAGTTTGTTGTGCAATGCTGGGCATGATGCTGCGGTTAAGTCATGAATTAGAGCGAACTAAAAATGTATCGGGGAGGTCTGGCTATGAGCGATAAAAGACCGTCCAATCATTCCCGAGTCATGATTATGGCCGGCGGAACCGGTGGTCATGTATTCCCCGCGTTAGCAGTGGCTGAAATACTAATGGCTAACAATGTCGATGTTTCCTGGCTGGGAACGCGCAAAGGTATTGAATCAGAACTGATACCCCAGCATGGAATTGAGTTAAATTATTTAAATATTGAAGGTCTACGAGGCCGCGGGTTACTTGCACTTGTAAGAGCGCCCTTTAAATTGTTTTCTTCAGTACTGCAGGCCTGTTCGGTTATTAGTCAATTCAATCCCTCAGTAGTTTTAGGTATGGGTGGGTTCGCCTCAGGTCCTGGCGCAGTCGCCGCAAAATTAAAGGGTATACCGCTGGTTATTCACGAGCAAAATTCTGTGGCGGGAACAACCAATAAGCTCTCTGCCAAGTTTGCGACCAAAATAATGCAAGGCTTCCCTAATACCTTTAAGCAGGCTGAGTGGTGTGGTAATCCTATTCGATCAGAAATAGCTGCTTTACACCAGGAATCAGGCCGACTTGAAAATAGATCGGGCCCCTTGCGTGTGCTTGTTCTAGGTGGAAGTCGTGGCGCCTTGGCTATCAACAAAATAGTTCCGCAGGCACTCGCAGCTATTGATAGCCAACATAGGCCTGACGTACTGCACCAGGTGGGGAGTCAGCACCTAGAGCTAACCCAAAACCTTTACCAAGAGCAGGGGCATGATGTTTGCTCATCAGCCATTAATATTGTTCCCTTCATTGATAAAATGGATGAAGCCTATGCATGGGCAGATTTTGTTATCTGTCGTTCAGGTGCGTTGACGGTGGCTGAATTAACTGCGGTTGGGTTGGGCGCCTTTTTGATTCCATTCCCCCATGCCATCGATGATCACCAGACCATCAATGGCCAATGGCTGGTGGATTCTGGCGCAGCTGAAATGTTGTCTGAATCAAATTTAACTGCTCAAAAATTAGCCGACTATATTAAGCAGATTGCCAAGAATAGAGATCTATGTATTGCCATGTCTCAATGTGCAAAAACGATTGCCAAACTAGGTGCGGCTGATCGTGTTGCTGAGGTTTGTATGGAGGTTGCCAATGGATAATAAAATAAGCTTTCAGCCACCAGAAATGCGCCGTATTCGCCGCATTCACTTTGTAGGTATTGGCGGCAGTGGTATGAGTGGGATTGCTGAGGTGCTGCTTAATCAGGGCTATGAAATTTCTGGTTCAGACATCAATGTTAGCGCGACGATAAAGCGATTAAAAGCCAGTGGTATTACATTTTTCAAAGGTCATGATAAGAGCCATATTGAGGGTGCCGATGTGGTGGTTAAGTCCTCAGCAGTGACTCTGGAAAATCCTGAAATAGCCGCTGCCTTTGAGTTTGGAATACCGGTGGTTAGACGAGCAGAAATGCTCGCAGAATTAATGCGCTACCGTCACGGTGTGGCAGTTGCTGGCACCCATGGTAAAACAACGACAACCAGTTTAATTGCTGCAATTTATGCTGAAGACGGTCGCGACCCAACCTTTATTGTAGGGGGGCGCGTTAATCGTACTGGTACCAACGCTAAATTGGGTGACAGTCGCTATTTAATTGCCGAAGCTGATGAAAGTGATGCATCATTTTTACATCTTCAACCTATGGTTTCAGTGGTGACTAATATAGAGCCAGACCATATGGAAACCTATGGGTTTGATTTTGAGCAATTAAAAACCACCTATATTGAATTCTTACACAATTTACCCTTCTATGGTTTAGCTGTGGTCTGTATTGATGATCCTGTGATTAGAGAATTGATCACGCGTATAGGTCGTCCCACATTGACCTATGGTTTCAGTGAGGACGCAATGTACCGTATAGAAAAGTTTTCTATGGTCAATGGCCTTGCTGCGTTTGTAATTAACCGACCTGATAGCCGTCCGGCTTTATCCATTAGCATGCAAATCCCTGGACGTCATAACGCGCTCAATGCTGCCGCAGCGATTGCGGTGGCAAGTGATGAGGGGATTCAAGACCAGGCCATTATTACAGGCTTGGAAAAATTCTGTGGCGTTGGTCGTCGTTTCGAAATAATTGGTGAATACTCAGTTGAAAATGATGCTGGCACAGGGACTGCAATGTTAGTGGATGACTATGGTCACCATCCAACAGAGCTAAAGGCTACGATTGATGCAGTTCGCGACGGTTGGCCAGATAAACGACTCGTCATGATTTTCCAGCCTCATCGTTACAGTCGAACCAGAGACTTGTATGAAGACTTTGTACAGGTTTTGTCTGAAGTTGATTTATTAATGATTCTTGATGTGTATGCGGCTGGCGAAGAGCCGATTGTTGGAGCTGGGAGCAAAAATTTATGCAATAGCATTCGACAGCGAGGTGGAATAGATCCTCTGTATGTCGAGTCGATGGAAGATATTCCTGATCTGGTCGCCAATCAGGTTATAGCTGATGATATTGTTTTAACACAGGGAGCTGGAAGCGTAACAACTTTGGTGTCTTTGTTGAAAGAAAGCCAATTAAAGCCAATAAAAGGGGGTAGCAAATGACGGCTAATCCCAAGCAATTTGGCAGAGTAGGTGTGATCTATGGTGGCACATCCTCAGAGCGTGAAATTTCAGTTCAAACCGGTGCGGCAATCTTTGATGCTTTAAATCTGTTAGAAATTGAAACAGTTGCTATAGACCTTAAAGAAAATGCGGTTGACGCTATAGCTAATGCCAATTTAGATCGCGCCTTTATTGCATTACATGGTCCAGGTGGAGAAGACGGAACCCTACAGGGTGCCCTAGAATACCTACAGATACCCTATACCGGTAGCGGTGTAATGGCATCAGCTTTGGCTATGGATAAGTTACGTTGCAAGCAATTATGGAAAGGTATTGGTTTAGCCACTACCGATTTTGCAGCACTCAATAAGGATACCGACTGGCAGAAAACAATGAATCAGTTAGGCGGTTCGGTAGTAGTGAAGCCAGCCTGTGAGGGATCAAGTGTTGGTATGAGTATCGCTAAATCGGCACAGCAATTAAAACAGGCATGGCAGTTAGCATCACAATATGACGCTAAGGTTCTTGCTGAGCCGCAGCTGACAGGTAATGAATACACTGTGGCTATTTTGGGTGGTAAAGCACTGCCTTCAATTAGAATTCAAGCTAATGCGACATTTTACGACTATGAAGCAAAATATCATTCGGATAAAACGGAATACTTTTGCCCGTCTGGCCTGGATGTTCAACGCGAAAAAGAATTAGCACAATTAAGTATTGACGCATTTAACAGTATTGAAGGTCGCGGCTGGGGTCGGGTTGATGTGATGACTGATCAAAGTGGCAAGTTTAATCTGCTCGAAGTTAACACAGTGCCCGGTATGACTAGTCATAGTCTTCTCCCTATGGCTGGTCTTGCGGCGGGATTAAAGTTTGAAGACGTTGTTCGCGCTATATTGGAGGAATCACTCTAATGAATCGCTCAACACAGCAGAACAATAAAACAGTCAACAGAGACTCGAGCCGCTTTATTGATCGCTTGCTTGATAATCTCAGCACACTAATAACGGTGATGTTGTTTTGCGCTATTGGCTATGGTGCAGTTCTGGCAATTAATCATTTAGATAAGCCCATTGCTAAGGTGAGCATAGAGGGTAAGTTTAAATATATTGAGCAAAAACAATTTATTGAATTGGTTAACGGTCAAATTAGTGGTGGGTTCATAACTATTGATCTCAAAGCACTGCAGAATGTTCTGCATCAGCATCCTTGGGTTGCAGAAGTAAGTATTCAAAGACAGTGGCCTGCTAACTTACAGATTAATGTCGTTGAAGAGGTACCTATTGCTCGCTGGAGTGATGACTCATTCCTTAATCGAGCAGGTGATAAATTAACTATTAAGGATAACAGTCATCTCTCAAATCTACCGTTGATGTCAGCTCAATTTGGCAGCTCGTCTGAAGTAATGAAACAGTATCAGCGTNNTAGCAGACTTACTGTTACCTACGGGACTCAAGCTTGCCAAACTCGAGCTAGATGCTTTGGGCGCATGGCAAGTAGAAACCAGTAACGGCATCCAGCTGATACTGGGTAGAAATCATGTAGGCGAAAAAATAAGACGTTTGGTTATGGTATGGCGATCTGATNNGATCTGCGTTATCCAAACGGCTTGGCGGTCGCTTGGCGAAATTCAATAGCAGTTGCGACTGCAAAAAAAGACCCAATAAGGAAGACAGCTATCATCCGTGGATGATGGTTGGCTAATGAGGAATTAAAATGGCTAATACCAATGAACAAAATATGATTGTGGCTCTAGACATAGGAACTTCCAAAGTGGTTGCTATTGTCGGGGCGATTAGTCCAAATGGTGAAATAGACATTATTGGCACTGGCATGCACGCATCGGGCGGCCTTAAAAAAGGAGTTGTGGTTAATATTGAAGCAACTGTTAACTCGATTGAGCGAGCCATCGAAGAAGCTGAATTAATGTCTGGTTGTTCCATTCATTCTGTATACGCGGGAATTGCCGGAAGTCATATTAGAAGTCTCAACTCACACGGAATTGTGGCAATTCGAGACAAAGAAGTTCAGCTTGTTGATGTGGATCGCGTGATTGATGCCGCACGTGCTGTAGCTATACCCGCTGACCAAGAAATTCTGCATGTATTGCCCCAAGAGTTCATCATTGATAATCAGGAGGGTGTTCATAAGCCCGTCGGTATGTCAGGTGTTCGTTTAGAAGCCAAGGTGCACTTAGTTACCTGTGCCGCTAATGCCTCGCAAAATGTCAAAAAATGCATTCGTCGCTGTGATTTAGAAGTCGATAACGTTGCCTTAGAGCAGTTGGCATCAAGCTATGCAGTGCTTACAGAAGACGAGAAGCAACTGGGTGTTGCGCTTGTTGATATAGGGGGTGGAACCACTGACATCGCTATCTTTACTGAGGGTGCAATTCGTCATACGGGAGTAATTCCCATTGCAGGCGATCAGGTTACTAATGATATAGCTATGGCACTGCGAACCCCCACTGCGCAAGCGGAAGAACTTAAAATTAAATATGCCTGTGCCTTGGCCAAACTAGCGCGTCCAGAAGAAACAGTTAAAGTCCCTAGCGTAGGCGAGCGTGCGGCAAGAGATATGTCGAGACAGCTATTAGCAGAGGTTGTCGAGCCAAGATATGACGAGCTATTCACATTGGTTCAAGCAGAGTTGCGACGCAGCGGTTTCGAGGAGCTTATTGCAGCAGGTATTGTTCTAACGGGTGGCACGTCAAAAATGGAAGGAGTCACAGAATTAGCAGAAGAAATTTTTCATATGCCAGTAAGAATTGGAACACCAACCGGTGTTAAAGGGCTTACTGACATAGTCAATAATCCCATTTACTCAACGGGTGTGGGGCTTTTGCACTTTGGCGTGCAAGAGCAAGCAAGACATGGAATTAAGGAAGTGGTGAGCCAGGAGGGTAAAGGTATGTTAGAGAGAGTTAAGAATTTTTTACAGGGCGGTGTATAGGTCCGTAAGGAATAGATTTTAGTTTAATTTTTTGAGGCGCAAAAAAGGGGAAGTATATGTTTGAGTTAGTGGATAGCATTCCAAAAAATGCAGAAATAAAAGTATTAGGTATTGGCGGTGGTGGTTGTAACGCAGTACGTCATATGATGGCTAGCAATATCGATGGCGTTGATTTTATCTGTGCTAATACAGACGCTCAGTCACTGAATGATATGGGTCAGGCGACGGTTCTTCAGATAGGCGGTGGCTTAACTAAAGGTCTTGGTGCAGGAGCAAATCCTGAAGTAGGTCGTCAGGCAGCACTAGAGGATAAAGATAGAATTGCGCAGGCTCTTGACGGTGCAGATATGGTCTTTATCACAGCTGGTATGGGTGGCGGCACCGGAACAGGGGGTGCACCTGTAGTAGCTGAAGTTGCCAAGCAAATGGGAATTCTGACCGTAGGTGTTGTGACCAGGCCCTTTGGATTTGAAGGGCGCAAGCGCATGGATCTTGCCAATGAAGGTATTTCACAGTTAAAAGAAAGAGTTGATTCTCTCATTATTGTACCTAATGAAAAACTGTTACAGGTATTGGGTAAAGATATGACAGTAATCAATGCTTTCAAGCAGGCCAATGATGTACTGTTTGGTGCGGTGCAGGGCATTACTGATTTGATCTTACTTGATGGTTTAATCAATGTTGATTTTGCTGATGTTCGCACAGTTATGTCTGAAATGGGTATGGCGATGATGGGTACTGGTGAAGCAAACGGTGCAGATAGAGCTGTAGTGGCTGCCGAAGCAGCAGTGAGATGTCCGCTACTCGAGGATATTAATCTGCATGGTGCGAAAGGTATTTTGGTTAATATTACCAGTGGCTATGACTTAACCTTGGGTGAATTTGAGGAAGTAGGAAATACGGTTAGAGAATTTGCTGATGAGGATGCGACTATTATTGTTGGTAGTGTATTTGACCCAGATCTCGAAGATCAGTTGCGCGTCACTGTGGTGGCGACAGGTTTGCGTTCGCCAACAGAACAGTCTGGTCCAAGGGCCGTTGTTTTTGATAATCAGCCACCAAGAAAAGTGGGCGGTGATATAGATTATGGTCGCCTTGATCAGCCTACGGTTAACCGAAGAAGTGCCCCAACTGTAAATACTGGTGAAGCAACAGCACGCAAGCTAGATACTCAGTTGGATGCTGAAACTGATTATTTAGATGTGCCAGCATTTTTAAGAAAGCAAGCGGACTAGAACAGTAAGGGCTTCTGCCACCGCGCCTCGGATTATATCCTTGGTGGTAGGAGCCTTGTCTGTTAGAATGCAGGGCTGAAAAAGAGAGCTGTGCATTATAATGGTTAGGCAAAGAACACTTAAAAATTCGATTCAAGCCAATGGTGTTGGACTACACACTGGTGAGAAAGTGTACCTAACACTTCACCCTTCAGCGCCAGATACTGGTGTTGTCTTTCGTCGTATCGATCTTGATCCCGTTGTTGAGATTCCAGCCAAAGCTGAAAATGTCGGTGATACCATGTTGTCGACCACCTTAATTAAAGAGGGTGTTCGAGTCTCGACTGTTGAGCACTTACTTTCAGCCCTTGCAGGTATGGGTATAGATAATCTAATTATTGATGTCTCTGCGCCAGAAATTCCCATAATGGATGGCAGCGCAGCCCCTTTTGTATTCCTTCTGCAATCTGCAGGTATTGAAGAGCAGGATGCACCCAAAAAATTTATTAGAGTTAAGCGCCCTGTGACTGTCGAGCAGGAAGGGAAAAAGGCTACATTTAAGCCTTTCGATGGTTTTAAAATCAACTTTGCCATCGACTTTGATCATCCTGTGTTCGAAAATCAAACGTTAAATGCCAGCATTGATTTCTCAAGTACCTCCTTTGTGAAAGAGGTGAGTAGAGCGAGAACTTTTGGGTTTATGCATGAATTCGAATACCTCAGAGCTAAAGGGCTGGCTCGAGGTGGTAGTTTAGATAATGCCATTGTGGTCGATGACTCACAGATCGTAAATGAAGACGGCTTGCGCTTTGAAGATGAATTTGTGAAACACAAAATTCTCGATGCTATAGGTGATCTCTACTTGATGGGAAACAGCATTATCGGTGAATTTGATGCCCATAAGTCCGGACACGGGCTTAATAATGCATCACTATTAGCCCTCATTGCTGAAAAAGATGCCTGGGAAATGGTGACTTTTGTGGATGATGCAGAAGAAGCACCCATATCCTATAATTCTTAAACTAGTGATCAAAAGTTAAAGGCAATCAATTCCAGTGAAACTTATTCTCATCAGCAAACGTTCGGATAGAGTCAGAACTCTCAGCTTAAATAGCTGGGCAAGGATTCTGCTTTCGACTGCTGTGCTTGGAATTCCAGTAGCTGCAGGCACACTCTTAGGTTTAAAAATTGCTGATGGTCGCTGGCAAATTTTGTTTGAAGACCATATAGCGGAAATGCAGGATGAGCTAAATTCTAGCCGCGAAAAATTACAATCTGACCGAGAAAAGGTCACTAATAATTTATCAATGATGACCGCTAAATTAGCACAGATGCGTGCCAGCGTTGTTCGTCTTGATGCTTTGGGTGAGCAGCTAACGGAAATTTCAGGTATTGATGGTGATGAATTTGATTTCTCAAGTGCACCAGGCTTGGGTGGTCCTTTAGGTCAAAGTCAGACTCTTTCACAAAGTGCCATAGGAAAGCAAACCGATATTAGTGTTTTGATGTCTAATATTGATAGTTCACTTTCGCGCCGTGAAGTTCAATTAAAATCACTGCGTTTAGCGCTGGCAGATAAAAATCTCATTAACGATCGTCGACTCGCGGGTAGACCCATCGCCAAAGGCTGGATGTCTTCTTCCTATGGGATGCGAACAGATCCTTTTAATGGTGAGCAAAGATGGCACGGCGGGGTAGATTTTGCAGGCAAGCGTGGCTCTGACATTATCGCAGTAGCCGCAGGTGTAATTACCTGGTCCGGCGAAAAAAGTGGCTATGGCAAAATGGTTGAAGTTAATCATAGCGATGGCTATGTTACTCGATATGCACATAATCAAGAAAATCTTGCTCACTTAGGTACAGTGGTTAAAAAAGGCGATGTGATTGCTAAAATGGGCAGTTCAGGTCGCTCTACCGGTCCCCATGTTCACTTTGAAGTTTTCAAAAATGGTCGGGTGGTTGACCCAGCTACCTATATACGTCGCACCAGTCGATAATCCTCCCCCTTTTAGCACGACTAAATAAGCGTAAGGTGTGTGCCTTACTATATTCGTATTGGGTAGGTGAAAAGAAATGTTAAGTAAGTTAGTAAAAAGTATCTTTGGCAGTAGCAATGATCGCGAATTGCGAAAAATGCAAAAAACCGTTGATCGTATCAATCAACTAGAACCTGATTTACAGGCGCTAAGCGATCAGCAATTGCAGGACAAAACCGCTGAATATAAATCTCGAGTTGATCAGGGTGAGACGCTTGATGCAATACTACCCGAAGCTTTTGCTACGGTAAGAGAGACGGCTAAACGCGTCTTAGATATGCGTCATTTTGATGTTCAGATGATTGGTGGCATTGTACTGCATCAGGGAAAAATTACTGAAATGCGCACCGGTGAGGGTAAAACCCTAGTGGCCACACTAGCCGCTTATCTGAATGCTTTGGGCGGTGGCAGTGTTCATGTTATTACCGTTAATGATTATCTCGCCAAGCGCGATGCTGAGTGGATGGCACCCTTATTCTCCGCCTTGGGGATGTCCGTAGGTATTATTCAATCCTACCAAGGTGCCGATACCCCAAGTTCTTTTTTTATTGCTCAGTCTGAAAATAGCGATTCTCAAGCCTGTAGTCGAAAAGATGCCTATGCCGCCGATATAGTTTATGGCACTAACAATGAATTTGGTTTTGATTATCTAAGAGATAATATGGTGTTATCTCTGCAAGAAAAATCTCAGCGTGGTCTTTCATTTGCGATTATTGATGAGGTAGATTCCATCCTAATTGATGAGGCGCGAACTCCGTTAATCATCTCAGGTGCCGCACAGGATAGCTCAAAACTGTATAAATTAATGAACAGGCTAGTAAAAAATCTTAAGCCTCAGCCTGAAAATGAAATGGCAGAAGAAGATCAAGAGATAACTGGTGACTTTATACTGGATGAAAAGATCCGTGGTGCAGAACTGACAGAAAGTGGCCATCAGAAAATTGAAGATATTCTGATTAAAGAAGGCCTTCTGGCAGAAGATGAAAGCCTCTATCAGGCGACTAATTTAGGCTTATTGCACCATGTGCAATCAGCTCTTAAAGCGCAGTATCTTTTCCAAAATGATGTTGAATATATTATTCAAAATGGCGAAGCAGTTTTGATTGATGAGCATACAGGTCGAACCATGCCTGGTAGAAGACTCTCTGAGGGCCTGCATCAAGCCATTGAAGCCAAAGAAGGCTTAAATATTCAGCAAGAAAGTCAGACACTTGCATCCACGACCTTCCAGAACTACTTCCGCCTATACTCAAAACTTTCGGGTATGACGGGTACGGCAGATACAGAGGCCTTTGAGTTTCAGCAAATTTACGGCTTGCAAGTGATGGTGATTCCCACCAATGTGCCGGTTCGTCGAATCGATCACAATGATCTGATATTCCTTTCGCAACAGGAAAAATTTGAAGCGGTTATTGAGGATATTAAGGAGCTTGTTGAGAAGGGTGCACCTATCTTAGTGGGTACAGCATCGGTTGAATCTTCAGAATTACTGTCGAATCTGTTAAATGAAGCGAAAATGGAACACAGTGTTTTAAACGCTAAGCAGCATGAGCGTGAAGCCAACATTATTGTCAATGCTGGGCGTCCAGGTGCTGTCACTATTGCTACTAATATGGCGGGTCGTGGTACCGATATTGTGTTGGGTGGTAATCTTGAAGCAGAGTTAAAAGAACTTGCTGAAAAATCACCCACAGAGGACAAGATAGCGGCAGTCAAAGCTGACTGGCAAGAGCGTCAGGCAAAAGTGCTTGAGGCAGGCGGCCTGCATATTGTGGGTACCGAGCGTCATGAATCTCGACGTATCGATAACCAGCTACGTGGTCGTGCCGGTCGACAGGGTGATCCGGGTTGGTCAAGATTTTATCTGTCATTAGAGGACCCTCTGATGAGACTCTTTGCCTCTGACCGCGTGAAAAATATGATGCGTGCCATGGGTATGGAGCATGGCGAAGCCATCGAGCACCGCATGGTGACAAATGCCATTGTTAAAGCGCAGCGCAAGGTTGAGGGACGAAACTTTGACATGCGTAAACATCTTTTAGAATACGATGATGTAGCCAACGATCAACGTCAGGTGGTTTATCAACAACGCAATGACTTACTATCAGATGATGATATATCAGAGGTTATCACCAATGTGCGCGACGATGTTGTTAACTCGACTATCAGTGACTATATATCGCCCGGAAGTCTTGAAGAGCAGTGGGACGTAGCAGGCTTAGAACAGGCTTTAAAAACTGAGTTTGCTACTGAGTTGCCGATACAGAAATGGCTTGACGATGATCAGCGTTTCCATGAAGAACAGTTACGCGATAAGGTTTCAAGTGAAGTACAGGCTAATTATGAGGCCAGTTATGCGCATGTAGGTGAAGCTATGCGTGAGGTTGAGCGTCAAATTATGCTGCAACTTTTAGATAATCTTTGGAAAGATCATTTGACTAACATGGATCAATTACGACAAGGCATTGGGCTTAGAGCCTATGCACAAAAAAATCCAAAGCAAGAATATAAACGTGAATCCTTTGAGTTATTTGAGCGGTTACTGGAAAATATCAAACATGAAACGATTCGCTATTTAAGTCATGTTCAGGTGTCTTCGCAAGAGGATGCAGACCGCATAGAACAACAGCGAAAGAATCAGGAACTCAACCATCAGTATGAGCATGCGCAGCTTAACGAATTAAATGATTCAGACGCAGATACTGATCAGAATACACCAGATACAGCCAAACCCGTGATAAGATCAGCACCAAAGGTTGGCCGAAATAGCCCCTGCCCCTGTGGATC
>ENA-UZWV01005963-UZWV01005963.1-metagenome-genome-assembly--contig:-Day-3-1m-contig-5963_pt1 | contig 21380 bp, 21 predicted proteins | sample MGYA00260342_ERZ794902 | MGnify/ENA metagenome assembly ERZ794902
TACGAATAGTAAAAAATCCAATACTTATATATATGAATATATAATAGGTTATGGCTGATAAAAAATTTAATAGAAAGTTCATGCACCCAACTCGTAGAAAGTTGGCAGATATGGTACGAACTGGTGAGTACGAAAAAAATACTCAAATCGGATTTTCTGATATCAAAGAAACTAAAACTAAACGTAAGGTTGGTGATATATGGAGTGATTCCGATGGTAATGTTTGGGAACAAAAAGATTTTGGAAAAGTAAAATCATCTAAAATGTCAAACGTATTATCTGAATTACGAAAGCACATTGAAGAAGCTCATCAATGTAAATCCGATGAATGTGATGTTAGTGGAAAGTTCTCAAAATCAGATAAAACTCTAATTTCTAAAACTGGATATTGTGCTGGTTGCTTAGCACGAAGAGAGCTAGTTATAAAGCAAGATGGATTATGGAAGGAATATGAAGAATATAGAATATATTCTAATATGGCTGCTTATGGTACTGATGTTTTGGAAAAATGGAATCAAGCTCTTAAAGAAGTATCTAACATTCACGAATATGTAAATGATGATGGTTCAGTAGAACAATGGCAATCGAATGATGATGTTCAAACTTTAAAAGCTCAGATAGAAGCAGATATAGATAATGGTAAAAAGGAACTTACCGATGTTATCGAAAAGCGCAATATTGCATATGAGAAATTAAAGGATAAGAATTATGAATTGGTTAAACAAATTTGATTTAAAGACTATACTAATAATGGTACTATGTGTAGTATTGTTACTTAGAGGTTGTGGTGATACTGAAGAACCTAAAGAAATAGTAAATGTAGGTGGTAAGAATTACGAACTATTAGAACAAAAGATTGATACAATTTTTGTTAATAAAATTGTAGAAGTACCTAAATATGTACCTAAGTATATTGATAGAGTTGTTGAAAAGATAGTTGAAATACCAGCAGATGTTGATTCTCTACAAATTATAAAAGATTACTATTCTAAGTTCGTAACCAAAGATACTTTAAAACTAACTTATGAGTTTGCTCCTGAAATTGTAATAGATTCTATGGGAACAAAACCCAACCCAACATTAGGATTCGGAGTTATCACAGATACCATAACACAAAATAAAATAGTAAGCAGAGATATTTTATGGAATTTTGAAGTTCCTACAATATACAATACAAAAGTGGTAAAGGACTTACCAAAGAATGAATTCTATTGGGGTATTAATGGTGGATTTAATAAAACCGATGTTGTTACAAATGTTGGTGGAGGTTTAATCCTAAAAAGTAAAAAGAATAATTTATATCAATTAGGTTTAGGTATTCAGAATAATTCTAACACTTCACAATTAGTACCATTTGTTAGTGCTGGTATGTATTGGAAGATAGGAAAAAAGAAATAATTTATGGCTAAGCAATCGTTGAAAGATATAATAAAGTTGGAATATCAGAAGTGCGCTTCTGACCCAATTTATTTTATGAAAAAGTATTGTATGATACAACACCCTGTTAGGGGTAAAATACCTTTTCAACTATATCCATTTCAAGAAGATACTTTAGTTGACTTCAAAGACCATAGATATAATATCATTCTTAAATCAAGACAAACTGGTATCTCAACTTTAACTGCAGGATTCTCTTTGTGGAAAATGTTATTCAATCAAGACTTTAATGTTTTAGTTATAGCAACTAAGCAAGAGGTTGCTAAGAACCTTGTAACGAAGGTTAGGGTGATGAATCAGTACTTACCATCTTGGTTAAAATTAGAAACAGTAGAAGATAACAAACTATCTCTTAGATACTCAAATGGTTCTCAGATAAAAGCAACTTCAGCTGCTGGTGATGCCGGTCGTTCTGAAGCACTATCTTTATTAGTGTTTGATGAAGCGGCATTTATTGATAAGATTGAGGAGATATGGGTATCAGCACAATCTACATTATCAACTGGGGGTAACGCTATTGTATTATCAACTCCAAATGGTGTAGGTAATTGGTATCACAAAACTTGGGTAGGTGCTGAAGAGGGTAGAAACGATTTCAATACAATTAGATTACATTGGACAGTTCACCCAGAAAGAGACCAAAATTGGAGAGATGAGCAAGAACGATTATTAGGTCCAAAGGGAGCAGCACAAGAGTGTGATTGTGATTTTGTATCTTCTGGTGATTCGGTTATTGACCCACAACTTCTACAATTCTATAAAGAAACTTATGTACAAGACCCTATTGAGAAAACTGGATTCGATGGTAATCTCTGGAAATGGGAATTTGCTGATTATAGTAAATCATACATAGTTGTAGCGGATGTTGCCCGAGGAGATTCTTCGGATTTCTCTACTGCTCATGTAATAGATGTAGTTGCATCTAATCAAGTAGCTGAATATAAGGGTAAGCTGGATACAAAAGATTTTGGAAACTTCTTAGTAGCATTATCAACTGAATATAATCAAGCGTTATTAGTAATTGAAAATGCAAATATTGGTTGGGCTGCTATACAACAAGTTATTGATAGAAATTATGGAAATTTATATTATACTGAGAAGGATATAAAATATGTAGATGCTGGAAATCAGTTTAGTAATAAATATCGTTCACAAGATAGAAATCAAGTAGCAGGGTTCTCCACAACATCCAGAACAAGACCTCTAATCATCTCAAAATTGGAAGAATATATTAGAGATAAATCAATAACAATACGTTCAGTAAGAACAATAGATGAAATGTTTACCTTTATATGGAATAATGGTAGAGCTGAAGCTATGAGGGGTTATAACGATGATTTAGTTATGGCTCTTGCAATAGGATTGTGGGTAAGGGATACTGCTCTTAGATTAAGACAAGAAGGTGTTGATTTAACCAAACAAGCAATTAACAGTATTTCATCTCATACTTATACTGGTATATATGGTGGTAATGATAACGAGGATAATCCTTGGAAAATGGATATCGGTGATGGTACCCATGAGGACCTAACAAATTGGTTATAAATCAATTTTGTTATATTTATATAGTATAAGATTTATTATGGAAAACACAACTAAAGAACTTTTTGAAGATTTTACAAATCAATTTAAAGATGATATCTTTGAATATGATGTAGAAAACCACGATGATTTGGTAGAATTCTTAGAATTTATAAAAGAATATAAGCCTGATGTAAACGAAGCTGAATATCAAGGTAGAGATGTCAAGCTAAATAAACCAATGAGAGGTGATGTTAAGAAGTTTAAAGTGTATGTAAAAAATCCAAAGGGAAATGTTGTAAAGGTAAACTTTGGACATGGTGGAACATCGGCTAAGAAAGCTGGTGAGAAAACTATGAAAATAAAGAAATCAAATCCAGATAGAAAAAAGGCTTTTAGAGCTAGGCATAATTGTGATAGTCCTGGTCCAAGAACTGGAGCTAGATATTGGAGTTGTAAAGCGTGGTAAATAAATTAGGATATATTAATAATTTTTCGTATCTTAGGGAGATTATTAAATAAACAAAAGCAAAATGGCAGAACAACAAAATAGTTCATTTTTTAATAAGTTAAGTAAACTTTTCTCATCCCAAGCGGTAGTAGTCGTTGATAAGGATGGAAAACGAACTATCAAAGATACAGATGATAGGCAACAGGGTAGTACTAACTTAATGAATTTAAGAGATAGGTACACTAAATTACAACGTTCATTCTATGGTGACCAGATGGCAGCTCAATCAATGGCATACCATCAAGTTCGTAGAGAACTATTCAGAGATTATGATGCAATGGATAATGACCCAATTATCTCATCAGCCTTAGATATATACTCAGATGAATCAACATTAAAAAATGAATTTGGTGATGTTATTCAAATCAAAACTCAAAACGAAAAAGTAAAAGAATTATTAGAAAACCTTTTCTATGATATTCTAAACTTAGAATTTAACTTATGGGCATGGACTCGTAATATGGTTAAGTATGGTGATTTCTTTTTAGCTATGGAAATAGCTCCAGGTAAAGGAATCATAAATGTACAACCACTTCCAGTTTACGAAACTGAAAGATTAGAGAATACTGACCCAAACAATCCTAACTATGTAAAGTTTAAAGTAAATCACGACCCAATTGGTAAAGGTGAATACGAAAACTATGAGATAGTTCACTTCAGATTATTATCGGATACAAACTTCCTACCTTATGGTAAGGCAATGATTGAAAATGGTAGAAGAATTTGGAAACAAGTTTCTCTTATGGAAGATGCTATGTTAATTCATAGAATTATGAGAGCACCGGATAAAAGAGTTTTCAAAATTGATATTGGTAATATTCCACCAACTGAGGTTGATAACTATATGCAAAAGATTATCAACAAAATGAAGAAAGTTCCATTTATGGATAAGAATACTGGTGATTACAATCTAAAGTATAATATTCAAAACTTAACTGAAGATTTCTTCTTACCTGTTAGGGGTGGTGATAGTGGTACTGAAATAGATACATTAGGTGGATTACAATATACAGCTATTGAAGATATTGATTACTTAAAGAATAAACTATTTGCAGCTCTAAAGATTCCAAAAGCATATTTGGGATATGATGAGAATGTAAATGGTAAAGCAACTCTTGCTGCAGAAGATGTAAGATTTGCAAGAACAATCGAAAGAATACAAAGAACTTTAGTATCTGAACTTACTAAGTTAGCAGTTGTACATTTATCAGCTCAAGGAATTGAAGGACCTGAAATGGTTGATTTTGAATTGAATTTGGTTAATCCATCTACAATATATGAGCAGGAAAAGGTAAACTTATGGAGTGAAAAAGTTAGATTAGTTTCTGATATCCAACAATTGAATATGATTTCAAAAGAATGGGCATATGAAAATATTTTCAATATGAGTAAGGATGAAATCGATAATCAGAAAACTAATATGATTAATGATTTGAAAGATAGATTCAGATATCGTTCAATCGAAGATGAAGGTTCTGACCCAGCAGACCAACAAGAAGAAACTGATATAGAGGGTGAATTGGAAGAACTTAAAAATGAATTGAAAAATAAAGGTGGTAGACCTAGAGAAGGAAATACATATGGTAAGGATAAACACCCATATGGAAGAGACCCTTTAGGTGCTAAAGAAAATCAAAAAGCCTTAAAGAAAACCGAAGGTAAAGTTGGTAGACGAGCTAACAAATTAGCTAAAGAATATGTTAATGGTATATCCCCTAAAAAGAAGGTGATAACCGAAAAAACAGATTTTTTAAGTGATGATAATTTGCTAGATGAAGAAAAATTTAATAAATAAAAATAAAGTTATATTTATATACGATAAACTTTCGTATAGGAATATATTATTATAGGGTAAAAAAACGTAATGAAGAGAGTAAAACATTCAAAATTTAAGAATACTGGTATTCTTTTTGAGCTTTTGGTGAGACAAATCACCTTAGAAGTTCTTAATGGTGATACGACTGAAACTGCAAAGACTATAGTAAGCGAGTTCTTTTCATCTAAAACTGAATTGAATAAAGAGTTGAGACTATACGATTTACTATTAAAAGAAAAGTATAATTCGGAAACAAGAGCTGAAAAGTTCATTGATACCATTAATGAAGCTCATAGTAGAATCAATCAAAAGAATCTACAAAGAGAAAAGTATAATCTAATTAAAAAGATTAATGAATCATTCAATATGGATGAGTTCTTATCTTCACCTATATCAAATTATAAAGTATTAGCATCAATATATAAAGTATTTGAATCTAAGAATTATGAAAACTATGATGTAAAGGATGTATTTAACTCTAAAATTACTTTAATTGAGAATATTACATCAAAGCAATCTAAATTAGTTGAATCATCAACTAAATCAGAAGCTGTAGTTGAATCATACAAAAAGCAAGATAAAGACTTACGTTTACTTACATATAAAATATTAGTAGAAACTTTTAATAAGAAGTATTCTAATCTAAATGAAAGCCAAAAAAGTTTATTAAAAGAATATATAAACAATCTATCCAATACAACTGGATTTAAATCTTATATTGAAAAAGAAATTCCTAAAATCATTTCTGAACTTAAATCGTTAGGTAAATCTATAAACGATAAAGTAACCAAAATTAAATTAGCTGAAACCGCATCGGTTTTATCTAAAACAAAAATTGGTAAAGTAGTTTCTGATAACCACGTTTCATCATTAATGATTTCATATGAATTAATCAAAGAGTTGAAAAGTAAAGTTAATGGAAAGTAATTTAAAGAAATATATCAAAGAACTTATAGCTGAAATCGAACAAGATGAGTTGGATTTAGAAGAAGCAACTACAACCGGTGATATTGCTGGTTATAATACTCCAAATGCATTCAAAGATACCGATGGTACTGATGAGGATGAGGAGAATGATGATAAGTTTGTAGATAAATTAGCTAAATCTACTGGATACGAAAGAGTTGATGAAAATCGTTGGCAAGAATTAAGAAAAGATGAATCCTCACCAAAACAAAAAATTGGTAGAGGAATTTCAGGTGTTAATAAACAACTTTCTGAGATAGAAAAATTTGTAGGTTGGTACGGTAAGATTAAAAAAGAGGGAGGATTGGAATCTGACCAATATTGGAAACGTACTCAAAAAAACCTAACTAAAATCAGAGAACGATTAAATCGTATCGCAACATCAATACAAAACTTTTAATAGGAACCCATAACTATGAGCATTACTAAAGAGCAAATTAAAGAAACTTTAAAGACCGTTATGGCTGAGGAATCTAATTATAAAGCATTCTTCAAAAAAGCATTAGAAAAAGCTGGAAAATCTATTCCATCAATGTCTGATGAAGAAAAGAAAGAGTTTTTCAATAAGATTGATGCTGCTTGGGATGGTAAAGGTGAAAAGAACGAAGGTAATGCCTTTGGTGCTGCTGTTACTAAAGCTAAGAAAGATGGTGATGATGAATTTGAAGTAGATGGTAAAACCTATAAAGTAGAAGAATCTCATTCCGATTGTGGATGTGGTTGTGGTGGATGTTCCACTTCAGCTAATGTAGTTAGTGAATTTAAAAACACATTATCAAAAGAATTACAATTTGAGGTAACTACGTTTTTAGATAAACCAAATATGGATAATAAATTAGATAATGTTTTAGAAATTAAAGATGTAATTAATATTATACTTAATGAAGGTATTAAGAATGTATTAACCGAAAAAGTACAATCTGAATTTACTAAAATTGTTAAACAAACTAAATAATAAAGAACGGAATGAAAAATTTAATTATAGAAACTAATTTGTTTAAAGGTAGCGTTAATGAGGATGCTTCTGGTAGAACATTAGTTAAGGGAGTTCTTCAACGTTCTGGTGCTGAAAACCAAAATGGAAGAGTGTACCCAAAAAACATATTAGAAAGAGAAGTAACAAAGTATCAACAATTAATAAAAGAAAGAAGAGCATTGGGTGAGTTAGACCATCCTGATTCTTCTGTAATTAATTTAAAGAATGTATCTCATAACGTAAGAGAAGTACATTGGGAAGGTAATGATGTTGTAGGTACAGTTGAAATCTTACCTACTCCTTCTGGAAATATATTAAAAGAATTATTAAGAGCTGGAATCCTTTTAGGTATCTCATCAAGAGGTATGGGTTCGGTTAGTAATATCGGTGAAGGTAAAGTAGAAGTAGGAACGGATTTCGAACTAATTGGTTGGGATTTTGTATCTAATCCATCTACACATGGTGCATTTATGACTCCAATGAACGAATCAGTAGTAAAGAATATTGGTACTGATGTTTGTGGAGATTTTTGTAAAGCAGAAAGTTTAATGAGAGAAATTATAACGGAATTATCATAATGAAAAAAGGATTTGACATATACAAATACGTTACCGAAAACACAATAGAATTTAAAGTAGATTCTAAGAAAGGTACAAGCGTAAGTAAAGGATACAATGATATCCGTAAAACAAACATAAACGATGTAAAGATTGTTGATGGTAAATTCAGTTTGACTGAATCGTTAGAAGCTAACAAACCATTATCTAATGAAGTAAAGAAACACTTCTTAGAAATAATTTCTACATATAAGAGCTTCAATGAACAAATGCAAAGAAAATCTGATATCGTTGAGATAGCAGAAACATTGGGTGGAATCGTAGAAGCAGCTAAAACATTAACTCTTTCAGAATCAGATGATTGGTTTGATAAAGTAACTATCAAACGTAATATGAGTGAGTTGGAGAAGTTAGATAAATCATTTGATAAGATTTCTACTGAAGCTAGACAAATGGATGAAAGATTAAATGCGTTATATGAGGATATGGGAAATATTCTAAATAGATATTATGAGATGGCTGATTTAGATATCGATGAAGCTAAAAAACGTTTAGGAAAAAATAAATAATATTATGATTAAATTAAGTGATTTATTATCTGAAGATAAAACGTTTACCGCTATAAATAAAGATAGTGGTGAAACGTCTGTTTTCAAATCAAAAGATAGTAGAGATGCAGCTGTAAAAGCTGGTACTCATGATAAAAAAGAAAAAGAGGCAGAGAAGGGAGGTGATTCTGCCGGTAAGAAAGAGAAACCTAATATGTTCTCTAAAGATGCCGGTTATGATGCACCTGATAGTCCTAAAAAAGAACCTAAATCAGAACCTACTAAATTAAAGTATGGTAAAGATGGTAAAATGACACAAGATTCAGCTGATTCTGTTGAAAAAGAATTAAACAAAGCTTTAGGTGTTAATGGTATGAGTGATATTGATTTAAATACTGGTACTATTGAATATGTTATTGATAATGATCCTGATAAAATTATTTTTATTGGAAAAGAAGAAGGTGGTGAAGGTATAGCTGTAAGTTTTGGAGATGGTGGTGATGAATACAAAACTTTTAAAAATAGTAAAGATGCAGTAGCTTACGCTAAGGAATTAGGACAAACGTTTAAAGGTGAAGAACCTAAGAAAGATGAACCTACTAAAGATTCAACTAAAGAAAGAGCTGGTAACCCTAAAGTAAATAAAGTTGTTAGTGGTAAAGCAAAGAAGTTAGGAATCACTCCACAAAAATTAGGTAAAGAAGAATACGAAAAAAGAATGACTCAGGCAGCTGTTGAAGCTTTAACTGATGCAAACTTTCATTCCGATGCAAGAAAACTAATTTCAGTATTAGAAGATAATCCTGAATTTGCTAAAGACCCTAACCAAGACCCAAAGAAACCAAAAGATATATTTTCTGATGAATATGATGAATGGAGAAAGAGTAGTGTATATTCTTCTACTTTCTATGATTCTTCTGAAGGTACTGATGATATCGCACATTCTGCAACTGGAGAATCTGGGTGGGATGGTGTTCAATCATTGGATGCTATTGCATATGATTTGAAAATGAATGGTAGTAAGAAATTAGCTGCTAAATTACAATCTATATTTGAATCAAATACTTCTAAAGGATTTAAGAATCATAAAATAGGAGGATTACAATAATATGAAAGAACAACTTAGAAAAATCGTAAGAGAGATAATGAGAGAACAATGTATCTCTGAAATAAACGAAGAATCGGTAAACGAAGCAGCTAGTAAAGAAGCAATGGGNNATTGCTGCACTAACTGGGACAAGAGGTTCGGCTGTTGAAGAATTTATTAACAAACATGAATTGGATGGAGGTAAGTTATTCAGAAGTATTAAGAAAGCAAACCTAAGAGGTAGATTAAACTTTGTATCTGCATTAGCTGGTAAAGATGGTAATCCAAATCAAAAACTTACAATCAAACTTCATAAGAAGAACGAATCAGTAAACGAAGGATATGGTGAATTCATCAAAGCTAAAAACCTTACTGATATTGTTGCATTATCTAAGAAAAAGAAAAACGCAGTATTCTATGTAACTGATGATAACAATTCTCGTATCGGTACATTCTACTTAAAGAATGGTAAGTTTGCTAAAGCAACTTCTGCAAATCCTAACTATGATTTACAAAATAGTAAAACTAAGTTAAAAGATAGAAGTGATGTAATCTACAAATACAAAATAGATGAATCATTAATCAACGAAGGACCATCATCCGAAGAACTAAGGATAGTAATGATGGCAGTTAGAAAGATTGCTAAATATCGTAATGTACCAATCAACCAATCAATTACTGATGTATTAAATGCAGCAGAACAATTGAAAAGGGATATCGAAAAAGGTAAGATTAAAAAATAAAAAGAAAAGGTGGTTTATCCACCTTTTTTTATGTCTTATAAAAAAACTAAAGAAAATACTACATTTTTTTTAGGTTTTCTCAATTTTTATATATTTATCTTTGTTAATAACCCATTCTTATGGGTTTATTGGTTCATGAATACTAACTTTTAATGTTTAGTGACCGAACGACCAATTTACAATATTCTACATTGGGGTTCCCAAATAACTTCAGAAATTTTTAAAAAAATAATAGTAAAATGGCAAATTCAAAATTGTTAAAAGAAGCAATTGCTGATGCCAAAGCTGTAAGAGAAACTGCTATCGCTAACGCTAAAATCGCATTAGAGGAAGCTTTCGCTCCACGTTTACAATCTATCCTATCAAAGAAGCTAACTGCTGAAATGGAAGGTGAAGATGAAGAACCAATGGAAGAGGAAGTTGAATCAAGTGATATTGGTGATGGAGATAACAAAGAACCGTCAGCTGAAGCAAGTGATGCTCACATCGAACTAGGTGCAGATTCTGAAAAAGAATCGGCTGAAGTAGGTGAAGAAGATGAAGCTGTTGATGTTGTATCTGAAGAAGAGGAATCTGATGAAGAGAAGCATGAAATGGCAGAAGGTGAAGAAGAAGAGTCTATGGAAGAGTCTGAAGAAGAAATCGAAGAATCTGAAGAAGAAGTTGAAGAAACTTACGAATCAGAAGAAATGGAAGAATCTGAAGAAGATGAATTAGATTTAGAAGCTATCATCAAAGAATTAGAAATGGGTATGGACGAAGAAGAAGAAATCGAAGAATCTGAAGAAGAGGAAATCGAAGAATCGGAAGAAGAAGAATCTATGGAAGAGGAATTGGACTCAGAAGAGGAAGATGAAGTATCTGATATCGCATCTGATGAAATTGAAGCTCACGAAGATGAACACCATAATGAAGGTGAAGAATCTGAAGGAGAAGAAATGGAAGAAGGTGAAGAAGATGATGAAATCGACTTAGAAGAAATCCTAAGAGAGATGGGATATGGAGATGATGAGAAAGAAGTAAACGAAGAGGAAGAAGAAGTAAACGAAGAAAATGCTGAATTAAAAGCAGATTTGGAAGAAGCTTTGAAAACTGTTAAAACACTTCAATCTACTATCAACGAAGTAAACCTTCTTAATGCAAAATTATTGTACGCTAACAGATTATTCAGAGGTTATAACCTAACCAACGAACAAAAATCTAAAGTTGTAGAAAACTTAGACAGAACTAGTTCTGTTAGAGAGGTAAAATTGGTTTACGCAACGTTGGCAGAATCTATGAATTTCACTGGAACTCAGAAGAAAACTAAAAAAGTAGTATCGGAAGGTGCTTCTAAAGCAGTTTCTTCAACAGCTCCTAAGAAAGAGATTATTTCTGAAAACACAAACTTGATGGCTGAGAGATTTAAACAATTGGCTAACATAAAATAATTAATTAACAAACATTAAAAAAAGGAAAATAAAAATGGCAAATTTTGATTTATCTAAACTAATGGAAGGAAAGAACCCACAGGCAGTAATGTTGTCTGAAACTCGTCAATTGAAGAGTAAGTGGGATGCAACTGGACTTCTAGAAGGTTTAAACGCAAAAGAGCAAGGCGCAATGGCCGTAATGCTCGAAAACCAAGCAAAACAATTGCTTGATGAGGCAACACAAACTGGTGTTGGTTCAAGTTCTGAAGAGTGGAGTGGTGTAGCTCTACCTTTAGTAAGAAGAATCTTTGGTGAGATTGCTTCTAAAGAATTCGTTAGTGTACAACCAATGAACTTACCTTCAGGTCTTGTATTCTATCTAGATTTCAAATATGGTACTGCTCAAGGTGGTAACCCTGCATTCTCTGGTCAATCACTTTTCGGTGGTACTGGTGCTGATGCTGGTTCTACTGATTCAGCTGTAAATGGTTTATACGGTGAAGGAAGATTCGGATATACTGCAAATGATGTAACTGCATCTACTGCTGTAGCTTCAGTAACATTTACTTCAGCTTCTTGGGCTGATGTAGGTTTTGATGGTGCTTTATCTGCTTCTATCTCTGATGGTGAGATTGCAAAAGCAACTTTCGCTAAACCAGCAACTGCTGATGTAGATGGTGTACGTTCTTTCAATATCGCTAACGCTGAAATTGCAGACAACTTAAACCAATTCCATAGTGTATCTGGTAACAACTTAGTAATGTTCGTATCAGCTTCTGCTGGTTTAGAAACTGCTAAAGCTGGAAACGTTGAGTTAACTTACTCAGTAGTTCCAACTGATTACGCTAGAGGTGATTTCGAAGATGGTAAAAATGCTGGACAGATTGCAGGTAATGCAGGTACTGTTGGTACTTCTATCGATATTCCAGAAGTTGATTTAGAATTAAAGTCTGAAGCAATTGTTGCTAAGACTAGAAAACTAAAGGCTGTATGGACTCCTGAATTAGCGCAAGACCTTAACGCTTACCACAGTATTGATGCTGAGGCTGAATTAACTTCTATGTTATCTGATTACATCTCATTAGAGATTGATTTAGAAATCTTAGATATGTTAAAGTCTAACGCATTAACTACTGAATACTGGTCAGCTACAATCGGTGAGGAGTACAACTCTTCAACTGGTGCATGGTCTGCTGGTAACTCAGCTGTTGCATACCAAAAGAACACTTGGTTCCAAACTTTAGGTACTAAATTAAACAAAGTATCTAATAAGATTCACCAATTGACTTTAAGAGGTGGAGCTAACTTCGTAGTTGCTTCTCCTGATGTATGTACTATCTTAGAATCTATCCCAGGATTTACTGTATCAGCTGATAAAGATGCTTCATCTTTCGCTGCTGGTGTAACTACTGTTGGTGCGATTGCTAATAGATATACTGTGTACAAAAACCCTTACATGACTTCAAACGAAATCTTGTTAGGATTTAGAGGTTCAAACTTCCTAGAAACAGGAGCAGTTTACGCACCTTATGTACCATTAATCATGACTCCATTAGTGTATGACCCAACTAACTTCACTCCTAGGAGAGGTGTTATGACGAGATACGCTAAGAAAATGGTTAGACCAGAATATTACGGTCGTATCTTTGTAAAAGACTTACAATCTATCTAATAGAACGTTAAGTTAATAAAATTAGAGGGGTAGGAAACTATCCCTCTTTTTTATGCTTTGTAACTGTCTGATTATCAGACAGCTATGATAGTGAATACAAACACAAATTAATGAGTTATGTATAGATTCTATATTTAAAAAACCTATTCTTCTTTTTCTTTATATTTATAGATGAGTTAAACAATAGAGGAATCGTAAATGGCAGTAGAATACATATATCCGGGTTCATCATCCTTTGAAATAGGGCAAACACCATTTGGTACATTTGATAGTGATACAAACTTCCAATCAGATGCACCTAAAATAGCTAATTGGTGTGCAAAACGATTAGGATACCCAGTGCAAAACGTTGAATTAGTAGATGAAAGTTTTTATTCATGCTTTGAAGAAGCTACTGCTGAATATGCGGCACAAGTAAACCAATTTAATATTAGAAACAACTTAGATGTACTTAAAGGGGTACCAACTGGTGGAAATTATTCACAAAAGTTAGTAGAAGGTTCGTTTTTACCAACATTGGTGGGTATTTCTGATGCATATGGAACTTTGGTAGGTGCTGGTGGTAATACTGATATAAAAAGTGGATATATTAATGTAGAAGCTGGTGTACAAAATTACGATTTAAATATATTTGCTAGTTCATCTGAAGGTGGTAATAGAATTGATGTAGTTAAAGTGTTTCACGAAGCAACTCCAGCTATCAATAGATTCTTTGACCCTTATTCAGTAAGTGGACAGGGTACTCTTAACTTAATAGATGAGTTTGGATTTGGTTCATTCTCTCCAGCAGCTCAATTTATATTGATGCCTGTTTATGAGGATATACTTAGAATACAAGCTATTGAGTTTAATGATGAAATTCGTAAATCAGCTCATTCGTTTAACATAACAAATAATAAATTACAAATATTTCCAATACCAACAACTGATGGTAGAATGTTTTTTGAATATTTTGTAAGAAAAGAATTTGTAGAAAATTCTACAAGCATACAATCCGATGTAGTATCCGATTATTCAAATGTTGGATATGATTTTATTCCATATCAATTTATAAACGATGTGGGTAAACAATGGATTAGAAAATACACACTTGCTCTTACCAAAGAATTATTAGGAGCAATCAGAGAAAAATATAGTTCAGTACCTATTCCTGGTTCAGAAATATCGTTAGATGGAGCAGCATTAAGAGCAGAAGCTCAAACTGAAAAAGATGCTTTGATTGAACAACTCAGAGAAAACTTAGAAGAGTTAAGTAGAAAAACACAATTTGAGATTAGAAATAATGAATCTAATTATCAACAAGAGATGTTAAGAAAAGTTCCACTATCGATTTATACCGGATAATAGAATATGCCAAGATTTGCACTAGATAGAGATATAAGATTCTTTGAAGGAATCTCAAGAGAGTTAGTAGATGCGGTTATTGAAACAACTGTTGTTCTATTCAAACTTGCTATTGAGGATATTTCAACAAACCTATATGGGGAATCACTAAATAAAACCTATTATCAAGGTACGGAATGTAGTGCGGTAATCGAAAGAGATGATAGTAGTATATCTTATGAAGGATTTGGACCTGATTCGGGACAAAACGTAGAATTTAGATTTAATAGATTTACATTAAAGGATAAAGATTTCTACCCAGAGATTGGAGATATCATAATGCACAACGATGCATACTTTGAAATTAACAATGTAAGAGAGGACCAATTAATTGGTGGACAGAGTGGGGAGAAATTCTCAATTATTGCATCAACATTTATGACTAGAAGAAGTTCTATTCAAACTGAAATGAGAGTTATCTAATGAATAAAAAAGAAACAAATAGAGCAAATCAAATTAGTATTTCTAAGGAATTCACCAATGGTGTTAAACTTATTGATATTGATACTACTATTGCTGAATATATGGTTGATTCTATTATTCCAAATGTGGAAGAAAATGGAAATCAAATTAAAGTTCCTTTATTATATGGTAATGCTGAACGTTGGAATAACGCAAGAACAAAGGGTTATCTAAGAGACCAAAGAGGTAAGATTCAATTACCCTTAGTAATGTTTAAGAGAAACTCCATTGATAGGCAAGATGGTATGGCTCAATTTAAAGATGTTAACACATTACCAGCTTATCGAAAATATTCTCAAAAAAATAGATATGAGAGATTCTCATTACAATCTGGAGCAAGTAGAGCTTTAGAACAATATGAAATTTCCGTACCTGATTATGTTACTGTAACGTATGAGGTAATGATTTGGACATCCTTTACCGAACATATGAATGAAATCGTAGAACAATTTCAGTATGCAACTGATAGGTATTGGGGAACTGAAAATGGTTTTAGATTTAGAACTAGAATTGATTCATTTGATAATCAACAAGAAGTTGGAGAGGGTTCTGAGAGAGTAATTAGAACATCATTTACAATGATAACTAATGCTTACCTATTACCTGAAACCTATGATGATAAACCAACTGTTAAAAAAACATTTACTCCTAAGAAAGTTGTATGGGGTGTGGAAACTGATTTAACTGGTACTTCATTCACTAACCCAAACATATATAATGAATATCAATCGGTAATTGATTTTGTTGCAATTAGAAGTTCACAGAGAGCTGAATTTACTAATTCTACAACTGTTAAATTAACAAACGTAAGATTACCAGTGTTACCTGTTGAATTGATAGGTTCATTTGATACGGCAAATTGGTTTAGAGTTTATATTAATTCAGAATTTAAACAATCAACAACATATACATATTCTTTTAACGGAACTGATAACGAAATTATATTCACATTTAATAATACTTTAGGATTTGATTTAGATGGTGATGATGAAATTGATATCGTTGGAAAATACGAACAATTATGAATATAAAAACTCTCAAAAATATAATGAAGCAGGTTAACCAGCCTAATGAATTTGATATGGAATATGTCAATTTAAGTCATGAATTATATTGGATTTATAAAGTACCTAATTGTAGGTTAAAAACTTTAGATTTTAGATTGGAATCTAAACGAAAATCTGATAGTAGATTTGATGTATTTGTAAATGGTGGTTACATTGCTCCTAGAGATTATAAATTTGAGCAAGTTGGTAATGATTTTCATATAAAATTTATTAGAAATTTATTTCCATCTATAATTGAAAATTCAAATGACCCTAATTTTGGCCAACCTTGGAGTTTTGAAGAAAGTGATGAGGTTAAAATTGAAGGTGATTTAGAAAATGTAATATAATGGCTAGAAAAAAACCAATAGTAAATATAGGAAGTACTCAGAAAAAAAGAGATAGAGAATTCTTTAAAGATTTCGTATTAGAAGTTATTGAAGATACTTTTATTTTTGAAGTAAAACCAACTTCTATATCATTAGATGATGATACTCAAACTTTGTTTACATTAGTATTAAATGGATATAGATTTGTTTACGAAGATTTAGTGGTTTCAGATTCTAAAGATTATTTAGATGTATATTTATATGGAGTAAAGCAAATAGAAAATTATGATGTAACTTTTGATTCTACATCAATAACAATAACCTTTACTGAAAGTATAACAAGAATTCCTACCGATGTGGTTAGTGATTTTGATGCGGGAAAAAATTCTTTTGAAATAAAAGGTAAAATTACAGAAATAGTATAATGGCTAGATTAATACCACAAAAGCAGATTGAAGAAATTAATATTTTTAAAGAGAATATCTCTGTTAAAAAATCTGTCTTTATATCTGGTTCACTTTTAGTATCTCAGAGTATAGATATTGGTAGTGATTTAAATACACCTCAAACAATAACAGGTTCAGTACAAATTACTGGTTCTTTAGAAATTGATGGACCATTATCATTCGCTAATGCAAATGATAGATTAGATGCAACCGCATCATTTGCGGATGAATCGGTTGATACACAAAGATTTGGTGGAATATTAGCAAAAGAATTTGGTGAAAGTGATGCTACCCTATATGTATCTTCTACTAATGGTAGTGATGATAATGATGGTAGAACACCTCAATTCCCATTAAGAACAATTAAGAAGGCTGCTAAGATAGCAACCGATGGAGATGATGGTAGATATGGTTTACCAACTGGTTCTTTATTTACTGGTTTTGCTATTAAGGTTGATACCGGTACATACTTAGAAGATAACCCAATTGAACTTCCAAAAAATACAACTGTTTGGGGAAGTGGTTTAAGGGTAACTAAGGTATTAGCTAAAAACGAAAACGAAGATTTATTTTGGGTAAATAGTGGTAACTACTTATCTGAAATGACTTTTGGAAATTTAAGGGTATTCCCATCAGTTGATATATCCGAAAAGGGATTCGCTGTTGCATTTGCTCCTAACGCATTTATTACAACATCCCCATATGTTCAGAATTGTTCTATGATATCTAATCAAGAGAACTCATTCTTAGAAGCATATGAAGATATTCCTGCTGGTGGTGGTGGATTGAATGTAGATGGAAATAGAATACATCCTGATTCACCTCTTGCTTCAATGGTATTGGATGCATATACACAAATCGCACCTAATGGTGTTGGTTGTCAAGTTGTTGGTAGAGGATTCATTCAGTTAGTATCTTTCTTTACAAACTTCTCAGCATATTCGGTAAAAGTTGTAGATGGTGGACAAGCAGTACTTCTAAACTCAAACACATCGTTTGGTGATTTTGGTATGTATGCTAGTGGTTCTAGATTTATTACTGGAAGTGGTGGTAATGCTAATGCATTCTTTAACGTTCAAGATAATTATTCAATTATTATTGATACTATTAAAAACGGATTAACATCTATACCTGATTTAGTTCCAACTACATTCGAAGGAAGAAGATTAACCGATTTAATTGATGTACCTCAATATTTTGTATCTGAGGATTCAACTACTGATGTAGCTGATAGAGTTAAATCAGACTTTAGATTGGTAAGTTCTATTGTTGAGGATGGTATTACAAATGTACCTAAACTACTTGCTAAAAGTGGTAAAGGTGGATATGGACCTGAGTCATTATATAATATAAGTGGTGAAGCTCAATACACAAATGTATCAACAGCATCATCATCAGATGTATCTACTATTGATACAAACTTTGATATCACATTAGATATTATAGATAGAGGTAATACAGCAACATCATCATATGTACAAATTGATAACGTTGCCGCATCTATAAAAACTACCGATTCTGTACAATATAAAACATTCGCAGTACAATCTGATACTAATGATAAAATAAAAGAAAATTTTGATACTGTAATTAGTATCATAGAAAATGGTTTAACTTTTTCTCCTGATGTTAGTAGTAGTACTGAATTGGGTTATGTATTTACCGATACAATACCATATGAAACTGATGTAACATCTTCATTGGAAACAATTCAATCAGTAAGTTCATCATTTTCACTTGTATATGATATTTTAGCTAACGGAACTGGTTCACTTCCATCTACTATTTTTAGTAGTTCGATTGAAAATCCATCTGTTGATGTTCAAAACGCATATACATTATTAATTGAAAATATACCATTCATTCAAGATGAAACAATTGCATATTTAAGTTCTTCTTGGAGTGAACACCCATATAATCAAGAGACTTGTAAAAGAGATGTAGGTTTTATAATTTCATCATCAGCACATGATTTATTATTTGGTGGAAATGAAGAATCAATTCGTAGTGGAGTATTCTATTACCAATTCCCTTCAAACGCAACAACAACTGAAAAAGACCCAACATTAACTGGTGTTAAGTATGCTAGTGAGTTGGCAATTAATATATTAGATGGTAAGGTGTTTTCAGATGCGCCTGCTGAGTTAGATAATGCTTATGATGTTATCTATCAAAACAAAGATTTTGTTAGAAGTGAAACGATTGCATATCTTTCTTCATCTTGGAGTGAATTTGAGTATAACGAAGAAAAGTGTAAAAGAGATATCGGATACATATTAGATGCGGTTGCAACTGATATTAATTATGGTGGTAATGAACGTAGTGTTATTGCTGGTGAATTTTATCATCAATACCCATCTTTAGCAATTGTAGATGATAGAACAACAGGTCAATTACAACAAACTTTGGATGGTATTAAGTATGCAAAACGTATTACTGAAAAATTAACTAACAATGAAACATTTGTAGCTCCATCTGATTCTATAATTGCAGCTATTAATCTAATAAAAGAAAATCGTTCATTAATACAAAATGAAACGGTAACTTATATCGATACTGAGTATCCAAACTTTTCATATGATAGAGTTAAGTGTAAGAGGGATACTGGGTATATTATTGATAACATAGCAACTGATTTATTATATGGTGGTAATGAACGAAGTGAGTTAGCAGGATTATATTATTTCTTATATCCATCAATAGCTAATACTACTCAGTTAGAAGAAACATTGGAAGCTATTAGATATACTAAGGAGTTTACTAAAGCAATAGTTCAATCCATTGTATTGGAAACTCCACAAGTAATACTTAACGTTGATGGTAATATTAGAACAACTACATTTACACCAACAACAAGTTCTATATCTGCAACTGATTCCGAAGTTAAAATTGTTTCTCAATCATTTGGTGTAATTGAAGATATTATTAGATATGGTACTGATTCTGTAATTAGTTCTATTGCTGGTAATACTGATGAGTATACTTGGAACTTAGAAAATCCATTAAATGTTAGTGGTATTTCTCAAAAAGATTCTTTAGAAGTTGCAACATCATCTACTACAAATTTAATAACATCAAGTTTTGATACTGTAATAAAAATAATTGAAAGTGGTAGTTCGATAGAAACTGAAGAAACTATTGGAACCGATTCTAAAGGTAATCCAATTTCAACAGTAGGAATTCCTAAAAATTCATATGGAGATAATTTAGTAAAAACTACAATTGGTACTACTATACCATCTGATATAACTTTAGTAAAAAATACTGAAGAAGGTATTAAGTTTGGTAGTGATGTACAAATAACATCATCTATATCAGCTGATTTAACAAATGTAACTAAGATATCATCTTCATTTTCAACTGTATCTAATATTATAAAGTATGGTATTAGTGGTAGTTTGGATGTAAGTGGTTTATCAGATACATCTACTTACTTTGAAGTAGTATCATTATACGATGGTAGTTTTAGTATAAACAAAAAACAAACTCAAAAGTTTGATGATGTAGATGGGAAAATTTTAGGTGAGGATACTGGTTCATTTGATGATAGTGTTAAAGACCCAACTCTTACATTAAAAAGAGGAGATTTATATACATTCTCAATAAATTCATTAAATATTGTAAACGCAATATCAATTGAAACTCAACCATTTATTATATCAACTAATAGAAGTACTGATACAAAATTCAGATACAATGAGGGTATCACTAATAATGGTTCAACTTTTGGTACAATAACATTTATAGTTCCATTTGATGCACCTGATAGATTATTCTATGTAAATGGAAATGATGTAAATGCTAGTGGTGTAATTAATATTGTAGATGAATTACCATTATCAGATACTCAACGATATGTTGAAGTACCATCAATTGGTTCAGTTCAGGTGGTAACTAATAATGTTGATGCGATTAAAGTATCTGATATAGAACAATATAATTTATCATATACTGCTTCTTTAAGTGAATCAAATGAAATTAGTTCATCATTTGCAACTACAATTGATATCTTAAAAAATGGAGTAGGTTCATTTACTCCAACAACTGCAACTTATAATCCTGCTGATGGTGAATTTGTAATGAATATCCCTCAACATGGTTTAGAAGTTGGTGATAGAATTTATTTAGAGCCTGAATCATTTGTATTCACTTGTGATATGGATGGTAATAGAACTGAACATAAATTACCTTCAGTTGGACAACCTGCTTATGATGGGCAATTAACAATAAACTCAATAACTGATAATACCATAAGTGTAAATGTTGGNNAAATCAGGTCCTAATATAAACTTTAATCCAACCAATGCATCTTATGACCCAGCAACTGGTGAATTTAGTGCAACTGTTGGTAAACATACTTTAAGTGTAGGAGAAGGTATTGTACTTTCTAATGAATCATTTGCTTTCACTTGTGATATGGATGATGACCAATCGGTTAAATCATATCCAAGAGTTGGTATTGACCCAT
>ENA-UZWV01002958-UZWV01002958.1-metagenome-genome-assembly--contig:-Day-3-1m-contig-2958_pt2 | contig 21329 bp, 44 predicted proteins | sample MGYA00260342_ERZ794902 | MGnify/ENA metagenome assembly ERZ794902
AATGGGAAAATTATCAAAAGACGAATTAAAAACATTTAAAGAGCAAGAAGAAAAGAAACAAGCAATCTTACACGATTTAGGTTTATTAGCTACGCAGTCACATACTCTATCTCATATGTTTGCAGAACTTTCTATGAAGCAAGAACAAAACAAGAAGGAACTTGAAGCGAAATACGGTAACATAGAAGTAAACCTACAAGATGGAACTTTTAAATTAATCACAGATGAAAAGAATAAGTAAACACATATCCTACAAAGAAGCGGTTGGTTCTAATTATGCTAAACAATACGGTATAAAAAACAAACCAGATGATGAACAAGTTGAGAATATGAAACTACTTGCTGAAAAGGTGTTTGAGCCATTAAGAGAGTGGGTAGGGTGTCCAATTAGAGTTAATAGTATGTTTAGGTCTTTAGAACTTAATATTGCCTTAAAAGGCTCTCAAACGTCATCTCATATGAAAGGTGAAGCAATGGACATTACAAGTATGGCTTGTGGTAAAGAAAATTGTAAATCTAATTTAGAGATGTTTCATTGGATAAAAGACAATTTAGAGTTTGACCAGCTTATATGGGAGTACGGTTCAGAACCTAAATGGTTGCACGTTTCTTATAACAAAGACAAAAACAGAAAGCAAGTATTAGTAACTAAAAAAAGAGGTGTTTACTACACTTATTAATATGCCAATACCAAAGAAGAAAGAAAACGAAAAGCAAAAAGATTATATGATTAGGTGTGTACCTCAACTAATGAGATATCACAATAAATCACAAGCTATTGCAATTTGCTATCATAATTTTCAAGGCTATGAGGTAGAACTTGAAACATATAATGACTATCCTAAAAGTGCATCTAACAACGCAAAACGTGCTTTAAAATGGGTAGAGAAACACGGGTGGGGTTCTTGTGGTGAAGCTACGGGAAAGAAAAGAGCATCGCAATTAGCAAATGGTGAAAACATTTCAAGGGATACGATAGCAAGAATGGCATCTTTTAAAAGGCATCAACAACATAAAGATGTACCTTTTTCAGAGGGTTGTGGCGGTCTTATGTGGAATGCTTGGGGCGGAACATCTGGTGTAAACTGGGCAATAAACAAATTAAAACAAATAGATAAGAAATGATAACAGATTACAAAACATTGCTTATAAATTTAGGAACATTTTTATTTTCAATGACAAATATAGATATAGTATTAAAGATTATTTTATTATTGGTCACTATTGGCTACACACTAAACAAGTGGTGGTTGTTAAATAAGGATAATGGAAAAAAGAAAAAGAAAAAAGTTTAAAGATACAAGGGTAGGAAAATTTCTATCTAAAGCTGCACCAAATATTCTTAAAGGTGTTAGCGATGTTATACCTGATGCTGGTATTTTAAAGCTTGTAGGTGGTCTTATAAGTAAAGATGAGGCTATCACACCTAAAGATAAAGAAGAAGCCTTAAAACTACTTGAATTAGATATTATAGAAATACAAGAGGTATCTAAAAGGTGGTCATCAGATATGTCAAGTGATAGTTGGTTATCAAAGAATGTAAGACCAATGATGTTAATCTTCTTAACTGTATCAACTTGGTTATTAATTCTTATGGATAGTTTAAATATAGACTTTGGTGTAAGTACTGAATGGATAGGTTTACTTAAATCTTTACTTATTACAGTTTTTATAAGCTACTATGGTTCAAGAGGAATTGAAAAATACCAGTATATTTCCAAGAAATAGAATACTATTCCAAAATCATTATCTTTTATTTTTAAGTATTTCTATATTTTTTTTAATATATATTTTTAGATTTATATTTATATATATATTTCTAATTATTTATTTTATATATTTGAAGTAATAAAAAATAGCAAAGTTATTAATATTATTTTAAAAAAACAAATATGGAAAACACAAAATGTATTAAAGTAAGAAAAGACTACTACCTACTTATCATAGATGATAAAACTTTAGGTGAGTTTGAAAGAAGCCAATTAAGACACATATTAGAAGTTATAGATAATGCCATCTAAACCATCAAGAAGCAAAATAGTTAAAAAGCTGGATGCTATATTTAGCCAATACATAAGGTTAAAAGATGCAGACCACAAAGGTGATGTAACTTGTTTTACTTGTGGTAAGGTATCACACTATAAAAAAGGTATGCAATGTGGTCACTTTCAAAGTAGAAAACATTATGCAACCAGGTGGTTAGAGAAAAACGTAGCGGTGCAGTGTGTGGGTTGTAATATGTTTAAAGCTGGTGAGCAGTATTTATTTTCAAAGTATTTAGATGAAAAGTATGGTGATGGTACTGCTGAAGAACTATACATAAAAGCAAAACAAACTGTAAAGTTTTCTAATGATGAATTACAAGATATGATTAAACACTATAAAGACTTGGTAGATAGTTTTTAAAGTACTATATTTGACTATTCTGTTTTGTTAAGGAAAAGGGGTTTGGCTATATGTCAAGCCTTTTTTTTGCTTTTTTTTAAAATATTTTTAAAATATTGTTGTGTTATTAAATTTTTTGTTTATATTTGCTTAACATTAATAACTAAAACAGAATATTATGCCAGCAAGTTTAAATTTTACAGACAAAAAATTATCAAGAGAATTATTAAAAGGTGTTAAAAAAGACCAATGGATAGATAGCCTTAATCGTAAAGGTGATAGCTATTTTAATTTATCTGATGTAACGAAAACAACAGATAAAGCTATGTTTATATCTACACCAACTCACCCGCAATGTGTTGAGGGTTTTTGGATACCTAAAAGTGTTTGCCTTTTTAAATATGTAAACCATTGGTCAGATAATAGCTTAGTAAGAGTTATAATAGCTATGCCTTACTCTCTTACTGCACAAGGTAAAGACGAAGTTAAAAACGGAGGTTTTTCAGCAGCACACGCAATCGCTAACTTTGCAACAAAAAATAGAACTGATGTATATTGTAATGCATAAAAATAATGGGGGTGTAAAAACCCCCTAATTAACAACTAAATAAAACAGAAATATTATGACACTTACAAAAAAATCACAAAAGACTTTACAAGACTTAATTAATAAAAGCAATGACAATGGTTGTGATAGAAAACATAGAATGCCTACTTTAAAAAGCATTTCAAATTTATTATTAGAACTTAATATTAATCATAGTTTAGATGGAATTACAAGAACTACTCATCGAGGTGGTTTAACATCTGTAATTTCTACAACTCAGGGAAAAAAGAATGGCTCAATTTTAAAAGTTGATAATGTTAAATTAGACACAACATCAATTGGTTGGGGTCATCGATGGGGAACACAACAAGAAGGTTGTGACGAAATTTTAAAAATTATTAATAAGTAAATAAAACAGAATGAGAACACAGAAACACGATTTAAAAGATGAAATTAAACATCTTGAAAAAGAATTGTACAATGCAATTTTAAAAGAAGATGTATTTGAACAAAAGGCAATACTAAAAGATTTAGATATTGCAAAATCAACATTAATAAATATAAGATAATGGGTACAAACTATTCACAAGAAACTGCCCAAAGTATTATTGAGCAATATAGATTTAGAGTTGAAGCACTATCAAACAAGATAGAAGAACTACAAGCAAAAATAGAAGTAACACAAATATTAAAACAAAATGGATAGAGAAAAATTATTAGAACTTTACAAAAAGTACGATTTAGGAAAAACAGATGTGTATAAACATCAACACTATGTCATCATCACCAGACAAGGGATAGAAAAGATAGCAGCAAAAGAAAACATTACAATCAATTATGAGGTTGTAAAATGTGAACCAAACTTTGCGGTTGTAAAAGCATATGCAAAAAAAGAGGGTGTAGAAATACAAACATTTGGAAGTGCATTAAAGGGTGCTAACTATAAAGATGGGAATTGTAATAGTTGGTATGTAATGGAGATGGCAGAAAAAAGAAGTTTGTCAAGAAGTGTACTTAAGCTAACTGGCTTTTATGAATTAGGAGTATTTGGAGAAGATGAAAGTGATGATTTTAAAAGAAAATAGATATGAGAAGAAGAATAAAAAAACCTTTAGATGATAAAATAAAATTTATACCTTGTGATGAAAATAAATTAATATATTCATATACAAGAACAGATAGAAAATCAACAAGATTTGAAAAGCTGAATAAATAAAACACGAGGTATTGCGTGTAATGACAATACCAAATTTAAACTATATATTATGAGTGCAATTATTAACGGAAGTATTAGAGTAGATAGACTACCTAAAGAGAAATTCATCAAAGGAAAAGATGGTGCAGTTTACTACAATTTCACAATCGCGGTACAAGATGAAACCAGATACGGTAACAACGTAGCTTTTATGGATAGCCAAACCAAAGAAGAAAGAGAAGCAAAGGTTGCTAAAAACTATCTAGGTAATGGTAAGGTTGTTTGGATGAGCGACAAAGGAGTAACAGTAGCAGAAAGAGATGACCAGCCACAAGCGGTAAAAGAACCAGCAGGTGATGACTTGCCATTTTAATTAGCCAATTAAGGGTGTGAGTTTTTAACTTGCACCTTTTTTTTATATATTTAACGAATGACAGAAAAAGAAACAGAACAGAATATGTTAATGGAATTTATTGCAGATACTTGCAAGATAGACATTAATGAAAAAATAGATTACCCACCAGTATGTTTAAGTTATGGTGAAAAGGTTTTACAATCAGATAAAGGAGATACAATAATACCAATCGCTCTTGGAACGTATGGCAACCTTTCAGTTATAACTGCACCACCAAAAACAAGAAAGAGTTTTTTTTGTAGCTTATTAGCAAGTGCATATTTAAGTGGCACTAACATTTATGGTGGTCAAATAAAAGGACATAGAGGTGATGGTGATTTAATTTACATAGATACAGAACAAGGTGAGTGGCACGCATCCAAAGTATTTCGCAGACCATTAGATATGGATAGCAACATACCAAAAGACAAGTACCATACGTTTGCATTGCGTACAATAGGATATAAAGAGAGATTAGAGTTTATTGAATACTATTTAAAGGAACACATAAAAGAACCATCTCTGGTTATTATAGATGGTGTGGCAGATTTATGTGCAGATGTAAACAACATAGAAAAAAGTAATGAATTAGTAAGTGCATTAATGAGATTAAGCCAACAACAAAACGTACATATAATAAATGTTATTCACCAAAACTTTGGTAGTGCTAAACTTGGAACTGGTCATTTAGGTTCAGCACTTGAAAAGAAAGCAGAAACGGTAATAAGTTTGGAAGCCAACACAGTAAATAAAGATTGGACAACGGTTAAGTGTGGTAGAAGTAGAGGGTATTGCTTTGATACATTTAGCTTTGAAGTAAACGAAAAAGGATTGCCAATTATAGTTGGTGATTTATATGACCCATTAAAATAGTATGGTACAAAAAACAATGATATTAGTAGCTGCAAAGCACAAGCAATGGTTAGAGATAGTAACAACCTTTGGATGCAAACCAGAAGTAGCAGAAGATTTAGTACAAGAAATGTATATTAAAATACAACTTAAACTTGAAAAGGGTTTAGATATTATGTACAACGAAAAAGAAATTAACTACTATTATATTTATAAGACATTAAGAACATTGTTTTACGATTTAAACAGAAAAGGTAAAAACATCACAATGGTTTCTATGGATGATATACACCTAACAACTACTGATGTAAACTTTGATGAACCATACGATAAAATACAAGATGAACTATCAAGAATGTTCTGGTATGATAGAAAAGTATTTGAAATTATAAATGAGGGTGAAAGTATAGCAGAATTTTCTCGTAAAAGCCTTATACATTATTACTCACTTTACAACACATATAACAAAGTCAAGAATAAATTAAAGAAACTATTATGAGCAGCTTAATTAGAAACAGTAAACAAGTAAGACAAACAATAGATTTTACTGGTGTACAAAGCGGTAAAATTCACCCAACAGATATTGATGTAGTATTAGAATTTGATAATGAAGTTTTAATATTAATGGAAGTGAAAAGAAAAGGTAATATAATACCAACTGGTCAAAAATTAGTTTTAGAAAGAATAGCTAATTCTTGGCACACAAATAAATGTGTAGTTTTTTATGTAACACACGATTTTAAAAATGATGATAAAGATATTCCTTTACATAAATGCAACGTATCTAGTATTTATATAAACAAAGAATGGAAACCAGCAAAGCAAGAAATAAACCTTATTGATTGTTTAAAAGGATTTAAAGAAAAATGGAATATTAAAAAATTAGAACTATGAAACTAGGTAACATTATTTATTACATAACTAAATACTCTGGCATTAAGTGGTTGGTGAATAAATACCATAACCATTGGGGTACTGATTGCGGTTGTGATGATAGAAGAAAAAAACTAAATGAAATTAAGATAGATAGATGGTAAAATTTAATAAAAAAGATTTTGGTGATTGGTCAAAATTTAGGGAAAACAAAAAAGATACATTAGAGGGTAATGAGTTTGAATTGATATGCCAGTTACACGCAAAGTACTATAAACATAAATACCATAAACCTTGTACTTGTAACCCAAAGAAAATAAAGCTATGGATAAAGCAACTTAATATAATTTGGAATAATGGGAATTAAAAAAATTAATGAGTGGGAAAAGGCAGTTGTATTTCTTTTAAATCTTGATGGCTGGGAGTTAGAACATTGCGGTGATGGTTATTCAAGGTATGATGCAAAGGGAAAAACACCAAAAGGAAAAGATTGCGTTATTGAGATGAAATTTAGAAATAAGTACTATGAAGACAAACTAATTGAAAAAGACAAATACGATAGCTTAATGGCACTTGATGGTGTTGTTAGGTTATTTTTTGTTAATGACCCTAAAGGAAACTTTATGTATTGGCTAGATAATTTAGAGATGCCAAAGCCAGTTAAAAAATATTGTCCAGATACTACAATGTGGACAAAGAAAAGACTATTAAAAGATGTTTACCTACTGAAAGAAAACCAAGCAGTAAGAATAAATATCAATATAGAACCAAATTAGTTGTTAAATGTTTTGTTTATAAAGTAAATAGTGTTAAATTGCATTATAATTTTAAAACAAACAGATGATAGTAAATGAAGCTGCTTGGGAAAAGTTAAGAAAGCAAATAGAATTTCACACACAACAAGATAGTGAGATAACAGATGTGCTTATAAACTACCAAGTAAAACCAGGTAAAAAGAATTATTTAAAACTTAACATTACAATAGACAAATGGGACAAGATAACAGGATAGAATTATGATTAGTGTTAATAGTATTAGTGGTGGAAAAACATCTGCATACCTTATGAAACATTACCCAGCTAATATAAATATATTTGCTTTGGTTAGGGTAGAAGATAAAGATAACCTTTGGATGAAAGGTAAAGATGAAAAGACAAGGCAACTTGTATCTGATAAAATTGGAAAAGAATTTATTGGTACAGTTGAAATGGATGAAATAATATATACCATTTTAGATTTAGAACAACATACAGGGCAAAGTGTTAATTGGGTAACTGGTTTAACTTTTGAAGAAACATTAAAAACTGCTGGAATATTACCAAATAAGATGGCAAGATTTTGCACCACAGAAATGAAAATTATACCAATATTTAATTTCTTAAAAAAGAACACAGAACTACCAGTTAAAATGCGAATAGGTTTAAGACCAACTGAAAAAAACCGAATGGCTAACATATTAGAAAGAGCTGATGAAAATGGTTTAGAACACTTTAAAACAATAGTTGGTAAATCCAAAAATGGTAAAAGAAACAAGTGGGGTGAAGTACCTTATAGATATGTTGAATTTCCATTGATAGAAGATAACATACAAAAAGATACCATATATAATTATTGGGATAACCAAAACGTAAGGTTTGCATATAGAAACAATTGCGTTGGTTGTGTAAATAGAAACCCATTATTTTTATCACACATAGCACAAAAAGATATAGATAGTTTCAATTGGTTTGTTAAACAAGAAGAAAGAACAGGAAAAAGATTTAATTCAGAAGCTGCATACAAAGACATATTAAAGTTTGGTGTACAAAACCAATTGTTTGATGAAGACTTTGATGATTGTGATAGTGGGTATTGTGGAATTTAAAAAACAGAATTATGATATTATTAGTTGATGCAGATAGTTTAATATTTGCGAGTTGTTACAGAAAAAGAGAAACACCAGATGATGAACTATACTATACAAATATAGAAGATAGTAGGGCAAAGTTTGATGAGCAATTTATGTCAATAGTAAATCATCTTGAGGATAAATATCCAATAGACAAAGTACTTTGTTTTAGTGGTTCAAAGGGTAACTTTAGAAAACTTATAACAAAGAAGTACAAAGCCAATAGAAAGAAACAAGAACTACCACCTTTACTAGATGAGATGCACCAATTTGTAAAAGACCATTATGATAGCATATGGGGTTATGGTGTAGAAACAGATGATATGGTTGCAAGGTACTGGAAACAAATTAGTGATGATATTGGCAGAGATGAGGTTATGATAGTCAGCATAGATAAAGACTATAAACAATTCCCTTGCTTGATGTACAACTATCACTATAAGCACAAAGAAATATTAGACATATCAGAAGAAGAAGCAATGTACAATTTCTATGAGCAAATGATTGTAGGTGATACGGCAGACAATGTAAACTACTTTAAAGGTAAGGGTAAGAAGTTTGCAGAAAAGCATTTTAAAGACTGCACAACTAAATACCAATACACAAGAAAACTATACGAATTATTTAAACAAGAATACAAAGGTAAAGCAAGACAAAAATATGCAGAGTGCTACCACCTTTTAAAATTAAGAACACAATGAGAGATAAAATAGTTGAAGATTTAAAAAGAGAGTTTGACATAAGAAGTTGTGTAGGTATAGACAAATACAAAACAACTTTACAAGACAACAAACACGATGACTTTTTACAACACTTAAAAGAAGAACTAATGGATGCAGCTTTATACATCCAAAAACTACAAAGCAAATAGAATGGAATATAATACTATAAATACGATATTAGAAACACCAGAACAAGTAAGTGAATTGCTTATAGCTTTGTCAGGGTTAGATATATACAAACAAACAAGAAAAGCTGAATACGTAGAACATAGAGCTTTGCTTTGTCATATATTAAGAAACAAACTAGATATGAGGTGGGTAAGTATTTCAGACTTTATAAAATCAAAAGGTAAATCATTTGACCACGCAACGGCAATACACGCAAATAAAATGTACCCTATTTACAAGCAGTCAAGATTTGATTACTATGATAAACTTGAAAGTAATTTTATTGTTAAATCACAAATAGAATATAGCCAAATATCTAAAATAGAAATACTACAAAAAAAATACGAAACACTAGAAAAAGACTATTTCAAAGCAATAGAAAAACTAAACCAATTTAATGGCGGTTATACTAAAAATGAAAAGCAATACAGAACATTAGAAGAAGAACAAAGAACAATGTATGATGAAAGAGCAGCTTTAGTTTTAAAGAGTTTTGAGTGGAAACAAAACAATAGCGAGTATGAAGTAATAAACTGTGCAACGTGATAGAATTTATAAAAACAATATTGTGTTTAGCATTAAGTTTTGGTTTTCATTGTATAGTATGGGAAGATTACTATGTAAAGTCTAAATTTTGGAAAGTATATTGGGCAATAGTACTATTATGTTTATTGCCTTTAATTATAATAATATGATAAAAACGGGAAGTGATTTTAGCGGTGTGGGTGCTTTTGACCAGGCATTAAAAAAGTTAGGTATTGACCATCAAACTATATTTGCTTGTGATTGGGATAAATATGCAAGACAAACCTATATAGAAAACTATGGTGAACCAACTTATTTTCCTAAAGATGTTTATGAAAGAGAAATACCAAAAGAAAGTTTAGATATATATATGACAAGTCCGCCTTGCCAGGCATTTAGTCTTGCTGGGAAACGTAAAGGTGAAGATGATGAAAGAGGTATTTTGTTCTACAACTCTCACGAGTTTATACAAAAGAACAATCCAAGATATTTTATATTTGAAAATGTGAGAGGTTTATTAAGTGATGCAGATGGTAAAACTTTTAAAGTATGGTTGGATATGTTAGGTGGTAAAAGTGTAAACGGTAACCCAGTATTGTTTCCTAATGAAAACTCAACACCATACCATATATATTGGCAAGTGCTAAACGCAAAACACTATGGAGTGCCACAGAATAGAGAAAGGGTTTTTATTATTGGTATAAGAGATGATGCAGATAATACATTTAGGTTTCCAAAAACACAACACCTAACTAAAAAACTAAAAGATGTACTTGAGGATAGTGTAGATGATAAATACTTTTTGAGTGATAAGATGGTAAACAGATGTACTAATTATGAATGGGCAAAACCTTTTACAGACCCAGACAAAAAAGAAATAGCAAATTGTGTAACTGCAAATTATTCAAAGCAGTCAAGTGATTGTGAATATATAAACACAAATAACAAAAGAGTAAATCAAAACTACAATAAACATAAAGACACAATAGAGAAAGGTGATTTTATGGATAGTTACAACCAAACTATACACAAAGAAGTATCACCAACAATAACAACAAGAGTATCTGCAAGTGCTTGTAATCACATATATGAGGGAAAAGATGAAGATGTTTTAGAAGTTGGAACGTGGAGAACACACAAAGATGATAATGGGTTTAGAAAAATTGTGGATGGTAATTGTCCAACAATACCAGCAAGAGCAAGAGAGGATGGAAGTGGACAACCCGTTATAAAGAATGGTTCTAATATAAGAAGACTAACACCAAGAGAGTGCTTTAGGTTAATGGATTTTCCAGAAACTTTTAAATGGTCAGTATCAGAAACACAAGCATACAAACAAGCTGGCAACTCAATAGTCGTTAATGTACTTGCAGAAATAATAAACAAACTTAACCTATGATAAAAAAAGAATGGCTATTTATGCAAACACCAAAAGAAAAAGCATACAACATATTTAAGAAGTTTTACAACGTAGATGGTCAAGGCTTTAATAATACAATAAGCAGTAGTATAGCAAGACAATGTGCAAAGCTGCATATAAGTCTTATACTTGAAAACGAAATACTAAAACCATCTAACAATATAGAATTCTACCAAGAAGTACTAAACGAAATAGAAAAGCTATGAACAAGAAACTAATACAAAAGCTACAACAACTATTAGACAAATTACCAAAGGGTAAAGAAAGAAAAGCTATAAGAGAAAGACTACTAAACTTAAAGCTAAATAAAAACAAAGATTAATTACGTTATATAATTGAATAAACAAAATATATTCAAATGGATAAAAGAAAAAATAACGGTGGTAAAAGGGAGGGTGCTGGCAGACCAAAGAAAGCAGATGAACTTAAACTAATAGAAAAGTTAGATAACCTTATTGATAATGATGAGGTAATTAAAACACTTGGCAAACAAATCTTCAAAGGTGATAGCAGAGCAATGAGTTTATACTTTGGTTATAGATATGGTAAACCAAAAGAGAGTGTAGACATAACATCAACAGATGGGTTTAATATTAACTTTAAAGATATTATAAAATTTAAGTGATAGAAGTAGACCCAAAGTACAACCCTATCCAAACATCAGATGCAAGATACTATATTGTTACTGGTGGTCGTGGGTCGGGTAAATCGTATTCTATAAACTTACTTTTGTTGTTGCTCACTTTTGAGGCTGGGCATACAATTCTATTTACAAGGTTTACACTATCGAGTGCTTACATTTCTATTATACCAGAATTTATAGACAAGATAGAAACACTTAAACTACAAGATGCTTTTTATATAACAAAAGATGAAATACGAAATAAGCTATCTGGAAGCAAGATAATCTTCAAGGGTATCAAAACATCAAGTGGTGACCAAACTGCCAACCTAAAGTCTTTAACTAACGTTTCAACGTGGGTAATGGATGAAGCAGAAGAACTACAAGATGAAAACATATTTGATAAGATAGATTTAAGTGTAAGAAACCTCAACCAAAAGAATAGGGTAATACTTATTTTAAACCCAGTTACAAAAGAGCATTGGATATATAATAGGTTCTTTGAAGATAAAGGTGTACAAGCTGGAACAAACTCAACCAAAGGAAACACAACCTACATACACACTACTTATTTAGATAACATAGAAAACCTATCTAAAAGTTATTTAGAACAAATAGAAAACATTAAGAAACGTAGACCAGAGAAATACAAGCATCAAATGCTCGGTGGATGGTTAAACAAAGCAGAGGGTGTTATTTTTACTAATTGGAAGATAGGTGAGTTTAAAAAAGTAGGTGTAAGTGTGTTTGGACAAGATTATGGATTTGCAGCAGATGAAAATAGTTTAGTAGAAACCAACATAGACACAACAAACAAGATAATCTATTTAAAGGAATGTTTTTATTTAAAAGGTCTTACCACATCACAGATAGCTGAACTAAACCTTAAACACGCACAAAATAGTCTTATAGTAGGTGATAGTGCTGAACCAAGATTGTTACACGAACTAAAAGCAAAAGGTTGCAATATAGTCAAAGCAATAAAAGGACAAGGTTCAATTACCTATGGTATAGCTTTACTACAAGATTATGATTTAGTAGTTGAAGAAAACAGTATCAATTTAATCAAAGAACTAAACAACTATTCCTGGTTAGAGAAAAAGTCTAAAACACCACAAGACAAATTCAACCATTTGATAGATGCAATACGTTATAGTGTATCGTATCAGCTACAAAACCCAAATAGGGGTAATTACTTTATTTCATAAAAGTTATTAAATTATTTGTTGGTATGTTATTTATTTGTATATTGCAGTATATTAATCAAAACAAAATAAAAAATTATGATGACTTACAAAGCAGAATTAGTTGAAAATAACAAAGTAGTAAAAACATTTGAAGAAAAAACAAATGAAGATTGGTCTACTTGGAGATTTAAAAAAGCACTAAATGAACTTAAACCTAGAGGTAGAGAAATTAGATGGTATATGAATGGTGAAATGAAATTAAGTTAATTATATACAAAGCATTCCGTTAATTCGTGATGCTTTTTTTATTTTTAGAAAATTAATCAAAACAAAACAGATATGAAAACACCATTAGAAAACGCATACGACAAATTAAGAAAATTAGACATAGAGTATAATTCAGAACTATCAACTATAATGTGTAACCTTGCATCAGAAGCATTTAGTGTAGGTTATAACAAAGCGGTTAAAAACACACAAGAGGTTTATAAAAAAGTTTACGAACTATAAAACAAAGAATATGTATAGTAATTGTTGTGGTGCAGAAGCATCTTATTTAAGTGATGAATTATGTGGCTCTTGTTTAGAACACGCAGTATTTAACGAAATAGAAGAATAATGAAAAAATTAATACACAGATTTTTAGTAAAGAAAAGCATCAGACCATACAAGATAATACCTTTATCAACTGGTGTAATTGTAGAACATTACCGCAATGGTAAATTAAAAACAGAATATTATGGATTGGTATAGCCCACCAGAGTACAAAGATTATGAATGCACAGAATGTGGTGCAGAAATAGACCACGAGGGTGTATGCTCTGGTGCTTGTCACGAAGCAAGTATGATTTAGTTGTTTAGTTAGTTTTGTTTAAAAGGTGCGTCAGAAATGGTGTGCCTTTTTTTATTATATTTACTTTGTATAAAAAACCATTTTAAAAACGTTATATAAGTATGAATATCAATATTACAATACCAACAGATTTAAGTGAAATAACTTTAAGGCAGTATAAACACTTTCTTAAAATACAGAAAACTGTAGATGATGAGAAGTTTTTAAGTGCTAAAATAATAGAGATATTCTGTGGTGTAAACTTGGAAGATGTAATGCAAATTAAATTTAATGATAGTGAGTTTATTGTAGATACACTAACAAAGATGTTTGAGCAAAAACCAAAGCTAGTAACAAAGTTTAAACTAAACAATAAAGAATATGGTTTCCATCCACAATTAGATGATTTAACACTAGGTGAGTACATAGACTTGGATACCTTTATAGGTGATTGGGAAAACATAGAAAAGGCTATGGCAGTATTATACAGACCAATAGTAAGCAAGTTAAAAGACAAGTATTCAATAGAAGAATACAAGGTAGGTAAAGATGTAGAAATATTAGATATGCCTATGGATGCAGTATTGTCATCAATTTTTTTTTTGTGGAATTTAGGGATGGACTTGTCTCAAGCTATGATGAACTATTTGGACAAAGAGGAAGTACAAGCCTTGACGCAGTATCTCAATTCTCAACCAAATGGGGGTGGTATAACTCAATTTACGGACTTGCTCAAGGAGACATTACACGATATGAAAATATCACTAAACTAAATGTACACGAATGTTTTATGATGTTATCCTTTATGAAAGACAAAGCAGAAGTAGAAGCAAAAAGAATTAAACAAAATTTCAAATGAGCCAACAAGGAGTAAGAGGATATTACCAATTAACATCAACAATAGAAGAAGAACTACTATCAAACCTATTAACTAATACGGTTTCTATAGGTGACATAAGTAAACTAAACCTAAACAAGCAAGATATATTTCCATTGGCACATATGATTGTAAATAGTGTTACAGTTGAAGAACAAGTGTTGAGGTTTAACATAAGCATACTAGCTTGTGATATTGTAGACCAATCAAAGGATGAAACCACAGATAGATTTACTGGCAATGATAATGAGCAAGATATTCTAAACACGCAACTAGCGGTTTTAAATAAGCTTATACAACGTTTAAGAATGGGGTCATTACATACAGATATGTACCAACTTGATGGCAACCCAAATTTAGCACCTTTTAATGATAGATTTGAAAATCAACTTGCTGGATGGAGTGCAGATATGGATATACTAATTTACAACGATATATACATTTGCTAATGAAGTTTAAGAACGTAGATGAAGCGATAAACAAATATGGTAAGTATGTTGTACAACAATCAAGGTCAAACTTAACCAGAGATAAAAAAGGTGGTGGTGATTTATACAATTCTGTAAGCTACAAGATACAGAAAAGCCAAGATGATTTTTTGTTAGAATTTCTAATGGAAGATTATGGTGCATTTGTAGATAAAGGTGTAAAAGGTAAAACCTCAACATATCCAGAAACAAGTGCTGCACTATCTAAATTTCAATATGGTAGTGGTACTGGTCCAAAAGGTGGTTTAACAAAAGCACTTTATAATCCAGAAACAAAAAGCGGCTGGATAAAGAAAAAGAAGTTTCAATGGAAGGATAAAAAAACTGGTAGGTTTTTGAGTTATGAAAGTATGTCTTATTTAATTGCAAGAAGCATATACAACAAAGGTTTAAAAGCAAATTTATTTTTTACAAAACCATTTGAAGCTGGAATAAAAAGATTACCAGATGAATTAATAAAAGGGTTTGCATTAGATATAGAAGATAATATAATACTAGGAACAAAATAAGATATGGATTGGACATTAGAGATAGCATTTCACTTTCCCCACAATAGGTTTGCACTTGGTTGGGAGTTTATAGATGCAGACAAAGAATATAACTACAAAACTATAAAGGTTTATTTATTTATAGCTACACTAACACTAGATTTTTAAGATGGCAAATATAGCATTAAGAAACCCGCAATTTAAAAGTATAGCAATACCATCATCTGGTGTTTTGTCTACTGTCTGCACAGTTACAATAGATGGAACATTAAGATACACACTTGTAAAAAATGTACAACCATCAACTACTATAAATTTTGACATAGCTGAACTTGCAAGAGATTACATAGAGATAGAGTACAAAAGTAATTATGTACCACAAACTGTTACCATAGTTACAGTACTAACTAACAAAGATGGTTTAAATGGTACTGGTTCTGATGTTGGTTCACCAACAACAATTACAGATAAAGGGTTTGAAGCTTATGGTGAATTTACAGAGGGGGTAAACCCTGAAGTACCTTTTGGTAGAACTAAACCAACTTACTTAATACCTATAAATGAAGATACAGATACTTTCACAATATTAGCACCTAACAATCAAACTGGTAAATTACCAAGTATAACATCTTTAAGCGGTGTTATAGCAACATCATTTACCGCAAGTGCAACAAGTGTAACTAATGTTGATGGTGTTGTGTGTAACATTAAAAGGATAGACTGCACAAAGTATGGTGAGGGTAACAGAATAATCTACATAAACAAATATGGTGCGCAACAAGACTTATGGTTTTTCTTAAAAGAAACTAAAAACCTTGCAAGAACAAATGAGGGTTACAAGTCAAATACAATAACCTATACAAGTGGTGGTGCTACTTACTCTGTACAAGATGCACCCAACAAAGTGTTTAACACACAAGCAAAACAAACACATACATTTAGTAGTGGGTATTACCCAGAGTTTGCCAATCAACAATTTGAAGAATTACTATTAAGTGAATTTATATGGTGGTCTACGTTTAAAAAAGGTAGTGGTGTAGTTATACCTTTAAAAGTTAAAACCTCATCTATGGCTTTTAAAACAAGTGTAAACGATAGACTAATAGAATACACAATAGAGTTTGAAGAAGCATTTGATTACATAAACAACATTAGATAATGCGTAGACTACAATTATACATTGGTAATGATAGAGTTGATTTGTTTAAAGATGAAACGGTATCACTTACTCAAACAATAAAAAATGTAAAGGATATTGCAAAGGTATTTACAGAATTTACTCAAACCTTTTCTGTACCAGCATCAAGTGTAAACAATAAGATATTTCAACACTATTATAACTTTGATATTAGTGGTGGTTTTGATGCAAGAAAAAAAGCAGATGCAAGATTAGAGTTAAACGATTTACCTTTTAAAGATGGTAAGATAGCATTACAAGGTGTTGAGTTAAAAAACAATTTAGCACACACATACAAGATTACTTTTTTTGGTAACACAGTTAATTTAAAAGACATACTAGGGGATGAACAATTAAGCAGTTTAAGTTTTTCTGATTACTATGATAGACTTTATGATTTTAGTACTGTAACTGGTGTGATGCAAGATGGTCTTACACCTTTTATAGTGCCTTTAATTACACACACAAACAGATTAATATATAATAGTGGTTTACATACTACGTTTGACCCAGAAGCAACAATTAATAATATAAGCCATCACGGAACTGGCACACAATCACAAAATGGTGTTTATTGGAATGAGTTTAAGTATGCGGTTAGATTGCAAAATATAATAGAAGCGATACAGACAAAATATGATATAACCTTTTCTGATGATTTTTTTAATGATGCTAACAACGAACAATTTTCTACATTGTATATGTGGCTACATCGTAAAAGTGGTTCAGTAGAAAGACCAACACAAGTTGATTTTGTATTTACAAGGCTAACTGATTTAGTACCAGTACAACAACAAGGTATATCAAGTGAAAGTAATGGTGTAATAACTGTAAACATACCAAACAACGGTTTAGAACCAAATTCATTAGTTATTAATTTAACTACATTGTCACCTAATAATTACAGTGTTCAAGTTATAAGAGATGGTGGTTTAGTTGTAGGTGAATTAAATAGTGTAAGCGGTAATCAAACTTTAACTATTTTAGCTGGGCAAGATGGCTTCCAAAACAATTCAACATACATTATACAAATTGGTGGTGTCGTTACTTTTAACGCAAACGATATTGATGTATTTGTAAATGCACTTGCACCTAGTGGTGTTTCTGCGGTTGATACATATCATAACAATGCATTATTTGTTACTAACCAAAGCAAAGAATTTAACATAGTTGAGCAAATACCTAAAATGAAGATTATAGATTTTCTTTCTGGGTTGTTTAATATGTTTAACCTTACTGCTTATGTTGATGGTGATGGTACAATAGTGGTTAGAACTTTGGATAGTTACTATGCAGAAAGTACACAAGTTTACAACATAGATAAATACCTAGATACTACAAAATCGACATCAGATGTTGCATTACCTTACAACAAAATAAATTTTAGCTACAAAGGTTTAGGAACTTTACTAGCAAAGCAATTTGAACAACTTACTAATAGTGGCTGGGGTTCTTTAAGTTACACACTAGATGGTGATATTTTTGATGCACCTAGTGAGCCTTATAAAATAGAATTACCATTTGAGCATATGCAGTTTGAAAGATTGTATGACCAAGATAATAGTCCACCAACCTCAACAGATGTTCAATGGGGTTATTCGGTAAATGAAAATCAACAATCATATATAGGTGAACCACTTTTGTTTTATGGTATATCTATAGCTGGTGAAACTAGTATTAGAATAAGAGATACGGTTGTAGCAAACAATGTTGCAGACATTACTAGGTATATTATACCATCAAATAGTTTTTCTATTGTACCATCTACAAGTAGATTTAATATACATTTTCAAAATGAACTAAATGAGTATTTAGCAAATGAACCAGATAGTATAGTTGGTGGTGATAATGCATTAGGTTTTACAGATACATTGTTTGAAACTGAATACAAAGAGTATATACAAGATGTATTTAATTTTAGAAGAAGATTAATAAAAGTAACCGCTTACCTACCTATGAAAGTGTATTATAATCTAAAACTAAATGACTTGATAGAATTAGGTCAAGATAGATACAAGATAAATTCAATGAAAACAGATTTAACAAGTGGTAAAACAGAATTTGAATTACTAAACACAATACTATGATTAAGAATATAATAGACTTACTGCAAGTGGTTGATGGTGATACTGAAAATATAAAGATTGCACAAGGTAAAAATGCTTTACCTAAAAATGTAAAGAATGGAATTAAACTACTTAAAAAACAAATAAAATGGCAATAACAAAAACCATTAATTTAGAAGTAAACACAAAAGATGCCCAAAAGAGTTTAAAGGGTTTAGAAAAAGGTGTTGAAGATGTAAACAAGGAAGTAAAAGATACAGGTAAAACTACTCAACAAATGGGTGGCACACTTGATAAGATTAGTGGTGGTGCAGTTTCTAAATTCGGTGCATTTAAAAGTGCAGTTGCTGGTGTAACAACTGGGTTTAAATCATTAAGGGTTGCAATCATTGCTACGGGTATTGGTGCTTTATTAATTGCGGTTACTGCATTAGGTCAAGCATTTACAAGAAGTGAGGAAGGGCAAAATAAGTTTGCTAAAATACTTGGTGTTATTGGTAGTGTTACTGGTAACCTTTTAGACTTATTAGCAGATTTAGGTGAAAGTATTATAAGTGTTTTTGAGAACCCAAAACAAGCAATAAAAGACTTTGCCAATTTAATCAAGGATAACATTACAACTAGATTTGAGGGATTAATAAACTTAATACCGAATTTAGGTAAGGCAGTTGAACAACTATTTAAAGGTAATTTTAAAGAAGCTGGTAAGATTGCTGGTGATAGTATTGGTAAAGTTGTATTAGGTGTTGATAGTATAACAGATAGTGTAAGCGGTGCTATTGATGCAGTTAAGGAGTTTGGTGAAGAAGTAGCATCAGATGCAGCAGCATCAGCAAAGATTGCAGACCAAAGAGCAAAAGCAGAAAAGGAAGCAAGAAAACTAATTACCGAAAGAGCACAAGCACAACAAGACATTGCAAGGCTAAGAGAAAAGGCGGTTAATAAAGAAAAGTTTACCGCAAAAGAAAGAATACAATTCTTAGAAGAAGCTGGAAAGATTAGTGAAGATTTAGCGGCAAAAGAAACAGAGGTTGCAAAGTTGAGGTTACAAGCTAAATTAACAGAAAACTCACTAACAAAAAGTACAACACAAGATTTAAATGAAGCTGCACAACTAGAGGCTAATGTTATTCAATTAGAAACCCAAAGGTTAAATTTACAAAAAAGACTTAGTACAGAATTACTAACTGCAAGACGTGAAGCATCAGCACAAGCAAAAAAAGATGCAAAAGAAGAACCAGTTGTTGTAGATGAAAAACTAAAAAAAATACAAGAAATACAAAAGGCTTACAAGCAAAAACAAGAAGATGCAGATGCAGAAACAGAACTACAAAAAATTGCTTTAGAACAAGAGAGAAAACTAGCAGAACTTGATAGACTAAAAGCAACAGAGGAACAAAAAGCGGAAGTTGTAGCTTACTATCAAAATCAAATACAAGATGTAAAAGATAAAAATGCTGCTGAAGATGAAAAAAATGAAAAAATAAAAAATGCTGCACAAATAAGTATGGTCAAAAATACATTAGGCAATATGTCTACTTTGTTTGATGACCAAAGCGCTGCTGGAAAGGCTACCGCTGCCGCTGCTGCATTAATTAACACATATCAAGGTATTACTGCTGAACTTGCTACAAAGACTGTTACACCTTTTGAGTTTGGGGTTAAAATAGCAAACATTGCTACAACTGCTGCTATTGGTTTTAAATCTGTAAAAGATATATTAAAAACAACACCTAGTAATGCAAGAGGCGGAACAAACCCAGCATCGGGAGCTGGAGGAGGTGCACCAGTACCACCAGCATTTAATGTTGTAGGACAAAGTGGTGAAACACAATTAGCAGATGCAATAGGTAGTCAAACACAAAGACCTAGCCGCGCCTATGTTGTTTCAAATGATGTTACCACAAGCCAAGAGCTTGAACGTAATATAATCGAGGGTGCAAGTATATAAATGCAAAATTAAAAACTAAAAACGTTATATATTTATGAAGATAATAGAACTTATTTTAGATGAAGAACAAGATGATATTGGAGTAGATGCAATTTCTATTGTAGAAAGTCCAGCTATTGAAAGTGATTTTGTTGCTTTAAATAACCAAGAAATTAAACTTGCAGAAGTAGACAAAGAAAAGAAGATTTTAATGGGTGCTTTATTAATACCAAATAAGCCTATTTACCGCAATGGTGGTGAGGGTGAGTATTACATATATTTTTCAAAAGATACTATCGTAAAAGCATCTCAAATGTTCTTACAGAATGGTAAACAAAGCAATTCAACACTAGAACACAATCAAGCATTAAATGGTTTAACGTTGGTAGAAAGTTGGATAGTAGAAAGCAAAGAACAAGATAAATCTGCAATGTATGGTTTAGATGTACCAGTAGGAACTTGGATGGGTAGTGTAAAAGTAAATAATGAAGATGTTTGGAATGAGTATGTTAAAACAAATAAAGTTAAGGGTTTTTCTATTGAGGGTTACTTTGCTGACAAAATGGAAACACCTAAAGACAAAACACTAGAGGACTTAATGAGTGAAGATGATATTTTACTCAATAAGATAAAAGATATACTTAATGCGTAGAAATAAAAACAAAACAATTATACCTAGTAGGACATCGCCTA
>ENA-UZWV01003486-UZWV01003486.1-metagenome-genome-assembly--contig:-Day-3-1m-contig-3486_pt1 | contig 21306 bp, 16 predicted proteins | sample MGYA00260342_ERZ794902 | MGnify/ENA metagenome assembly ERZ794902
ACTGCGGTCACTAACACCCATAGCTCAATGTTTAGAAGTCAGGCCGCCATTATTACCAGCGCCATGGTTGACCAGTTGCGCGCCAACCCAACCGCCGCAGTTGCAGGTCGTTATGATATTACCTTAGACGGTTCGGCGCCGACCAGCGGCGGCCTTGAAGTTGCTGACTTAACGCAGTGGCGTACCGATTTGGCAACGACCCTGCCAGCTGGCACAGGCTCAGTGAATTGCGTCTCGGCCACGGCAATTTGTACATTGGTGGCGCAATGGGATGATAGTCGCGGTCTCTCTGGCAGCAATGCACAGCAATTCTCTTTCGTAGTGAGGTTGCAGTGATAAGAAAACAGCTGGGTTTTAGTATGGTTGAATTGATGGTCGCCATGGTCATTCAGTTTATTTTGCTAGCGGGTATGGTCTATGTCTATTCCAATAGCAGAGTCATGTTTACGGTTAATGAACAGCTATCAAGGGTTCAGGAAAATGGCCGCTATTTAACCGATGTTCTACTCCATGATATTCGTATGGCAGGCTATTCGGGCTGTCGCAGCATCGATGAAGTGGTGCCCAATATTATTGCTAATAGACCGCCCATCTTTGCCAGCCTGACTGACGGTATAACAGTATTTGAAAATGGTGCAGGTTGGGATAATCCAACAGCGCTAACCAGAGTGGCAGGCAGCGATGTAATAACCCTGCAGTCTGCTCAGGGCAGTGGTGTTAGTTTGAGAGCCAATATGATCACTGATACGGCAACGATTCGGATGATCTGGAATCCAGATAGGTTGGCTGCCAATGATCTGATCTTAATCTCGGACTGTTCGCACGCCGATTTATTTCGTGCCTTAGCTATCAAACACGGCACCATCATAGTCCATAACAACATTGCTAATACCGGCAACCAACTCTCCAAAGCTTATGCCAAAGATGCGCAGCTTATGCCATTTGACGCCCATACCTATTTTATTGCTACTGGCGCCAATGCCGAGCCCGGCCTGTATCAGTATTCCTTTAATTCAGATACGGCCACGCTGCTAGCCGAGGGTGTTGAGAATATGCAGTTATTGCTAGCTGAAGATACTAGCGGCGACCAAGCACCCGATGTCTATGTTAATGCCACAGCGGTAATGGACTGGGCAGCGGTTATTGGTGTTCGTGTTGGTCTGCTAATGCGCTCAGCTAACAATGTGGCTACCGAGGCGAGGGCGTTTACTTTTAATGGCGCCAATGCCAATACAGGTAATGACACCAGAGTGCGCAAAGCATTTTGGAGCTACGCTGCCATGCGCAATCGAATTAATTAGGTGAGTGATGGACTCAAATAAGCAACAGGGTGCAGTGCTGGTTTCAGTTATGATTTATATGCTGGTGCTGTCGATGCTGGGTATTTCATCCATGCATGGTACGGCCATGGAAGAGCGTATGGTGTCAAATGAATGGGAGCATTTTCGCGCCTTTCAGGCAGCAGAGTCGGTAATTCAAGATGCTGAGGTATGGTTTTTATTGCAACCGAATCTTATTGAAGCCAGTGCCGATGGTTCCACTGGTGTCTGGTCAACAGGCACAGTGGCTGATGCCGTGCTGAACTCAAGGTTTGATTGGTCGACTAATGGTATTAGTTACGATGATAAGTTTGGCAAGAGCACTGGATTATTTGACGACCTTATAGCATCACCAAAATATATTATTGAAGAGGCGGGCTTTGAGCCTGCGGATAACGACCCAGATACATTAGCTAAAAGGACAGGAGTTTTTTATTACAGGCTATCGGCGCTTGGCTATGGCCGCTCTGCAGGATCGCGCTCGATCCTCCAGGTGACCTTCGAAAAGCACAATAATTGAGGCAGGGACGTTATGAAAACAGGATGTTTTTATCAACCATTTGTATCCCAGTTAGTCTTCGCATTAGCGATAATTGGCCTTGGTCTACAAACCTATCCTGCGTTTAGCGCTGATAACTCTAAAGGTGCGTACCTGGCAGCACAAAAACCGGATGGATTGGCAAGCGCCTCTACCGATGTGGTTGACAGTGAGTTTTTCTGCACTGGGTCGTTTGCCGCAGCGACAGCTAACTCAGGCACTATTTCCTCTGATACAACATTATTTTTTGCGCGCTTTACCACCAACGACTGGATTGGTCATTTAATTGCTCGGCCTATCTCTAATGGCACTAACTGTGAGCCAGTGCCAGTGGGTAGCATTTGTTCTTCAGCTTGGGATGCGGGTTGTAAATTAACCGGAGGCTTCTGTTCGGAAATAGGTAAAAGAGTTTCTAAAACCGAGTCCAATGATAGAGTAATCATTACCCGAGATGAAGATAACGTACCCAAGGCATTTCGTTGGAATCAACTAAAAGATGGTGGTACCCAGAGAGCATCTTTAGATCAGTCTGACAACTTAGGCGGTAAGCGTCTTAACTACTTGCGGGGTGTCAGAGACCAAGAACTGGCCAAAGGTAGGGGCGGTATTTTCCGCAATCGAAAGTCAGTACTCGGCGATATTATTTCCTCAATCCCCGCCTATGTTGGTGCGCCGGAGCGTTTTTATTTCTCGAAGCCAGAGTTTACCGAAGGCGCCAGCTACGGCGAATTTAAAACCAAGCATAAAGCCCGAGAACCCATGGTGTATGTTGGCTCTAACGACGGTATGTTGCATGGTTTTAAAGCGTCTGATGGGGGAGAAAAGTTAGCCTATGTTCCAAGGTTAGTGCTTGAAGACCTGTGGCAGTTAACCAAAGCAGACTATAGCCACCGTAACTATGTAGATGGTCCAATTTCAGAAAATGATGTGTACTACCGCGAGGACTGGCACAGTTTGCTAGTCTCTGGCTTAGGTATCGGCGGACAGGGTTACCTTGCTCTGGATATTACCAACCCTGCTAAATTTTCTGAAGCCAATGCGGACTCTATCGCGCGATGGGAATTTACCGATAGCGACGATGTAGATTTAGGCTATACCTTTTCCAAGCCCTTATTGGTGCGGTTGGCGAATGGCAAATGGGGGGTTATTGTTGGTAATGGCCTCAATGCTACTGAGGCCGATGGCAATGCCAGTAGCACCGGTAATGGGGTGGTTTTTATTCTCGACGCCGAAGACGGTAGCCTGATTAAAAAGCTCGATACCAAGCAGGGAAGTGCCGATGACCCTAAGGGGCTGTCGCGGCCTAATGGCATTATTGGTACCTCGGCAGTGGATGAAGACGGAGACTTTATTGTTGACCGTCTATACGCCGGTGATCTATTTGGTAATGTATGGGCCTTTGATCTGTCCAACTCTAACCCCAGTCAGTGGACATCAGCCTATGGTCCGGCCAATAACCCAGACCCGCTATTTGTAGCCATAGCTGGCAGTGCTAAACAGCCTATAACCTCTGATCTAAAAGTAAAAAGCCATCCTTCTCAAGATGGCTTTTTGGTTTACTTTGGCACAGGCCAATATTTGGGTAAAAGCGATTTAACGGATCTGAGTCAGCAGACTTTTTATGCTATCTGGGATCGCATGGGCAACAGGTCCAATGGTTTTACCCGTTCTAGGTTACTCGAGCAAACCATGACAGAGCATGCCATTGCGTCGACCGATCTACGGGGTCGAATAGTAAGCAAAAAACCCATTGTATGGGACGACGGTAGTTCACCGCAGGACGCCAATGAAAAACTTGGATGGTATATCGATTTGACAAAGGGCGAGCGCGTAAATCAGGCACCCATCCTTAGAGATGGCCGTGTTATTTTCGTTACCGTAATCCCGGCCAATGATCCCTGTGCCGGTGGGGGGGCTGGTTGGTTAATGGAAGTTGCTGGCGCTAATGGTGGGCGCTTAGATGAATCTGTTTTTGACTTTAAAAAGGACCGTGTTTTTAATAATCTGGATATGATTAATGTGGGCGATATAGACAGTGATGGTCATGCTGACTATATCCATGGCTCAGGTATTAAGCGAAAAAATGGCGGCATACTTTCACGTCCTATCATCATTAATCACCCCGACGGCCGCACTGAATCAAAATATATTACCACCTCAAAAGGTAAGGTCGAATCCATACTGGAGGACTCTGGTCGCAACCGCCATATGCCCTGGCGAGAAATCCGTTAATGGAATATCAATTAGGAATATTAAAATGAAGGCAATAAAAAACATAACGCTACTGTTTAGTTTTCTCGTTAGCACACTGGCCATGCCAGCGGTTTATGCTGAGCAGGAAATAGACCCCAACTGGAAAAGTGTTAAGACCAGCATCGATTTTATTAATGTTAAGCAGCGATTAATCGTAGTGGCTGATCGCGAATTTGAGGTGCCTTTTAATACCTATATTGTTAACAGCAATAACAAAGCGATTGCGTTATCTACACTGCAGGTAGGTAATCGAATTTGGCTCCATATGGACGACAGTGGATCGCAAATTAAACGTATAGAAAAACTCAAATAGAGTGAATAAAAGAGCTATGAGAAATTTTACTGTAAGCACTAAAACGCCACAGGGATTCAGCCTTATAGAACTAATGATTGTAGTCGCCATTATTGGTGTTATCAGTGCAGTTGCCTATCTCAGCTACAGTGACCATGTTACCAAATCCAGGCGCACCGATGCGCAGGCAGTATTAATGGAAGCCTCACAATTTATGGAGCGCTATTTCACTGAAAACAATCGTTATGATCAGGATACTGATGGCAGTGCTGTCGAGTTGCCAGCCATTCTTCATGAGTCTCCCCGGGATAGTGGAGTCAAGGTGTATGATATCGCCATTGCTGCGACGGCAGCGACCTACACCTTAACCGCCACGCCAAAAAATGCGCAGGCGGGAGATGGCTTTATACAGTTGACCAATACCTTTGCCAAGGGCTGGGATCGAGACAATAGTGACGAGCTTTCCGCTGCTGAGCAAAGTTGGAGTAATCACTGATTAGATAAGCTTAAATGGCCTGCGCACTGAGATTAAATTTCATCTGTTATCAAAAGTAAGCTGTCGAGCTATCTGGATGAAGATGATGCAGCTCCGTTAATAAAAGCATTTGCCGGCAATAATTTAAAAGTTGAGAAGCTAACTGGAAACGGTGCAGCGCGATTAAAACTTTTTATGGGAAGGGTGCTTGATGCTTAACACGACGCAAGTAGACCAGAATCCCAGCATAAAAAAGCGGCGTCATAAGTAGCCAGGGAAGTTGGCCTTGCAGAGTAATGGTTCGCCCCTGAAATTCAAATAGCACTGGATTCCACCATGGACCAAAGGGTGATAGAGGTGCCCAGGATATTGGTTTCCCCACCGCTAGTTGGTCATGATAAAGAAACATCTCTACCAGTATATTTTGCCCGAGAAATTAAAACAGCAGGCACAAAAATACCGAGTGATGCCAGCGACCAAACAACTCAGGATCGCGGCCAAAAATCAGCCAGGTAACGAAAAGCCCACCGCAACAAATGGCACCAGTATCTGCCAGAGAATTAAGCAGCCAATTTAGGTGCAGCGGTATCCTTTGAGTTAAGCCTACAGCTCGGCGAGCGTTGCATAAACTCTATAAAGGTGTGACTATTTAGGGCGGTAAATAGATTTTCAAGCTAATTAAAGGATCAAATGTCTATGAAAAACCACTCTATTCTGACCAGTTTAGTATTAATAATACTGGCGGTCTCGTTTCCCATAGCGGCAGATCAGACTGGATTGTCTTCTGCAGTAGCCGCTGAAGCTCGAGTATGGATCCAGTCGCCTGTAGATATGCAAGAGGTCAGCTCACCGGTGACTGTTGTGTTCGGTAGTGAGAGCGTCAGTATTTCTCCGGCAGGTGTAGAGCAGGAAAATAGCGGCCATCATCACCTTCTGGTTGACCTTGATGAACTGCCCGCAATGGATATGCCATTGCCCGGTAGCGCCCAGCTTATTCATTTTGGTAAGGGTCAAACAGAGACCTCATTATTGCTTGAGCCGGGCCTGCACAGCTTGCAGCTGTTGTTGGGTAATCATATCCACGTGCCCCATTCTAGACCTGTAATATCAGAGAAAATAACGATTTTGGTTAAGTGATTGGTGCTGGGGCTTGCAGAGTTTGAGGCGCGCCCCCGAGTTGGCTACCCAAGAATGCAAATCGACTTAAAATACTGAACCCTTCGCAACGTATTGTTATGCAAGCCTGTTATGGCAGTGTTTGCTATAAGAGCCGACGGACCACGATGACTTTTCTGTAGCATTAAAATCTGAGGTACCTGCAGCGGATTCTTTGTGTTGCTTAGGATGATAGTGGTTGGTTCAGGGTGACAGCAAACAGGCACCTAAAGTGTCTTATCACTAGTCCCGGTCACCGCAAAAACCATCTCACCATCTACCAGCTGACCCTTTAACTGATCACCGGGCTTAACTTCAGCAACACTCTTAATTACTGCATTATTATTATCACGAATAATTGAGTAGCCGCGGCCCAATGTTTTAAGCGGGCTCACTGTATCAAGCAGGTGCATGGCCTGGGTGGTTTTGCTTTGCTTGAGTTCTAGCTGTTGGCTGACTGCACGCATCATCTGTTTCACTGAATTAGCCACTACTTGTTTGCGTTGGGCAATGGCGTCTTTGGGGTTCTGACGTGTCAGTACATCTTGCAGGTTTTGCATAGTCGCGCGCTGCTGCTGCATTTTGCCAGCCATTGCACGGCGCAAGCGAATATCCAAATGATCCAAATGCTGGCCCTGTTCTTTAAGCTTGCGACCTGGGTGTTGCAGGCGTTTTTGCAGATAATCAGTGCGCTGTTCGAGGTACCTGATTTTGCGGATTACCGCTTCGGAAAAAAGTATTTCAAAGCCTTCAAACTGGTTGAGTATGTCCTCGCCATCTGGGCTTAGCAGCTCGGCTGCTGCTGAGGGCGTTGGAGCGCGTAAATCCGCCACAAAGTCGGCAATGGTAAAGTCCACTTCATGGCCTACAGCACTCACCACGGGAATTTCACTGGCAAAGATGGCTCTGGCCACTGCCTCTTCATTAAATGGCCATAGATCCTCTAATGACCCACCGCCGCGGCCAACAATTAAGGCATCGCACTGACCCTGCTGATTAGCATCGGCGATAGCCTGAACAATTTGCCCTGCAGCCTGCTCCCCCTGCACCATGGTTGGGAAGATACTCACCCTGATAGAGGGAAAACGGCGATTGAGTACCGAGAGAATATCTTTAACGGCGGCGCCAGTGGCGGAGGTGATAACGCCGATATGGCTCACCGATTCAGGCATCGGCTGTTTATGCCGGTTATCGCAAAGTCCCTCGGCGGTTAGCTGTTGCTTAAGTTGTTCAAACTGGCGCTGCAGGGCCCCAAAGCCTGCCTCTTCCATATGCTCGATCACCAGCTGGTATTCACCGCGGCCCTCATAGAGACCTGCGCGACAGCGCACTAATACCTGGGTGCCATTGGCGGGCTGAAAACCGACACGCTGGTTGGCATTGCGAAACATAGCGCAGCGCACCTGAGCCTGATCATCTTTTAGAGTCAGGTACCAGTGGCCGGAGCCGGGACGGGCAAAGTTGGATATCTCGCCTTCGACCCAGAGCATGGGCAGCTGAGTTTCAAGCAGGTGACGCACACTTCGATTAAGTTGGCTTACACTAAAAATCTGGCGTTCTGAAGGATTGGAATTCATAGGGCTATTGTAGAGATGCAGGTCTGCTTAAGTCACTGTTTTATGTATCTTTTTAAAGGCTAAATAGTTGTTTACCTAGATATGGCCACTGATTTATAATGCAGCGCTTACTTTTCAAAACCTCGCTGAGGTAAGCGTCCCCTATGTTACGCATTTCCCATGAAGCATTAACCTTTGACGATGTACTGCTAGTACCAGGGTATTCTGACGTCACCGCAAAAGATGTGTCTACCCATTCCCAGCTCACGCGCGATATCAAGATGAATATCCCGCTGGTTTCTGCAGCTATGGATACAGTTACCGAAGCCCGTTTGGCCATTGCCATTGCCGCTGAAGGCGGAGTAGGCATCATCCATAAGAGCATGACTATCGAGCAGCAGGCCAAAGAGGTGCATGCGGTCAAGAAATATGAAAGTGGCGTGGTTAAAGATCCGCACACTATTCAGTCGACGGCAACGCTACAGGAACTGCATGATCTGACGGTGGCTAATAATGTCTCGGGCCTACCTGTTCTTGAAGACGGCAACCTTATTGGTATTGTGACGCGTCGCGATGTGCGCTTTGCCACGGATATGGATGCGCTGGTCACCTCGGTAATGACACCAAAAATCGACTTGGTTACTGTCAAAGAAGGCGCCGAACCAGATGCCGTGCGCGCTTTATTGCATAAGCACAGAATTGAGAAAGTATTGGTCATCAATGATGACTTTGAGCTTAAAGGTCTGATTACCGTTACCGATATCGACAAAGCCGAACAGCATCCCAATGCCTGTAAAGACGATCAGGGTCGACTGCGTGTCGGCGCCTCTGTTGGCGTAGGCGAGGGCACAGACGAGCGTGTTGCCGCGCTGGTTGCGGCTGGTGTTGATGTATTGGTTGTTGATACCGCCCATGGCCATTCCAAAAATGTATTGAATCGGGTTACCTGGATCAAAGAGAACTACCCTGAAGTGCAGGTTATTGGTGGCAATGTAGCCACTGGTGCTGGTGCTAAGGCGCTGGCTGATGCCGGTGCTGACGGTGTTAAGGTTGGTATAGGTCCAGGTTCGATCTGTACCACAAGAATTGTCACTGGTATTGGTGTACCGCAGATTACTGCAATTGCCGATGCCGTCGCTGCCCTAGAAGGTACAGGTGTTCCAGTTATTGCCGATGGGGGTATTCGCTATTCTGGCGATATGGCCAAAGCGGTTGTCGCCGGTGCCAGCGCAGTAATGATGGGTTCAATGCTAGCCGGTACAGAAGAGGCACCAGGAGAGATTGAGATCTATCAGGGCCGCTCCTACAAATCTTATCGCGGTATGGGCTCTCTGGGCGCCATGGCTCGCAGTCAGGGTTCCAGTGATCGCTATTTCCAAGATGCTAATGCCGGTGCTGAGAAGTTGGTGCCAGAAGGTATTGAGGGTCGGGTGCCCTATAAGGGACCGGTCTCAGCGATTATTCATCAGATGATGGGTGGTCTGCGTTCAGCAATGGGTTACACCGGTTGTAACACCATGGATCAGATGCGTACCCAACCAGAGTTTGTGCGGGTGACCTCAGCTGGTACCAGCGAGAGCCATGTGCACGATGTGCAGATTACCAAGGAAGCACCTAATTATCCGGCTGGTGGTCGATAAGCTATTGGTGTTGTCGTGTTTTAAAAAGGGCTGCGTTCAAACAATATCGCAGCCTTTCTTTTTTTAGGGTTAATAAATGTCAGATCTACATTCGCAAAAAATTCTTATTCTCGACTTCGGGTCCCAGTACACCCAGTTAATCGCTCGCCGTGTGCGCGAGATTGGTGTGTTCTCTGAGATTCGTGCCTGGGATATTACCGAACAAGAAATCCGCGAATTTGACCCCAAGGGTATTATTCTCTCCGGTGGCCCCGAGTCGGTGACCGGCGGTGCCGATGCCCCTCGAGCGCCAGACTGCGTATTTACCATGGGCCTGCCAGTGCTGGGTATCTGTTACGGCATGCAAACTATGGCCGGGCAGCTGGGCGGTAAGGTTGATACCTCCGATGTGCGTGAGTTTGGCTATGCGCAGGTTAAGGTCGAAACTGAGTCGAGCCTACTGCAGGATATCAAAGATCATATTGGCCACGACGGTGAGTCACTGCTCGATGTGTGGATGAGCCATGGTGACAAGGTGGTGGCTATGCCCGAAGGCTTTAGCCTGATGGCTTCAACGCCATCCTGCCCGATCGCCGGTATGGTCAATGAAGACAAGAAATTTTACGGCATTCAGTTCCACCCTGAAGTGACTCATACACTGCAGGGTGAGCGTATGTTTGAACATTTCGCACTACAAATCTGTGGCTGTGATGCCCTGTGGACTGCCGCGGCGATTATCGAAGACCAGATAGCCCGAGTTCAGGAACAGGTAGGCGATAGCCATGTGCTGTTGGGTTTATCTGGGGGTGTAGATTCCTCAGTGGTTGCTGCGCTACTTCATAAAGCCATTGGCAGTCAGCTAACCTGTGTCTTTGTCGACAATGGTTTACTGCGCAAAAACGAAGGCGATATGGTGATGGAAATGTTCGCCAAAAATATGGGTGTAAAAGTCATTCGCGCCAATGCCCAAGACAAGTTCTTAAATGGGCTAGTAGGCGTTAGTGACCCAGAAGCCAAACGCAAAGTTATCGGCAATACGTTTATTGAAATCTTCGACGAAGAATCCAACAAGATTGATAATGTTAAGTTCCTGGCTCAGGGAACCATCTACCCCGACGTGATTGAGTCAGCCGCCTCTAAAACCGGCAAAGCCCATGTCATTAAGTCTCACCACAATGTGGGCGGCTTACCCGATGATATGGCGCTGGAGTTGGTTGAGCCACTGCGCGAACTATTTAAAGATGAAGTGCGTAAGATCGGTGTTGAACTGGGCCTGCCCTACGATATGGTTTACCGCCACCCATTCCCGGGCCCGGGCCTTGGGGTGCGTATTCTCGGTGAAGTTAAAAAAGAGTATGCCGATATTCTGCGCGAAGCCGATGCCATCTTTATCGAAGAGCTGCACAACTCCGGCTGGTACCATAAAACCAGTCAGGCCTTTGCTGTATTTCTGCCCATTAAGTCTGTGGGTGTAGTGGGTGATGCGCGCCGCTATGAATGGGTGATTGCCCTGCGTGCCGTAGAGACCATCGACTTTATGACGGCTCGCTGGGCACACCTTCCTTATGAGCTGCTAGAGAAAGTATCCAATCGTATTATTAATGAGATCACCGAGGTTTCTCGGGTGACTTACGATGTATCCAGTAAGCCGCCAGCTACTATTGAGTGGGAATGAGTGTTTTCCTCGCAAAACTCCATTCTTAAAGGATTTAGCACTCTAAAAACAGTTACAAACTTGTTGCAAACTAACTGGACTATTGCGATTTATAATCAGTTTAGATCCAATAAAGGTTAATCGATTACTTTCCAATATGGAAAGTAATCGTACATAAAAAATAAGAGTGGAACATGAGACAAAAATCGATTTTTATTACAGGGGCCGCTAGCGGTATTGGTCTTGCCACAGCCCTTTTATTTCTTAAAAAAGGCTGGTTTGTAGGCGGCTATGATCTCGACGAGAAAGGCTTAACCAGTTTACAAGACGAATTGCAGGAAAATGGCACTACGGCTTGTCTGGATGTAACGGATAAACCAGCCTTTGATGATGCTATCGCATCATTTTCTAAACACACCGATGGTCATATGGACATTATGTTTAACAATGCTGGCATTGCTTTAGGTGGATTTTTTGACGAAATCCCCTTCGAAAAAATCATGCTAATGCTCAACATTAATTTGATTGGTGTGATCAATGGCGCTTATGCCGCTATTCCTCTATTAAAAAACACTGAAAACTCACTGTGTCTAACAACTGCATCTTCAGCGGCTATTTTTGGCACGCCTCGTATGGCTATCTATTCGGCTACAAAACATGCAGTGAAAGGATTGACTGAAGCATTAAGTGTTGAATTAGCCCGTTATGGCTCACGAGCTGCTGACTTATTGCCGGGAATTATTGATACACCGCTGTGGAAGGGTGATCATTTTTCAGGAGGTAAGTCCATTGCGACCTTTGAAGCCATTCCAAAAAGAAATGTTAATCATACCGATGCCTCACGCACTCTTGATCCTGCTGAAGTCGCCGAATCTGCCTGGCAGGCTTATCAGGGCACTAAGTTACATTGGTATATTCCAGAAGAATTGGAAGAACAAGATAAAGCCAAATTACATTCGATTGAAGCAATTCGCGACCAAAAAATTGCTGAAATATTGTAATAAAAACCATTAATTTTAGTTTTGGGCGTTCCATGTAAACTTTAGAAAATGCAAGCATCAAGGATCTCACAACCTGCTTTGTTAGTGTTGACCCTATCGGTTTGTCGGTTAAAAATTTAGGCAAAACCCTGGCTTTTTATCAAAAAGCCACAAATTTTGAAGTGATAGAGCGAAAAACCATTCGCAATAATCTAACAGCTGATAGTTTCTTTACTGCTCCTAATGTAGACCTTTAAGTAGCTATTCTTAAATCCCACCAAATGTTGTTTGAACTCACCGAATTTATACTCAATACCGATGCCGAGATTATGGATATGCAGCCACAGGGGCCGGGTAAAGAGAGTTTAGCCAAACGGTATCGGGTCTCACTCAATTAACCAGGGCTGTCGGAAGTTGAGTAGTCACACCNNTCCAGTGGTATTCCCATGAATAGACTGGGCGATCCCGATGAGGTGGCACCAGCGATATTATTTCTCGCTAGCGAGCACTCCAGGTTTGTTACCGGTGCAGGGCTTCCCGTTGTCGTTGGTGTGCTGGCTAAATAGCGATGAGGCTATCCATAAACTGACTTACTGCCGACAGGTATGGTTGAAAGCTCTCTCGTCGGATGTTGTGGCCGGCATGAGCAAGATTAACGTGTTGCATTTGCGGGATGATGAGTTGAGCCTCAGCGACAATAGCCGGTGAGACAACCACATCTTTTCCCGGGTCGCCGGTGATCAGTAGTGTGGGGCACTGTATTGCAGTCGCCACCTCCTGCCAATTGCCGATAAGGAAAGATAGCGTTTCTGCCACATCGGGGCTCACTTGTTGCTTTGCTTGCACCCAGGCGGGAAATTCCTCCGGATCCCATGTGGGGTAGTTTTCACGCCCGGATGCCTCTATCTGTTGGGCGCTCAATTGTTGTTGGATAACTATTTGTTGGCGTATTGCCTTAGTCATCGCTGCACTTTTTTTGCTTGCGTCCTTTTCTTTATTTCGCCAGATAGGGTCTTCGAGCATCAGGCCGCACAACAGCTCTGGGTACTTGGCGGCAACGGTGACAGCTGTAAGAGCCCCTACCGAGTGACCCAGTATCATTACCGGCCCTAGATTTAATGCTTCTACAACCCCTGCAACATCTGCTGCCAGGTCGTTGCCCGAATAACCTTTTTCTGGCTTGCCTGAAAGACCGTGGCCGCGAGAATCCAGCATTAACATGTCGTAGTTTGCCTCCAGCTGGCGAGCAACACGACTCCAACACAGTCCGTTATCGGTAAAACCATGGATAAGCAACAAGATGGGACCGGGCCCGCCGGTACGATGGTAGTGGATATTGATACCGTTGCTTTCCACCCATGCACTTTGCCAGTTATCCATCGTGTTACGCTTTTGGGACTCGAAGAAATGCCGGTAACTCGGCAGCCGGGTTAATTTCCCTTTCGTCGAGATATCTTTTGAGTTCGTCCTGTCGCTTCGCTGTCAGGGAATATTTGAGTACAGCCAGAATAGCGAATCCAACGGTCGCTGCCGGTACGATGCTGTAGCATACCGTTAACCAATAAAGCTCTTCCGGCCCGTTGGAGCCAGCAGCATCAAAGCCGATGAAGCCCAATAGTATGAGTGGGATGCCTTGACCGATTGCATAAGCAAGCTTTTGCACCATCGTGCCAATAGCAAAGAACATACCTTGTCGGCGCTCACCCGTTAACGCGGCATCAATATCTACAGTGTCGGCAACCATTGCCAGTGGGAGTATCAGCAGTGCACTGAAACACGCCCCTTTGATAAGAAAGAAAATTGTAAAAATGGTCGTTTGACCGAAGTCGAGAAAATACATGCCTACATTGGTAATAAAGACAAGAGAGAGAGCCCCCGCCAACGCTCGATGTTTTTCAAACCGACTGGCGATGTGTGTCCATGCGGGAATCATCAGAAGTCCAGTGGCGAAATAGAAAATGAAGACTGTACCAATGTTTTCGACTCCAATAATTTCGTTGGCATAAAATAGGGTAATTGTCTGGCGGAAAACTTCAGCCACGGTAGCAATGAAAAGCGCAATAGTAATAATGACGAAGGGCTTATTACGGGCGATTAGTTTGACGGCCTGGCGCGAGTCAATTTTAGCCTGGGGTGCTTTATGTTGTTGGGGTTCTGGCACTCTGAAAAAGGTAATCGTGGCGCATATGGGTAGCGCGAATAAGACAAATAGACTCAAGCCGTTCATTACGTCACTGCTTTTTGCGCCCCCCTGGGACAGAATGATCGCCGGAATAATGGTGGAAATCACCAAGCCGAAGGTGTCGAAGAATTTGGCAGAGGCGGTGACTTTGGTGCGGACATGGTAGTCAGGTGATAATTCCGCGCCCCATGCGGTATAGGGTAGTTGTAAGGTGGTATAGCCCAGGTAAGTTATCGACACGGCCATTAAGAAATACAACGCATTCACTTCACCGCTGGGGCGCAGCAGCAGAGATACGCCAATCATCATAATCGTTGTGCCAATCGGCAGCCAAACCCTGCGTCGGCCAATACTGGGACGCCAGCGATCTGACAACATTCCGATTAATGGGTCGGTAATGAAGTCAGAGACGCGCGATAACATCAGCATACTGCCAACAACGGCAAGTGGCAGGCCGAGTTCCCCGGCATAAAAAGGGGCCAAATAGATCCCCATAGGAATACCTAACACGCCGATAGGTAGAGATAAAATGCCATAACTTAGTATGGTCAGGTTATCGAGTTTTTTGCTGCTCATACTATTGGCTTTGCTTTAGTTGTTATTGATTGGCAGCAGGTTTTGCCAAATCGTGAGGGTGACGCCCGCCAGAGAGGGCGTCCAGAGAAAAGCTTTCACCTTGCCCATTAAAAGAAATCAACTCAAAAAGATTATTTTCCGGGTCTCGTCCAAAGACGACCGTATTAGAACCACCTACAGTGGCCTCTGAAAGAAAGTGCACGCCAACATTGGCGAGATCACGCATGCTGCTTACTACATCGTCAACTTCAAAACAGGTATGGGTAAAGCCCAGGTCGGTGGCTTGTGCGCCCGAGCGCTTGCTGCTTTGCGGTGCAAGGTAGTGCCAGAATTCGAGATTGCCGTTGGCGACAGGAATCCAGCCAGCCTGTAGATGAGTGCCTTCGAGCCCAGATACTGTATCAAACGGCTCGCCGGGATTAAAAGTGCCTTCTCTATTTCTTTTTAGGCCGGTTAGGACCTCGTAAAACTCCAGCATTGGCCGCATGTTTTCGACCACATAAGCCGTGTGCCCATACCATATTGGCGCTCCCTCTTTGGGCGCTGGGGGCAGGCCTTCAAGCTCGACAACGTTATTCATGGGGTCGCGCACATACACATAAAGATTCCCGGTCCCCAATCCGGCGGGGCGTGCGTGCCAGCTCGCTCCATGGCTTACAGCCAAGTCGAACAGTTCATTACCGTCTTTTGCTTGCAGGCATATATGGCGAATCCCTGTGTCATTTACAGCCGGTGGCAGAGCATTGGTGTTGGTTGGTCGGTCAAATTGTAGTAATTCAAGATACGATGTCGGGCCTTTGAGCCAGGCAACGTTCGCAGCAGAGTTTGCAGCATCCATTGCATCTCGATTTATCGCAGTGTCGGGTAAAGAAAACTGATGTACGAGTTCGAAGCCGCCCGCCTGGGTGTAGAATTTGATGGCTTTATCGAGATCCGTCACCGAAATTCCAGTGTGGTGAATGCCTTTAAACAAAATACGCCCTTTTACTGACTATGATTACAATAGAGTCATCTTAAGGCGCTTTGTATAGTAGTCAAGTTTTTTATGGAGTGGCCATTGACCGGATAGATATTTACTTTAGTGAATGTAATTTTTGTTTAGATTGACTAATTGACCACCAAAATTTTGAGCTATATCAATACCATGGCTAACTATGTTCATTTTTTTCAATATGAGGTCGCTGCGATAGGTACTTCGGGATATTTTAGTTACATTTAAATTTTCATCACTAGTGTAAGCGGACTTTTATTCGACTAAAATTTGTATTTATCGACAAATATTATACGATTGACAGCCTATTTACTGCCTATAATATGATGCTATTATACAATTTGTCAGCTGTTGTTTCTTTGATCAATAATCGCAAGACCGCTAGCTTGATTGGCTGAGTAAAGAAAGTTAATACCAGGGAGAATTTAATGACTAGAGACACGACAGCAATAAACCCGTCAATAGGTTGGAATGACACTCCCAGTAGTGACCCCGAGGTAGTTAAGCTACGTCGACATCTCGAGGAGAATAGTGGGATCAGGGGGCAGGAAATTCTGCAGCCGGCTGATATAGAGCGAGCCGTTGAGCTATTTCGTCGTGATGGCTTAGTGGTTGTCGAAAACGTGCTTAACAGCGAACAAATTGAATTTTTAGCGACAGGCTGCAATGAGATAGTTAACGAGGTTATATCGCTGGATAGTGATAGCAAGGGTAACCGTGGTTCTCATCGGTACTCTTTCGGCGGCTCGAGTATGACGAGAAGTCAGCTGCACAGGCCTGAATGGCAAATGTTGTTGGAGGTACCGGAGGTAACTCGCCTGGTAAATGCTGTCTTTGGTTCAGAAGATTATATACTCCGCGCTGCTAGTGGAGATTTTTGCTTGCCCGGTGCGGTGGATTACCAACCCCTGCACTCGGATGTAGGTGATTGGGTGGACAACACCCGATCACCTTTCAGTTCATTTTTTGATCCACGGGGTCAAATGAGTATACGCGACTTACCGCCACCCTATGTCTGCGTGAATTTTCTACCTCAGGACGTGACTCGAATTAATGGGGCGACTCGCCAAATTCCTGGCACACAAAACTCCAGAGCCAGAATACCAGGTCTTGCGGAAGAGCCCGAGTGGATGAGGCTGAGTACGGTATGTCCGGCACCAGCCGGTGCTATTATGATTCGTGACGTTCGTGCCTGGCATGGCGGCACGCCGAATGTTTCAGATGCGGTGCGCTCTATTCCAAACCTTGAGTTCTACGCGCCCTGGTTCAGGGAGCCCATGGTGCCGGGTATAAGCTACCAGGATTACAAAAAGCTATCAGAGCGTGCACAGCAACTAGTAAGATTCAGCGTTGCTGATTCGAGTGAAGAGTTGGTAACGGGCTCAATCCTGCGTGCACCCTAAAGTAATTAAAACGGAATCGATAAATGCAATATCGTCAGTTAGGACGTTCTGCCCTCAAAGTCAGTGAGCTTTGCCTGGGCACTATGAATTTCGGCCCGCGAACTAGCGAAGCCGAGTCTTTCGAAATTCTCAATCAAGCCGTTAACGCGGGCATCAATTTCATTGATACCGCGAATCAATACGGTGGCGATCTAGGTGTTGGAACCACCGAGACAATTTTGGGCAAGTGGCTCGCCGAAGACACCTCAAGACGCGATCGTCTGGTGTTGGCTACAAAGGTTCACGAGCCTATGTCTGATGATGTGAATGACCGCGGTTTGTCGGCACGCCATATCCAATTGGCATGCGATGCCAGTTTGAGGCGTTTAGGAGTCGATCATATCGACCTTTATCAAATGCACCATATCGACCGATTAGCACCTATTGAAGAAATTTGGCAAGCGATGGAGAGGCTGGTCAGCCAGGGAAAAATCACTTATGTGGGCTCCAGTAATTTCCCCGGCTGGGCTATTGCGCGTGCCAACGAAAAAGCTATAGTCAAACAACAAATGGGGCTGATTTCAGAACAGAGTTTATATAACCTGATTGAGCGACGCGTGGAGCTTGAAGTCATTCCTGCCTGTCGTGAATACGGGCTGGGGCTGATTCCATGGAGTCCCCAGGCGGGCGGGCTGCTGAGCGGTCCATCACAAGGCTCAGATGGGCGGCGGCAGTCTGAAAGTATGAGAAATGCCGCTAATGAAAGAGTTTTTCAACTGCAACAGTATTACCAGTTTTGTGAGCAGTTGAACGAGTCGCCCAGCGCAATAGCCCTTGCATGGCTATTGCACCAACCGCAGGTTTCTGCCTCTATTATAGGCCCGGCCAGTATTGAGCAGTTGGTTTCCGTATTGCATGTACCCAATATACGCTTAAACCAGGAATCACTGGACAAGCTAGATGAAATTTTTCCGCCCACCGGGGAAGCGCCTGAGGCTTACGCTTGGTAATTACTCCACACAGCCGTACCCAATTAATCCACTGTAGAAATGATATGACGCTATCGCCACAGCGCGATTGGTAAACACCGGAAGGCGCGTCATTACGCCGCTGGCAAAGGAATTAGAAGTCGAGGAGTTAGACATGAAACGAGTATTGATGCCGATTGGCATTCTTATAGGAAGCATTGTTGTCGCAGTTATATTGATTAGCAATCCCACGCGGGTCTCCGAATCGGCGCCAGAAATCATTCCAATCAGCGTTCGCGTCACAGAGGTTCAGGCAGAGTCGGTGCAGCTATTCATCGAGTCGCAGGGCAAGGCGCAAGCGGCGCGTCAGGCGAGCGTCTCCTCTAATGTTCAAGGCCCCGTTGCCTGGGTGTCACCTTCGTTAGAAGCGGGCGCTTACGTAATGGCCGGTGAGCCGTTGGTAAGGTTAGAGCTGACTGATTTCGAAACGGCAGTGACGCGCAGTCGCGCTAGCTTCGATCAGGCGTCTGCCGAGGCAGAATTTGCTGTTGCAGATCTTGCTCGCATCACCGAGTTGGCGGCGAAAAATTTGGTTAGCGAGGCAGAGCTGCAAAATGCACAACGTGCCGCTACGGTTAACAAGGCTCGATTCGCCGAGGCCGAAGCCACTTTAAAGCAGTCCGAACTTGATGCAGAACGGTCGATATTGCGTGCCCCTTTTAATGCTGTTGTAGCGTCGCGCGATGTCGAGCTTGGTCAATTTGTCAATCGTGCCCAGAGTGTCGCGGTGTTATTCGATGCCGACAGTATCGACGTGCGCGTTCCATTAGCGATCAGGCAGCTCGGCTATCTCGATATTCCCACCAGCTTTCGCGGTGAGTTCGAATTGGCTCAGGCGCCAGCGGTAGAATTAGTCGGAAGCTACGGTGGCAGGGAATACACCTGGATGGGCAAACTCTTGCGCACCGAGGCGACCATCGATCCCAACAGCAATACGGTGCAATCAATCATTCGCATCGAGCAGCCTTCTGCTGATGTCGCGAGTGAGTCTATACCTTTACCTATAGGCCTGTTTGTCGAAGCACGCATTGCTGGTAAGCGAATAGAAAATATCGTTTCCCTGCCGCGTTCGGTTATTCGCAATAATTCACAGGTGCTTGTGGTGGATGCCGAGAATAAAATGTATTACCGCGAGGTGGAAATATTTCGTCTAGAGCAAGATCGTGTGTTGATCAGTGGCGGCCTAATGCCTGGCGAAAAGATCTGTACCTCACCGATACAAGCTGTTGTAGATGGAATGTCCGTGCGGCCAGTCCTCGAGATGATTTAAGCAATTAGCCTAATTTTTACTACTCAATTAGGGTAGCAGCAGATGCGCCTGAAGGCGCGTGGAGAATGTCAGTGCGAACTCCCATTACTTGGTTTGTTAAAAACCCCGTAGCCACTAATTTGTTGATGATGATCTTCCTAGCTGGAGGTTTTGTCTCCTACCTAAATCTTAACCAGGAAGAATTTCCCGATATTGATTTTGGGCTTGTGCAGGTCAGCGTCGCTTACCTCGGGGCGACGCCTGATGAAGCGGAATCAGCTGTTTGTTTACGTATAGAAGAGGCGTTAGAGGGTGCAGAAGATATCGATCGCCTCACTAGCACCGCGCGAGAAGGGGGTTGCGACGCCACTATCGAGTTAACGAGCGGTGCCGACCTCAATCGTGTCCTGAATGATGTGAAAGGTAAAATAGACGCGGTAAGTACGTTCCCTGCTGAAGCTGAGAGGCCGCTCGTTAGAGCCTTTAGCTCAAGCGGCAATGTAATGACTCTTGCGCTATCGTCAAATACAGATGACACCGGACTTAAACTTATAGCGGATAAAATTCGCAATGACATACTGGATCTCGACGGGATTTCTACCGTAAATATAGCGTATCTCAGGCCTTTTGAAATTTCTATAGAAATTTCAGAGATGACTCTTAGGCAATACAATTTAACGTTAGACCAAATTTCCCGCGCGATTGATCGCGCTTCACTTGACTTACCTGGCGGCACAATTCGCACCGCGTCGGGCGAAATATTGCTTCGTACGAAAGGGCAAGTGTACAGCGGTGATGAATATGAAAATATTGTGGTGCAGTCCTACCCAGACGGCACTCAATTGCGCCTCGGTCAAATTGCCATGGTCAAAGATGGATTTGAAGAGGGGTATCTTGACGCTCGGTTGAACGGCGTCAACGCAGCGATTATCGATGTACTCAGAGTAGGTGACGAAGATATCGTCACTTCATCAAAACAGGTTAAACGATGGATGGCGTCGAGGGATTTTGATTTGCCACAGGGCATGAGCTTGGCAATTATCTCCGACTCAGCCATCTCAACTGAGGGCCGCATTGCCACAGTAGCAGGTAATGCTTATACCGGTTTACTATTTGTATTATTGATCCTTACTCTATTTCTAAGGTTCAAGCTGGCGATTTGGGTGGCTGCGGGTATACCTATTGCGATCGCCGGCGCCCTAGCTCTGTTTCCCTCCGTAGGGCTGACTATTAGCTCGCTAACAGTGATGGGCTTTATTCTTGTGCTCGGAATTATTGTCGATGACGCAATTGTTGTCGGTGAACGTATTCATGCTTTCGAAGTGAAAGGATTTTCAAAAGAGGAGGCAGCGATTGAGGGGACTATAGACATCTCAGTGCCGGTAATTTTCGGTGTCCTGACCACCATCGCTGCATTCTTGCCTGTTTTGCTACTAGGCGGGCAGTTAGGTGCATTTTTTAACACGATAGGCGGAGTCGTTGTTTTTTGTCTCATTGCAAGTCTCATTGAATCTCAGCTTATTTTGCCGGGTCATATCGCTAATCGTAAGACGGAAGGGTACTTTGGGGACGGCTCGCGAATTGTTCTTACTTGGCAAGCGCTGCAAAGTCGAATTGCAAACGGTATGGAGAACTTCGCAGAATACCGCTACAGGCGTGTTCTTAAGCTAGTACTAAAGCATCGCTACGCCGCATGGGCAACTGCCACTGGAGTTATCTTGGTGACCTTTGCGCTTATGTTGAGCGGTCGAGTAGGGCTGCAGTTTTTCCCTTCTATTGAGGGTGACAGGGTTTGGGGGACTGTAGTTATGCCAGTAGGAGTTCCCGGGTATATTACCGAGAATGCAATCGATGCAATCGAAGAAAAAGCTATAGAGTTAGCCGCGGAGCTCGAAGAGGAATTAATTGAACTAAAAACTAATGGTCTAGCGCCCGCCTCAACTGAGAGAGTCGTTGATAGCGTTCTCACGATAATCGGCGGTCGGGCACCTCGCGGAGGTCCCAACTCTCCTGGGCGTGGTGGATCTGGTAGCAGCGAAGTTGCCGAAGTTGTAATG
>ENA-UZWV01004878-UZWV01004878.1-metagenome-genome-assembly--contig:-Day-3-1m-contig-4878_pt1 | contig 21024 bp, 14 predicted proteins | sample MGYA00260342_ERZ794902 | MGnify/ENA metagenome assembly ERZ794902
TAAATGTAGCATTAGTGTTTGATGCTGTTAAGAATGTTTGATTAGCGCCAGATTTAAGTTGTAATTGTCCACCGTTATGAGTAAATCTACCAAATTCAACACCATCATCTTTTAATACAATATGATTATTGCCAGTGTCTAAATTAATATTAGCTGATGAATTAATAGTAAATGTTCCTGATGTTACATTAAATGCATTCGTTCCAGCTGATATATCATATGCTGATGCATCGAAGACACTTTCAATTTCGTTAATAGCACCAACTAAGAAATTAGCATTTGTATCTAATGTAACAGAACCGGCTGTATGAATATCATCATATATTTCATTAATAGAATCTACAATTGAAGTTTTGTCTGCTGTTTTAAGGTCAGACATTTCTCTTCTAGATCCGCCAGATCCAGCATTACCAGCATTAAATATATCAGCTTCTATTTCGTTAATCGCGTCAACAATGTTTGTATTAGTTGTATTAAGAGTTGTAAGTGAACCGGTTGTATTAATATCATCGTAGATATTTTTTATTGCTGTGGTGATATCAGCACCTTGAGCTGAGTAATTAGTATCTCCAATTTCTGCATCAATAACTCTTACAGCAGCTGACAAATTGTCTGAATCAGCAGCATCAACTGGACCACCCGTTCCAAACGCCATATTACCAATTTGTTGCTCGTGTTCGTTAATAGCGCCTTTAACATTATGCGCTGCGGTATTAAGTCCGTAGTTTGTTCTAGCAGATGTATCTGATTTTAAGAATCCTTCAAACTCATTGATTGCAGCAATAAGGTTATGACTATTTGTACTAAGATTATAATTTGTTCTTGCTGTATTATCATCTCTTATAACATTTTCTAATTCATTAATTGCTGAAACAGCATCAGTGGTAACATTAGTATCTAATACTGCATGATTACCAAGCTCAGTTCTAAGTTCTTCAACCGCTTCTTTAAAATAATCAGCAGATAATCCAGTAAATGATACTCCAGTACCGTTAACAAAAAGTTCGCTATGAATCTCGTTAATAGCATCTAGAATTGAAGTTTTGTCAGTAGTTAAGAGATCAGATCTAGTTCTTTTTGTTGCGCCTTCGCCATTAAATAAATCTTCTTCTAATTCATTAACAGCTTCAGTAAGATCATTAGCCGATGTGTGAAGACTAAGATCACCAACTTCTGTATGAAGCTGATTTAGAGCGCCAGTAATTGTGTTATTAGAATCTCCAGAATCAATAGAAGCAATACTTTCATTACCAATCTGATCTTCGTGTTCTCTTATTGCTGCAGTTAGATTAGCTTGGCCATCAGTTCCTAAGTTAGCCAAAGTAACATCACCAACTTCAGCATGTAATTGATTTAGCGCACCAGTAATTGTGTTATTAGAATCTCCAGCATCAACAGTGCTAATACTTTCATTACCAATCTGATCTTCGTGTTCTCTAATAGCAGTTTCTACAGTTGAAGCTGTTGTACCCATTGCTCCAGCAGTAATTGTTCCAAGTTCAGCATCGTGTTCATTAATTGCTAGAACTAAGTCATTAGCAGCAGTTGTTAAACTTTCAACTGTACCAATGTCATCTTGTAGTTCGTTAATTGCAGCAACAAGATCTAAAGAAAATACTTTAATTTGATTTGCATTAGATGCTGGAGTAGTTAATTGTACATATGTTCCATACGTGTTATCAACTTCAACTAATGGGCCGTGGTTAGATCCAGTAATAGTATTACTACTACCTAATGCTCTAATTAAAGTTGAAGCACTAAATGTACCATTATATGTTTTAACTCTTATAACGCCATCAGACACAGAATGCAAAGTGCCATACCAAGAGGCATTTGACTCAACTGCAGATTGCGTAGTTTCGCTTGACCCTTGATAAATTGTAACGCCTTCGGTATAATTTGTTAATGTTGGAGATCCGGTTTGAGTAATAGTCGCTTTAATATTTGCGACATGGAAACCATTAGGACCTATTCCTTGAGTAAGCTCTGTTCCAGCATTGTAAACTCTTACGATACCAACAGGGTATGATTCAGTTACAATTCTAATTACATTTGCGCTATCAACTGTATCTGGAGAAGTGGCTCCAACTTTAAGATCAGATGATGTACTAAATGTGCCAGAAGAATCTCTTACAAGAATTTTATCAGCAGTTGCTGATACAATATAAGCTTGCCAACTTGGAGTTCCACTAGTTCCTTGATAAATAACAGCATCTTGAACATATGATGCATCAAGAGAAGAAACAGATTCTAGAATAATATAACCAGAAGTATTATCAACAGTATGAGCTGGACTAGTCTCAAATCTGGCTGTTTTTGCTGGAGACGAAGTATCAGAACCAGCAAAAAGCGTTTGGCCTGTTGATGCTGAATAGACATATGTCTTATCAGCCATTAAAGCATTAAGTTGCTCATTATCACCTAAGTGAAGAGAAATTTCGTTTGACTTTTGTCTAAGTTTCTCTAGTGTGTCCGTTTTATAAATTCTAGTTTCTTTGTTAGCCATTATTTTCCACCAATTAGTTTCTGTAACATTTTCTTAATTTCAGCAACATCGCTCTTAAGATTATCTATATCTTTACTCTGTTGAGCATCTATCAATTGTTTATCTTTCGTAGCTTTGATCTGTACTCTTCGTGCTAAATAAGCATCGTTATTAGTATTTATAATAGCTTTAGTAACGGTATCTCGCTCTAGGCCAGGTTTATCTTTTACTTTTTTATTAGCCATTTAATTTATCTCCATTAAGTAGCAGCAATAGCTCTAAAATCTTTTACAGTAGGTGGAGTTGCTGAATTTTGTGATCTTAAAATAATTTTAAATGCCATTGAACCAAAGCTACCAGTAGGATCAATTGAGTATTTAACTTCATTATAAACATCGTCGCTATTATTTATAGGGACATCATTTGCTGGTAAAGCGTACGTCCAATCAACTAGATCAAAATCAACATCCGAACCTGCAGGAAGAGTTTTATAATATAAGTCAATGTTAGTACCAGAAGGTCTATTAATTGACATATAAAGATCAATAACATCAGCTTCTTCAACTAAATCAATTTTCTTAGTTATGTACTTACAAAGCTCTGATCCACCATAAGCATTTGTTTCAGCAGTAGTTCCATTATCCCCAATTTTATTTTGTACAGTAACGACAGATAATCTATTAGCATCAAGAACTGGACTTAAATGATCTTTATTACTCGTAAATACTGCCTTTAATTTGAATGTCTTTACACCACTATCTTCATTGGATGGAGAAGAAATAACCTTTGGCGTAGAAAAGAATTCATTCATATTGGGTAATACTTCAATTTCATCTTGAGCTTGATAAGCCGTTTCAGATCCATCAATTGATTGCTGGGACGTTGAAACTAAATAATATCTAATATCTGTTTCTGGTAATATCATTTGAGACGCTATAATATTACATAAGTCAAAATGTCTATTTTCAGTGGCAGTTATATTTGAACCGCCTCCAGCGCCAACGCCTGTTGAATTATTAGTTGATACAGCTGAGTCTTTAGCTGTAATAGTATATGAATCATGCGTAATATTAGAAATTACATGAGTTCCATTGATTTTGTCTGCAGCAATACCATTAAACGCTCCTGCTCCTGCAATAATAACAGTTGATGAAGCTTGATGCATGCCATGATTAGGATGTAGAACTGTAATAACTCCTGAATTTTGAGATGTAGATAAAGCGTCAGCCTTAAGATTTCTAGGTTGTATAACATCGTTTACAAATGTTACTTCCTTAGATGCATTAACACTAAATTGAGCTCTGTTTAAAGTAAATTTAAGATCTTTACTTTGATCTGGAGTCCAGGTAGAAGCATTTTGAGACGTAAAGAATGAACCGCCATGTGGTTGCTTATTAATTCTATGATTAGTATTAGTTACATCATCCTCACCCATTTCAGCAACCCAAGCTTCATATTCATCGCAATCTGCTTGTATAACAATAGCATATTCTTGATCTTGCTGTAAATAAACAGGAGTTTCGAAAGTAAATCTAGTTGAGCTAGAAGCAGTTTCTGATATATTAACATCCCCAGGAAACACATTAACTTCACTTCCCGGAATGGTCGTTTGAGTTGGTATACCATTTTCAACAGTAACAATACTTACGCTGACAGGAATTTGAACATCGTCTCCAGTTTTTACATTATACTTAGTTCTAAAAAATAAATCAATAGAGCTTGCAAATAAGCCACCTTGTTTTTCTATAAGAATTGTTTGCGCTAGTGGATCATGCCAAGTAGTAGTTGTTCTTCTAAAGGTTTCACTAATAACTCTGCTTTGATTTAGTCGACTAGTTTCTAATCTAGGAACTTTAGTATTAGTAATAGTCCTTTGTGTAGATTCAATAAGACCTTGAGCATGAAACATTGTTTCAGCTCCAGTACCTTCAGCTTGTTTATCATTAGTTTGAGAATCAGATAATCTAAATTCTTTAGTACCAGTTTTAAACTTTACAGTATTATTTCTAGGAATAATAAACGTACCTGTAATTTCACCTTTATTATCAGTTGATAAAACACCGCTTCCACCACCTGGATGAGAAGTGCTGCCTGAATAGTTTAATACTGAAGTAGTTTCAGACCACTCTTGATACGCTTCTTCTCTACAGAATGCTGTAACATTAACATCGTTAAAGAATGCATAAACTTTAGTATTTGGTTTCATTCGAGTAGCTTTAAAGTAAATTTTTCTTGATCTCATAAATGGAACAAAGTTAACTTCAACTATTCTATTTCCACTATCTCTAGTTACAGTGTCAAAAGTGACGTCAGTTCTTAATCCAGTTCTTGATTGATTATGGCTAAGAGTTGTAGTAGTTGTAGTATCTCTTCTAATGTTTCCTCTTCTGCTTCCTCTACGATTTCGGAAACCTTCTTGTCTCCACCAAGCTCTTCTTTCAGAACGAGTAGTTTTTCTAGAGGATACTTCAGTTTCTACTTGTCTACCAGTCCAGTTAGTTTCCCATTCGTTCCAAACAGTACCAAGAATACCTTCTTCTTTAGCTCTTTCAACAAACTGGTTATATTGACCATCATCATTAATAATAATATCTGGTCTAACATCAGTTTCTTTCCATTCGTCTGATTCTGGCGAAAGATGAACTCTACCATTCCAAGTAAACACATTATACGGGTTTACATTTATAGCTACAGATGCATAAGGTTGTTTAGTATGAGCAACTTGAGTAAATGGCATTGTCCAAACTGAGCCAGTTTTCTGAGCAGTTCCGGCAATATTAGAAGCAGTAATAAGATTGACATTATTAGCTGGACACTCAGGCCTTAATATTCCATTTTCTTTATCAACAGATTCACTACATTCTGGATGTCCCATATTAGCTACTGATTGGTCTTTAAATGAATCTACAATCATACCATTTTTAAATCTGCTAAGTCCACTGCCGTCAACCATATGAACATCAGCAGCTGACTGTTCTAACAAAGATAAAGAAGTATAATATTCTAAATTTTTAATTCTTTTATCAAGCTTACCAATATCACGCATTGTGTATCTTTTATTATCCTTTATTTCAGGAATAATATCGGCTAAATCAAATATATAAGGCTTTAACTTTAAAGAGTATAGAGTAAGGCCATCTTCTTTATCTTCTGGTGGTTGCGGATATGGCGATGGAACGCCTTTAATAATTTCAAAAGCTCCATCTCTTTTAATAATAAGCTTATCAATTCTGGGTAGATAATAATTAACATCAGCTGTTAAAGCATGACCTACTTTAGGAGAACCAGATAAACTTGATCCAGAACCAGTAAAATTATTAGCACCGGCAGAATCATCTGATTTTCTAGGTCTAAAATCAATACAATCTCTTAATTCAAATTCTCCGCCTGGTCCAACAAAGATTGGAATATTAGCATAATCTTCAGTTGGATATGAATCAACGCAGAAATAATCTCCAGCGCCATGAGTATAATATTTAAACACTACTACCATATTACCAGTAGGAATACCCGCAGTTCCAGTTAGTTTTTGTATAGAACCTTCAGTATAAAAATTAGCTCTTTGGCCGTCGTCAAATGTAAAGTTATTTGTTTGATCTACTCCAGTTGAATCTGTAATAGAAACTATTTCAATAATATCAGATTTATCTAAAAAATATGTTTGTTGATCACTATTAGTTACAGGAATAGTTTTAGTAAACTGAGTATTTGTTTTTACTTTAGGTGCAATAGTTTTCTTAATTGTTCCTATTGCATTAACTACAGTTCCAAGTGAAAGATTTAATCCACCAGATTCGCAATCATAAGCCATGGATGTTTTACCATTACCAGTGTTTGCTCCAGTTTTAAAACCACCAACATTAGTTTGTATAGCAGCACCGACTGGAGCTATAATAATATCGTTTACATCTTCAAATAGCCCGACTGCTGTAGTGAATGTTAAAGTTTTTGGCGAACCAGTAACAGTAGCGTTAAAATGTCTTTTTATAGAATATGTTGTATCTCTTGCTGGATCTGCTAATGTTTTTACTGCAGATTGAGGTAGCTTAAATATGGATGTATTATTACCAACATCAAATCTTGTACCATCATCAGCTGCTAAGAATTGTCCTACAAATCCTCTAGCAGTATCTGCGACATTATCTACATCATTAAAAGTTTTAGTCGCATGTGTTATTTCAATATCAAATAAATATAACCTAACAGAAGCGGAGAACGCTTCCATTGATTTTACTCTTGCTGTACCTACTACAACAGCAGAGTCTAATAAAGTTACTGGCGTAAAGGATTCTACATCCGGAGTTCCTTGAACAGTAGTTGCATCTAGCTTAATATAGTTACCATAGTTAACTTGAGTATTAGTTTCATTTTCAAAACCGGTAGCGTCAGCGCCTCTAGGTTTATCTACATCAATATACGTAGTTCCTACTTTTTCGTTTCTATATCCTTGAACATATGCAGTTGCTGGCTCAATGCCAATAACAACTTTATCAGCGTCGCCACCCTCAGCGCCAGAAGTATACTTACCAAAATTGGTGCCATCATTTAAATGTTCAAGAATCTCAAGTTCAAATGGTTTTGTTATGTAATCCCCTGACTCGTCATGAGTTCTTTTGGCCAACCTTAACGATAATCCAGTGTCTGCTGTTTTATCAGTTTTATCTACTACAATAACACCATTATCAACTGTTAACAACGTAATATATTTATCGACAGTTCTACTGTCAATATCAACTGGTTGTTTTATTAGAGTTGTTGAGATCTGATATCGATTTGCGCCTGGGGCAGAAGTATTAGGAACGCCTTGAGCATTATCAACTAACGACGCATCAGTACCCGAAGTTACAATTGTTTCTTCTACCTGTAATCCAATAATATTAGAAGGATTATTTGTATACTTATCTAAAATAAGAGTTGAAGTAGGAACATAAATAAAACAACCTGATACAAAATATACGCCTTCTGACATAGATACTGCAGAGCCTTGGCCGATTGGATTAGAAATACTAGAAGCTGCATTTGCTCCATCAACGTTACTACCACCGCCAACCATTCCATATTTTACAGGATCAGCGTTTGATACTATTACTTCTCCTGGTGCAAATTTTTCAATAGCATTAGTTGATCCACCAGATTTTTGGTATTTAACATAAAGTGTATCTGGTTCTGAAGCATCAACTTTAGCAACAGCCTTTAAAACTAAAGCCGTTACTTGATTCCCACTATTGGCAGTACCAGTAATAAGACTTCCTTCGAATGCTGATAGATTATTAGCATTATATTCTGTGCCACTATGAGTAAAAGTTGATTCTACTTTTATATAATCAAATTCGATATTAAGAGATACTTCTCCATTTACGACTCTTGAACCATCTTTAAAAGCATATTGGCCATGTCTATCAATCTGAGCTTGAAGCATTGTTTGCAATTGAGTAAGCTCTCGTGCTTGTACCGCATATCCTGGACGAAATAGAATCCTATGATAATTTTTAGTTTCAACTGTTTCACCATTATAATCTCTGAAGTAGTCATCAAAGTATGGCGTTCCGTTATATGTTTTTATATTGGTTGTTGTCATATTTTCTCTCTTTTAAACTAATATTTATATTAGAATTCGATAATGATTTTTATATCTTCGATCTGTGAAGCTGTTCTATCAATTGGATTTCTATTTTCTAAAAACACAATATCACCACTATGTATATCAACTTCAGGATTAATTAGAAAATCTCCAGCAACGGGTTTTGGCGTTCCTTCAGCTGAAGATGTAGAACCAACTACTGGAGAACCAGTTACAAAGTTTCCATATCCAGTTTTAGAATTTTGTAGATAATGTACATAACCAGTACCACTATCAACTTCAACAACAAATGCTTGAGCTAAAGTTGCCCCACTACCTTGAGTAATTAATTCATCAACTTGAAATGATTGTGTTGTTGAAGAAAAACTTAAAGCTGGAGTTGCTTTTAATGTTGGCTCAATTGACTTTGTAGAAGTTCCAAAATTAAATGGGTTTTTAACGAGTGTAATTTGTCTAAAATCATTACCAGTAGTTAGATCGCCACCACCAGTTCCATCTAGTAAAGTATTAACAGCTGAAAAGAAACCACCAAGTTCTTTTACAGGATCAGTACCATGCCCATTTTCAGGAGCAAGTACTGCTCTTGCTGTGGCTAATGTACCACTGCCACCATCGATAACAATATGAGCTGTTGAATAATCAGTTCCTTTTGCTGTAACATTAACAGCAGTAACAGATCCACCTGAAACAACGGCAGTTGCAGTTGCTCCAGTACCAGCACCAGTAATATAAACATTAGGAGCTGAAGTATAACCGCTACCGCCAGCTGTTACTACGATTCTTTCAATACCAGCAGCAGTTGTAGAATCCCTTGACGCTTTTTGGTTTAGATATTGAGCGTAATCACCTTCAGATAAAGAAGTCTCAGCAGCTGCATCATTTGCAAATGATTCAACATTAATAGTTTTAACAGGCATATAAGATGTTGTAAGGAATTTTTCTGCATCGGCGACGGCTACCGTATACATATATTTCCAAATATAACTATCAGATTCCGCTGTTGGAGCAGTCAATGTTTGTGTTGGCTCTTGAGTCGAACCAGTTCCAGGAGAGTATATACATTTATATACTTTAAACTCTGATGTAATTACATAAAAAGCAACATCAAAAATATCAGCATTATTTGAATCCCATTGAACATATGAAGTACCAGTAGTCCAAGTATGTCTTGGTACCACGTGCGTCACATCAGCAGCATTTAATTTTTTTAATGCAAAAATGTTTTCACGAGCTTCTACTAATGCATCAGTTGTATCATATGGAGTAAATGGTTCTGTATCAGTAGTGTCTGAAGTACTATTTGACCATGCGTCGGTTTTACCGATTGCTACGTATACGCTAGAGCCAGAATTTGCAGTATCGATATCTTCTTTAAAATTTTCTGCGTTTAAAGTTCTAAATTTTGAGGTTATAATTGCCGTCATTTTTCTTTCCTATTAATTTATGTTAATCTTTTCTAATCGTGCAAATCAGCTGAGTAATTAGATGAATGTACAAACGAATTAACGTTATATTTATTTATATCACTTATAGAAGTACTTTGCAACTCAGTGTCACCTAATACCTCTAAAGTTTCATTAAAATCATAAAGCATATTACTTTCTAGTATATTTGTTTTTTGATTATAATAGTCATTTGATTGAATTGTTCTATATCCAGCCGGTACTACAGTTACTTCGTAACCACCCATAAACTTATCGGTTTGTGGAGTTGTTTCTGTAATATTCCAGTTTTGACCTGATGTAAGAGCACCTTTTTGTAATATTTGTCCATTATATAATTGTCTTCCTCTAACAGAAGCAACGGATTGAACTGGGTTTGTAGCTTTAATAGAATGTGGATCTACATTAGTATGATTTAATTCTAAAATTCTAGTAACCTTTTGTGGTTTAACTCGACTTTCGTTTTTAGCAACAGAAGCAATATAAGAATTAGGATTTAATATGTATCCAAAGCCAGGATTAGTAATTTCAGCAGATTGTATTTCAGAAGGAACTAATTGACAAACCGCCGTAGCATTACCTGATATGGATATTGTCGGAACTTCTTTATATCCAGAACCTTTATAGCTAACTACTATAGAATTAACCTTACCATTTTCAACATCAGGAATAAATCTTGGATAATCTTTCTTTACACTAATAGAAACATCGTCAATATAAACTATACCATCGTTTCCATCGCCTTGGAATCCAACATAATCAACATTATTTACAGAAACCTCAGTTGTTATTATATCGTATTCGAACTCAAAGTCTTGCCAATCTGTAGTAAGAGTTCTTTGCTGCCAATTAGAATTACCATGTTGGTTTGTTGAGTAAGCCATTCTAAAAAATGTAGCTCCATTGGTACTTGCCTTTTTAGCTTTACATTTTACTTTGACTGTATTTCCTGGAAGCCTATCTGTATGATGAGGATTACGATATGATAGTTCATATACAGCGCCACCAACACTTCCAGAAGCATTAGTGTCTAATACAGAGGTTTGTATTTTTAATGACTTACTTCCACTATTAGCTTCTTCAGTTGTAATAGAAGCTGCATGAGCTCCACTATCAACAATTTGCCATTGCTTATTTGACCAACTTCCAAGAGTTGCGCTTTCAAAGCTTTCACTAAAGAATGCCGGTGCCGTATAAAATACATCAGGATCTGATATAACAATATCGGGATCATTTGTATAATCATTTCCATTGCTAGACATTTCAACTCTATCCACTGAAGTTGGAGCTAGAATATATTTACCAGCGGCAGTAATATTAGTAGCTAATGGCACACCAAGATTATCTGTTGAAGTAGGAGCATCGAATGTAATGCTAGGAGGGGTAGAATATTTTTTAGTAGTATCAGGGACAACATTAATGCCTGATATTTTAGATAAATTAGGATTAGCTGCAACATTAGCAAATGCTGATTGATAATTAGCTCCAGCATTTACAATTGTGGCACCATTAATTTTACCATCAGAATCAATAGTACATGTAATTGTAGCTTGAGATATTGTTAAGCCAGTTTGAGCAACACCATTAACTACAATTGTTGGTGGTGTTGCATATCCAAAGCCAGGATCAGCGATTTCAACAGCTGTTACAGTATGAGCTGCAGCTCCACTGTTTGGAACCGTTAAAGACATTCTACCAGATCTGTGAATGCGAGTAAACGTAAATGGTAAGAACGTAGAAGCAAACATTTCTACTAATAATGGAATATCTTCAATACCAATAACGCCCGGTTGTAAATCTGGCATAGCAGATTTTGTAAACCTGTTTGTTCTACCATATCCAAAATAAGATTCACCAGTTAGTTGATTATGTTTTGGCCCACCAACATATCTTAGTTCTCTTAAAATCTTTTGATCGTCGCCTAACTCGTCTCTAGTACCAAATAGCTGTATAAGAATTTCAGCAAAATATTTAAAGCCTGCAGGATGTACTAATCTATCGTAAAAATAATTCCATGAAGATAGATTTTGACCAGTACGTATAAGATATGAAAATTTCTGGTATCTTAAACTATCTTGAACTTTAATAGTATCTGATAAAAAACCTTTTTTATCTAAATAAATACCACCCTTAGGAAGACTAGAATTAACTTCCCAATTACCAGATGAAGGAATAAGAGTACTGTCCCATGGATATTCAACTTCAACTTCATCATCAAATAAAAGTCTAAAGAAGACTTCAATAGAATCAGAAGATCCACGAATTTTGTAATAATCTGTCATTGCCTTATACAGATTTCTTTTATCAACAGGGATAGATCTTGGTACAACAGCAGCAATTTCTTTTTGTATGAGTTCTAAATACTGAGCTGCTGTATGATCAATATCCATAGACTCTTCAATAGTATTAAGCGCATATGAAGCGCCTGGGCCAGCCCAATATGTTATTGGAGTTACAATAGTTGCTATTTGAGTATTATAATTAACAGCTGTTCCAAGATTTACAGTAAATGTTTTACCTATAGGCGAAGTTGAATTTGCTAAACTTCCAGGTAAATTATTACCATTTGAAATATGAACGCTACTATCATCCATACTAAACGTTGATATTACACCATCAGAATCAGTTAATGTTAATATTGAGCTAGTACCAGAAGCATCACTAAAGAAATGATCATTTTCATTTCTTGGATCATTAACTCTAAAAACAGCTTTATTATCCAAGACCGTATCTGAATATGTTCCGGTTTCTTGATATACAAATTCTTCTAAATTCATATACGAGTAATAAGCTTCTAACAATAATTGTAATCCACCTGAATTTTCAAGTATTTCAGCGGGCATTAATTCTTGAGTTCTTAAATTCTCTTTTGTTACAGCTTTAGACGAAGCTTTAGATTCAATATATCCAGGCGAGGATATATCCGAAGAAAAATGAACATTATTTGGATTATGAGTTCCAGCCATCTTATCTTAGCCTTGATGTTGTTGTATAATCGATTGTACCCGAAGAACCTGATACTGATATAGTATCTATTCCTGGAGTTATTTGTACTCTTAATGGATCAATAGCAATTAATTGATCTCTCTTAGGAGCAAGGTCTAAAGAGTTTGGAACTACTGTAATTCTAATTGTATCAGGAGAATCATTATCTGGTATAAAGTTGTTTAATGCAATAGTTCCATTAGCAATATTAATTAAACCAGCATCATTTATAACAGTAACATTAGTAGAATTAACAATTTTATAAACTATAACTTGTCTATCAGTCGATCCTGAAATTGGAATATCACCAAAATATACTTCATCCCCATTAAACTTCCAAACTGTAGAAGAAATAATATAATTGTTAGAAGAGCCAGAATTAAAAAATGGTGCTGTAAATTTTAAATCAAAGTTATTATCTAAATTTGCTGCTGATTTATTTGGAGTAATATTCATAAACATATAAGGACGAACGCTACTATTTTGAATAGCTGGATCAGCGTTATCAATTGACTTAAGAATCTGAGAATGTCTAAACACGCCATCAAACTTATTTAACTCGTTAAAATTATAATCTGAAATAGCGTCTCTAACAACAGACTGAAGTTCTACTCCAGATCGATCTGTTAAATTAGGATTATACTTAAATGAAACATCTAATTCTAGATACGTAAAATTAGGATCTACAATAACCGGCGTAATAGATACAACACTCTTACCTTTAAGAATTGTATTCATAATTTCTGTTTTTTCGTTTTGAGTCAATATTTCATTAACTAATGGTTTAATAGAAATATAAACAGCACCATAATCTGGTGGATCATTATCTTCGCCACCCCATGTGGAAATAGAATTAATATTTGTAAACTCTTTCTTAATAATTGCTCTATAATCATCAGAAGTCACAGCCCTATTCTGCGATGTAAACGTGAGTGGAGCATTGAATCGTATAGACTCATTTGTTTCTTTTTCAGTGCCACCTTGTGCTTTGCTTAAAGTATTAATAGACACATTTGAATAACCACTAATATTATCTACCATACTAAATACATTAGCGCCATTTGAATCTCCGCCATTAGTAAAGATATAGTCAAGAGTTACAATGTTATTGTTAAGAGGTTTTTTACCTGTTACACCATCACCAAAATATACTTCAAAATATTCATTTGAATTTTCTTGAAGATAGAATACTCTACTTGACGAATCAACATTAAGCAAAGATTCAAACTGTGTATAGTTGTCGTAAGAAGTTGATTCTTCATTTGCTTGAATAAGAACTCTAAGAGTTGAAGTATCAGCATCGTCATCAGATATTTGATACTTTTGGTTTTTAATATCATTATCAACTCTATATAAAAGCTTTTTACGAGTACCTTCAACAATAGTAACATTATCAAAAGTAAATGTATTACCATCTCCTGAAATAACAGCTGATTGCTCGTTAAGGACTACATATCGATAGTTTCTTCCATCAACATTAGTAGTCAGCTTAGCGCCTCGAGGCAAAGTTAATGCAGATGGAATGATACCTGATTCTCCTGAGACATCAACTGTAATTGTAATAGTCGCTCTTGGCGCTAAAACTGAACGGGGTATGTAACCTAATAGCTTAGCTCGAGTAACAATATTACCACGAATCTGAGCAGAATCTAAGAATGCTTCATTCAAAGCAAAATGAGCAGTCATAGCATTATAATGTGTATTATAAGCTAACACATCTAAGAGAGAAGATAAACCTGATCCTTCAAAATCATAACTATTAAAAGCTGATTGAGTCTTTAAATAGTTCTTAAGATTCTTTTTGATTTGATCAAAATCGAGTTCGGTTACATTTAAATTAGTTGCCATAGTTTCTTACCTTAAACGTTTTAATACGATTTCTACTGTTTCTTGATTATCGTATTCTTTAATTCTAAATTTTACTAGAATATTATATGAATTATTATCGGGATTATCATTAATGCTAATAAATAAAAGTTCAACTCTTTGTTCGTTGTCTTGTATAGTTCTTGCTATGTTTTCTTTCATAGCTTGTTTTGTAATTTCATCTGCTGGTTCAAAAAGAAGAGCTCTTAGATTAGCTCCAATTCCAAGCCCAAACGGTCTTTCATAAAAGTTAGTCAAAAGTAAATTACGAACTGCATATTTAATAGCTCTATCATCTTTTAGTGGAACAATATCTTTACGTATTGGATGAAGAGTCAAATTAAGATCAAGATCAGTCCAAGGTTTTAACCTAGAAGTAGATGAAACTTTTTTAAGATCACCAATAATTCCGCTTGCTTCGCGAACTTGAGATGACTTATCTGATAGATTATTAGTAGACATATAACTATTTATACCTCTTAGGTTGCTTCTTTCTTAGCTAATTTAGCCTTTCTTCTTGCAAAAAATTCTGCAGCTGCTACACTAAAATCTTGAGCATCAGCATATAAATGTGGATTCGCATCTTTAACAAGACCATAAGTTTCTTTTAATATTTGACCTTCCTTCTTAAAATCCCATTGAGCATCTGGATATTTAGAGCTTAATTTCTTTTGAGCTTCTCTTAGTTCTTCTAATGTTCTACTTTTTAATCTATAAGTATTATAATCTCCACCAGCTGCTTCAATTAATTCAACCCATTGCTCTTCCCATGTAGAATCATAAAACTTTTGATTCTTCTTTTTTGATCCAAAACCTTTAAATATTTTATTAGCGCGTGAAGCGATATATTTTAAATTATTATTAAAAGAAACACGTAGTAGCTTTCGATTTAATTCTTCTAAATCTTTTTCTATAACGGGGGTGGGTTCTGGAGCAGCCGGTGGTTCTTCTGGAACTTTAGGTTCAGTAGGTTGTTCCTTAACTGTACCGTCTGGAGAAGCTTCAACATTTGGAACCAAAGCACAAACATCTACATCAGCCTGAGCCTGTTCTAATAATTGTGCTGGAGTCATATTAAGAAAATCAGCGTTTAAACCAAGGCCTTCTAATAAACTTTCTAAAGTTGGAACAGAAGCTCCAAACTTTTCTTTTATTTCAGCAATAGACTGAGCTTTATCAAATGGATTAGTAAGACCAGTAGCTTTACTTATTTCGTCTTGTAAGCTTTTAATTTCTGGTATCTCAGGCTTAAATGATTCTAAATCAGCTTTCATATCATTCAATTTAGATTCCATAGCAGATAGCTGATCTTTACCACCAGCTAAGAGATCATCCAATTCTCCTTGCTTAGCTTTTAGATCATCTAAAGCTTTATTATTACCGCATAAACTCATTTATATCTCCTCTTATGGACTAACATAATAATCTCCATTTGGATCAGTTGATTGGTCTAAACATGTATTGTTATTCCAATCAAAATATGTACAACTACCTTTACTCGCAATAGCATCTTCTGGAGTAGCAGGAGTTCCTTGACTTCCACCACCGCCATTAGCAAATACATTAGTGGAAGAAGTAGCTGCGCTATTCGCAACCCAACTACCATGGCCACCAGTACCATCACCTAATCGATGAACACCAATACCATTTACTTTTACATTCCCACTCTTACCAACAGCAGGATCTCCACATGCTGTAGAGTCTCCTTCTCTTATAACAGCCTTACTGTTCACATTGACATTAGGCGATCCACCAGCATAAGCTGTCTTATGAAATGGACTTGGCGTAGGACTTGCATGTCCTGCATGTGAATCACCTTGTCTTACTATTCCTGGCATATGTTATCCTATGGGTTAAGATCAATTGTTGGAGCAACGATCGTAACATTACCACTTGCTGTTGTATTTTGAGTACTGCTATATGTTTCAGTCACAGCACCAGTAACATTTGAATTAAGAGCANNCGCCGTATGTTTCTGTAACAGCTCCATCAATGGTTTCTCCTAATGTACCAACAACTCCAATTGTCTGATTAGCATTAACGCTTAATGTATAATCGGCTAAGGAGGTATGACTAAATGTACCAGCATTCATAACACTCTTATTATTCAAAACAGTTGTCGCCATATTATTTGTAACAGATGTCGTAAAGTCATTACCAACAGTTAAGAGTTTATCATTAATAATATTTGTGGTAGAATTATTCATAACACTTAGGTTATCATCCACACCAATATTCGTTGATCGGCTACGGACGACTTCTGTCTCATGATTACCACCAATCTTGACTTGTTGCGAACCTTTAATATTCATAGTCATATCTTTCTCGACTTGAAGATGATAATTACCATAGACCATCTGTCTTAAATCGCCATCGACAGTCATAGAACAATTACCTTTAATATGAATATTCTTATTACCGAAAACGACTTCATAGTCATCACCGACTATTTTAACCTGGCGAGTTCCGTCAGTATAGATCTCTTCATAAGAACCAGATGTATGCATACGATGAAGTCTTTCATTACCTGGAGTATCGTCAATTTCTGTTACATGACCAGACTCTGACTGATTAACTTTATTATATGGATAATCAGGAACATGTCCATTCATAGGAGGTAATTCATTCCATGGCTTTTCAGCATAATAAGCGTCAGCCTTATTCTCGGATACAGAAGGAATTTGAGCCGGTGTCGCCACTTGTATATCGGATGGAGAAGAACCTTGAGCCCTTGCTTCCATTTGATCAGATTCGTTATAATATTCTTGGCGACCTGCGAAGTTAGTATCAGGCTTATCCATATATTCCATTGTTGGATAATGGTCGCCCGTGAAGCCTAATGACTTGGATCGAGGAGAATTTTGAGCAGCGATTGAACCCATAATAATAGGATCCTGAGCGGAAGGACCGTCTCTAAAGAAACCGACTACCCATGAACCTTCCATTAAACCGTGAGGCGTATCTCCTATACCCGAAGTACCTGATGAAGTGGTAGGTAACATAACAGTAGCCCACGGTAAGTCGTCGACATCTACAGCTCCCTTATTCTCTGTATGGAAACCAAAGCAACGTACTTTTACTCGGTTCATTTCTAAGGGATCGTAGCGATCTTCTACTACACCGGTAAACCAGGTAAAATCTCCACCTATAAACTGATCCATTCTATTCATTATTTAGTACTCCTATACTCCCTTTCCGAGCCATTTTTTCGGCGGAAAATTTTTTTATATCAATATGTTTTAAAACTTTTTCTGACTGCATAAAATTAGTCTCTTTGTTGTATATTATCTAATGAGTCTATAAAGGAATCTTTCTTTAAGAGTAACTCCATCTTATATTCATCTGTAAACTTATGTGTAATAGAAGATATTATATACTTACCGGATAGGTAAATGTCTCTACCACGTTTATCATCTCCCGCATCAATAGATTTAGCTACAGATATATCTATGCACATACCAGTACAGAGATTAAAGTCTCCATAGATCTCCACGCTTAACTCGAGTGTATCCATATTCTGTACATAAGCATTGGCTGTGAGTATATCTGAGTTCGCTGGTGCTTGGTAACTAGAGCCCCCTGATACCGCCGAGGTGTTTAGACTGATATAAAAGTTAGTCGAATCCCTATGCTCTTCTAAGGGTCTCTCTTGTATCTGACGCCCTTTAGGTATTACCCCATTAGCATTAAGGCGTAGCTTAGAATCACTGTATGAGTACGTCTGTGTATCGTATGACTTTGTTGCTATATCTATAGTATGTAATGTTGATGAATAAGCTCCGGCTCCTATATTCATATACTGACTCATATTAAATTCAGATGATAACGTTAATACCTTCGAAGCAAGTATCTTATTGTTCTCTTCGCTACCAACAATAGTATTAATAGAAGGCGCATAGGTATATTCCTTATAAGACTCTTTATTAATAAGGTTCTCATAGGAATCAAAGAATATACCTTGACCTAATGTCTCATAGAAAAAGAACGGTGTCCCATTATCATAAGATCTCCTTGCTAACCAATTAATAAGGTACATAGGTCTCATACGTGGATATACACCTACTATAGTCTGTTTCGTCTCTGTATTAATAGATAACTCTTTCTCATCTATAGACAACTCATCTATACAGATATTCTTTATTAACTGCCCTGGTACATTGTTAAACGGCTTAGATATAGTCTTAGATTGACTGATATACGCATGCTCTGAGACACATCTGAATACATACGTGGCTGTACCAGGACTGAGTTTAGCGTAACTATGTATCTCTGCGATCACGAATTTGTGCGAGTATTTAGTCGAAGCACCCCCTTTGAACCGTCTCTTCAGTACTAGGTGTAATCCCTCCCCACTCACACATCTCACTTTTTCAAGCATATTTGCAGCATCCATGATATTTACTTCAGCTTGCAAGGATCCACTATATAGAGATTCATCTATAGAGAGTAATGCTATAAGATCTACTATATTATACTCTGTACCGTCATTACATACAAGTGTTGCACTCTCTAACTCATAAGATGATGGTGTTATAGCATCTGATCCATTAGCAAGTTTACTATTATATCTAGACATTGTTTATTATTGCCTCATATTTTTCTACGAATTGTGTTATATACTTAGGATCTATTACTCTTATCTTTGATCTCGCATCATTAACGGCAAATATATGACTTCTATTAGTATCAAAGGAAAGTTCTCCGGCTGGCTCTCCTCCATTAATGAATATACTATTTGATTGCACTCTTTTTTCTGGATCGTCTGTTCTATAATAGTTATGGGGAGCATCGATATACTTATAGACATCATATGTATTAACGGAATCTATTGTCTTTGATCCTGTTATAGATTCTGTGGCATTTTGTGGTCCTGGGGCTGAAGATCCTATGAAAGATCCTTCAACAGATTGCAAGACTAACTGATTCATGTCCAAATTCTTCTTCACCAATATACCTGTGGCGCCTGACGTCGTACCTGTAATCGTCTCTCCAAGTTCGAACCTACCCGATAGACTATTAGGATAACCTGCTTCTACTCCTATATCGCCTGTATCGTCTACGAATGGATTAGTTGTAATAACTACACCCTCAAATTCTTGATTCATATAGGCTTGAATCTTTTCTTGACTCATCGGCCATGCAGCAAGTCCGTCATGAAGGAAATCGTTAATAATGAAGAACGTCCAATAGAACTGAGTAGTACCATATAAGCGTTGTGAGACAATATCCGGTCTCTCTCCATTCTTTACCTCATAGAAGCTATACGCATTAAGATCATCAAGGAATGCATTAAGTGGTCTTGCACTTCGATAGATGTCTACTACGTTTTGTTTAATACCATTACGATCAAAGTCGTATGCAATATTAGGAAACTGTTTGAAATAGCTCATTATTATTATTCTCCTCTATTAGATATATTGCTGGTAAGATCTTGTACGCCATCTGGAGAATCTCCTACAACATTACCTGCTGATTCGTATCCATCTATATACTGTAAACCACCACTGTATAGGTCATCTCTTGTTACAGGACGTACCTCTTGGAATGATAACGTAAGATCGATCTCTACTGGTGCAGCTCCCATATTACCATCATTTGCATGAAAGGAATTACCGGTTGCATTATAGTTCGCTGTCATTGCAGTAAGGTATGTATCAATGATTCTTGGCATATACTTATTGACCTTACCTCCAGCCATGAATTTGATACGAAACGTGGGTGGATACTCTAATGATCCTGCACCTATTTCTTTTGGATACATATACTTACGAAATGCGCTCTCTATTTTATGAGCTGTTACTGATTCTGATGCTGATGTAGGTACAAGTTTGAATGCAAACTCGAATGATCTTACATTGACTCCTTCAAAGGTCGTCGCTGTATAGGGATTTACTACAATACCGGATTTAAGTTCGCTTGCACTTGCAAATCCACCAATACCAGGAATACCACCCATTCCACCTTTAGCCGATTTTGTTACTCTCGATAGAACATCAGCACCGCCTACTTTATCTCCTTGAACTGCAGCATTAGCAAACATACCAGCTGTTCCAAGCTCAGCAGAACCATAGTTCATACCATCACTTGATGTTACACCACTTGGTATAAACAGATGAATCTGATTGAACTCAGGCACTCCTTTTCGTGCCATTGAGAAAGATACGTGTGGAAATCCTTGATCGGATACCTTTGACCTGAGTGTCTCAGGGAATGTTAAAATTGTCATGTCTTTTTACCCGTATAAATAGTAATACATTTAATAACTATAGATCTATTTATATGGCTTACAAAGGTAAATACACAGTAAAAAACAAAAAGAAATACGCAGGTGACTATACTAAGGTTACATACAGATCCCTATGGGAGCGCAATGCATTTAGATGGGCTGAAGCTAATCCACAGATTAAGTGTTGGAATAGTGAAGAGGTTGTTGTACCATATAAGTGCAAGACTGATGGTAAACTACATCGTTATTTTGTCGATATGCTTATTGAAATGACTAATGGCGATGTCTTCTTAGTTGAAATCAAACCTAAGAAACAGACTATTCCTCCAAAGAATCCTAAGCGAAAGACAAAGAAGTATCTTAATGAGGTTACTACATATATTAAGAATACATCTAAATGGAACGCGGCACAGCAGTTGGCTAATGCAAAAGGATGGAA
>ENA-UZWV01011540-UZWV01011540.1-metagenome-genome-assembly--contig:-Day-3-1m-contig-11540_pt1 | contig 20772 bp, 24 predicted proteins | sample MGYA00260342_ERZ794902 | MGnify/ENA metagenome assembly ERZ794902
TCAGCCTGTCGAGTTTCTGGATGAGGATGTGTACTCAACATCACAGGAGGACGCTGGCCTCCTATTGAATTCATTCTTTCCCAAAATGCTGGAGCTTCACTAGGATTATATCCTGCCATAAACATAAGTCCCATTTCGTCTGACTCAGACTCGTGTTTTCTGCTAAATGCTAACATACCTAATTGACCTCCGGCACCAAATGCCATGTTAGCCACTTGCCTAGCAGCTTCAGGCTGTTGCTTTACTAACAATGCAAGGTCTAATCCGGTTGCCAGTCCTTGCAGTGCAAGACTCTGGCTAACACGCTCATTTCCGTGTCTAGCAATTGCGTGAGCTATTTCGTGACCCATTACTACAGCAACACCCGTTTCATCCTTGCATATTGGCATTATTCCGGTATAGAATTAAACTCCCCCCCCCGCTCATACACCAGGCATTCACTGAGTTGTCTCCGATTAGGTTAAACTCCTAAGAAAATTCACTCAATCTATCTTCGCAACCATTTTCACGCACGTATTTCTCTACAGCTGTAGCTATATTATTGCCTACACGCTTCACCATTTCAGCTTGAGCTCCAGTTCTAATGTCATTTGCAGTATCTAACACCTGGCTATAACTTAGTGAGCTAGCTTCTATAAGTGTACTTTCTGGCAATAATTTAAATTGTCTTCTGCCTGTAATTGGCACTTTCGAGCAGGCATGAACGAATGTAGAGATTAAAATGACCGCTACTAGACCTTTTCTACTATTTAATTTTTTTAGGTGATTTTGTTTGATTGATTATTAATTGATTATGACAAATGTAATGCAATTGCAATGCCAATATCATAAGTAAAAGTCTTAGTACTATTTGATATCGCACATTTTCTGAAAAGATTGAATTATTTATACCTTCGCTGAGAAATGACACGAGAAGAATTTTTAGAAAGAAATAAAGACCGTTTTTTGGATGAGCTTTTTGACTTATTACGTATTCCAAGCATAAGTGCGGACACAGCATTTAAAGATGATGTGCGTAAATGTGCAGAATACACTGCTCAGAAACTAAAGGACGCGGGTGCGGACAACGTAGTATTAGAAGAGACTGCCGGCAACCCTATAGTTTACGGTGAAAAGCTAGTTGACCCTTCAAAACCAACTATCCTTGTCTATGGGCATTATGATGTGCAACCTTCTGTGCCAGATGAGCTTTGGGATACTCCTCCTTTTGAACCTACTGTGAAAAATGGAAATATTTACGCAAGAGGAGCTTGTGATGATAAAGGTCAATTTTATATGCACACCAAAGCATTTGAAATCATGATGGAGACAGATACGCTTCCTTGCAACGTAAAGTTCATGATAGAAGGTGAAGAAGAAGTAGGAAGTACGAATCTCGGCATATACGTAAAGGAAAAAGCAGATAAACTAAAAGCAGATGTTGTACTCATTTCAGATACCGCTTTATTATCTAATGAGGTGCCAAGTATAGATACAGGACTGCGAGGACTTAGCTATGTAGAAGTAGAAGTAACCGGTCCAAACATCGATTTGCACAGTGGAACTTATGGTGGTGCTGTAGGCAATCCTATAAATGTACTTTGTGATATGATTAGTAGCTTACATGATGAGAACAGGCATATTACTATTCCAGGCTTTTATGACAATGTAGATATCGTAAGTGAGGCTGACAGGGCTGAGATGGCTAAAACTCCTTTCGACATTGAAGATTATAAAGCTGAGTTAGATGTGAACGACGTGATGGGTGAAAAAGGATACAGTACTATAGAGCGCACTGGTATAAGACCTACTTTAGATGTTAATGGCATTTGGGGTGGTTATATAGGCGAAGGTGCAAAAACTGTACTGCCTAGTAAAGCTTATGCCAAGATCAGTATGAGACTTGTTCCTAATCAAACCTCAGCAGAAATCACTGAAAAATTCCAAAAGCACTTTGAAAGTATTGCTCCTGCTGCTGTAAAGGTAAAAGTAACTCCACATCATGGTGGAGAAGCTGCTGTAACACCTACGGACAGTAAGGCCTTCAGAGCTGCAAGTAAAGCAATGGAAAAAACCTTCGGTAAAAAACCAATTCCAACCAGAGGTGGAGGAAGCATACCTATAGTTGCTCTTTTCGAGGAAGTGCTAGGCCTAAAAACCGTATTGTTTGGCTTCGGTCTTGACACAGATGCAATACATTCTCCAAATGAGAAGTACGGGCTTTTCAACTACTACAAGGGAATTGAAACCATACCTTATTTCTATGATTACTTTTCTGAAAAGGAATAATTATACGATTTCAACAAAATAGAAAAGGCAAGACTTAAATCTAGTTAAATAGTATTCTACGCTTAATGTTTCACTAACTTTTCAAAGTGACTACCAATTTGTAAGAAATACACGCCAGGATGTAAATCGCGTGTATCAATTGCCATATTTTCTACACATGGCAATTTTATCTTCAGCTCACCTTCCGAAGAAAACAACAAAACAAAACTCGTATCCATATTCCTATTAGATTTGATGAAAAGTGTAGATTGAATCGGGTTGGGGTATATCTTTATTTCTAATGCTGAAATTCTTCTGTGTATACACTCATCGAATATCTCAAAAGTGCCGTCATAGTCTACCTGCTACAATCTATAGCAATACTTACCAGATGTAGGTGCCATTTTGTCCAAATAGCTATATTTTGTTATTGAATTAGTCGTGCCGTTTCCAAGAACCACAGCGATATTAGAAAAAGTATCTTCTGAAGTTATTTTCCGTTGTACAATAAACCTATCATTATTTAACTCTGAAGCCGTCTTCCAAAAAAGCCTGTTACCCTCATCGTTTTCTAAAACCCTAAAAGTAATGAGATCAACTGGAAGCAGACCACTAGAATTTGCTCCTCCTTGTGTCTCCAAGTCATCGAAGCCATCCGTACCTCCATTGCACTTAAAACTTCTGCTTCCTATCACCAATCGTGTAGCTCCAGTAAAGACTCCATTACTCGACTCGTCAGGTTTTAAATCTCCTCCAGAATTAATAGTAAAAACACTTGTACTACTTAGCGTCAATCTATCATTTTTACTAATGTTTAAAGTGCCTCCACTTTCCACTATAATATTGACAGTTCCTGATGAGGTCCAATTTATGTTAGAATTGACATTTAATGTGCCGCCATTTTTTATGGTGATAGTAAAAGGCGAGGATCCTGATCCGCAAGGTGTAGAACCAGCCGTGCTGGTTCCTGTAATGTCACAAGTAGTTTGTGCTAAAAGACCTAATGCGGATAAATAGAAAAAAATAAAAGTCGAAATAAATCTCACTATTAATGTTACAAGATCACAACAAAGATATTTGAAGAGAATATTTAATTACAACTTAAACCAATCTTGGATAAATTTACGATCTGAGATTTCATCTTCTTTACCCTCTGCTATCAAATCGTAGATACGTCGAGTATTCTCTTCTCCTTTATCCAGAGCTTCTTTGTATGGTAAGTTGCTGAAGCTGACCATTTCATATTGTGACTGGAACACATCTGGATGCAAGTCACATATATCGTGCTCTACCTTTTTATAATGTAGGAACTTTTCGTCACCTACTAGATCACGCATCTCTATGAAATTTTGTAAAGCTAAATCAGCTATTGCATCGGCATTTGGTTTTCTACGTTTTTCGTAGTGCTTCATAGCTACATCCCAATCTCCAAATTCTTCTAAACAAGCATCTAGTTCTACACAGTCTTCAAAAGCACAATTCATTCCTTGTCCATAAAAAGGCACTATTGCATGACAAGCGTCTCCAATAAGCGTAGCTTTCCCTACGTTCCAAGGGAAGCATCTCACCGTTACCAAATCTCCCACGGGATTTGCTTTAAAGTCCTCGAGCAGTGTAGGCATCAATGGAACAATATCCCCAAAATAGGTATTCATAAAATGCAGTATCTCTTCGTCAGTATTTATGTTGTCAAACCCTGTTGCTCCCTCGTATGGCATAAACAACGTGCAGGTAAATGACTTATCGGGATTAGGCAATGCGATCATCATAAAACTCCCACGTGGCCATATATGCAAGGCGTTTGGCTCTATGGCAAATTCTCCATCAGGTGTTGGTTCTATCGTTAATTCTTTGTATCCCGACTTGGTATAACTCTGCGAATAATTAAATCTTTGTGTACGCTGCATCTTACTTCTTACAGCGGAGAAAGCTCCGTCACCACCTAGTATATAGTCAGACTTTACTTCCACCTTTTCCCCTGTGGCAGTATTGGTAAACCAACAAATACTATTTTCTAAGTCTACCTTGGTGCACTTCATATTAAAGTGTTGATGTACATTTTCGTTTTCATCCGCGAGCTGCAATAGCTGCACATTTAGATGAGCTCTACTTACAGAGTTTATCGCTTGTCCGTCAGTTCCATAAGGCTGGTATGCTAAATCACCTGCTTGACTATGCATCATACGTCCTGGCATTGGGATAGCATTATTCAGCACCGCTTGATCCAGACCTACTTTTTGCAATGCTGTAATACCACGAGTAGAGAGTGCTAGATTTATAGACCTCCCGGCCGGTATCTCCACATTCCGCATATCTGGTCTTCTTTCATAGATGGTCACTTCATATCCACGCTTTGCCAAATAGACTGCTACCAGTGATCCTGCTAATCCTCCTCCTACTAATGTGATGCTTTTCATATACTTCCTTCAAATTTAAGCATAGTGCATTTTTATTCGATATTTGTTTCAATCTAAATAAGCACTTTGCAGAAGAAAAACATTCTACTCATCTATAATCCTGCCGCACAAGGTGGGAATGCAGAAAAAGTGAAGAATTTATACTTAGAACATTTAGAAACACGTGAAATTGATTACTCGATTACTGAAACTTCAGAAGATGGTACGGTTAAAAATCTAACCGAACATCTTGGTGATAAGTCTTTTGATGTCATCAGTATAATCGGGGGTGACGGAACGCTTAACTTGGTCTTAAATGCTTTACCTCAATACGACATTCCATTACACATTATTCCTGCAGGATCTGGAAATGACTTTGTGAAAAGTCTGTATAAAAACTTGAGCTTACCCTCTATTTTCAATCTTCCTTTCTCAGAAAATACCAAGATAGAAAAGGTAGATCTATGGAACTGCAATCATCACAAATTCATCAATGCATTTGGTGTGGGATTCGATGGATCTATTGTCCGTAGTATGAATAAAAGAAAGTCTTGGTTTCCAAGTAAGATAAAATACTGGGTAGAGATTTTGAGACATCTATTATTCTATCTATCCAATGAGTTCGAAGTAAATGGAATTAAACAGAAAGCATTTATGATTACTTGTGCCAATGGAAAGATATTTGGAGGGAATTTCAAAATTGCACCTAGGGCAAGAATCTCTGATAAACGCTTTGATCTGGTAATCGTAAAAAAGCTATGGATTCCTCTTCGGCCCTTTTACCTGCCAATCCTACAATTAGGAAAGCATCTAAACCTAAGTGTAATAGACTACTCTCAAAGGGATAGCTTGGTAATCAAATCCGAAAAACCAATTGCGGCACAAATAGATGGTGAATTTTTGACTGAAAAATCTTACCACATTTCTTACAGCCAAAAGATTGAATTCCTAAATCAAAGAGTCTGACTTTTTCCATTTGGTCCATACCCAAAGACTAATAGCAATGATGCATATGGCTATAAACTGCGAGTGAGACAATAATCCACCGAACAAGAAACCTCTACTTTCATCACCACGAAAGAGTTCCACAATAGACCTACCTATGCCATACATCATGAGGTAGATAAGAAATAATTTCCCTTCAAATTGCTTTTTTTTCTGGATTGATAAAACGGTAATAAGTATGATAACGTTTACGGTAATATCAAAAAGTTGAGTAGGATAAAGGGGTTGATTCTTTATAGCTGCTAGCGAGTCGGGATCTGTGAACGTGACACCAAGCGGGCTATCACATACTTTGCCGTGACAGCATCCAGCTAAGAAACAGCCAATTCTCCCAAATGAGTGTACAATAGGTCCAGCAAAAGCAAGTAGATCTAGAAAAGGTCGCACCTTTATCTTGTTTTTCTTGAGCCACCAGATGATTGTGGGTACAGCAAAAATTAATGAGCCATAGAATACAAAACCTCCTCCCATAGCTCGCTTTATTTTTGACGGATCTGCCATATACTTACCTATATCTTCCATAAAGAAGAAGAGTTTCCCGCCAATAAATGCAGCTAAAATCACCCATACAAATAAGCTTGATAGCTTATCTGCATCCATACCTAAGTGTTTTGATTTTTTCAAAGTCACATAAAAAGCACATACAATACCCAATGCGATCATCAATCCATAACTATGCAGGGTAATAGTAGCGGGTAGGAATCCTTGCAAAAAATCAGGAACTGAAAATGTGAAAAGTTTAGGAAACATAGAATCTTAGTTAGTTTACGAAATTAAGGTGCAATAAAGTAAAATGCTCGCTTAATCTGTCAAACCTTGTACACTCTACCTTTCCAGATAGATTTGACGGGTAAAAAATAGAATACTGCCAAAGCGAGTGTGTTCACCAAAACATAAACTTCGTAAAGGAACATCATAGCGAAGCTGAAAGGTCTACGCCCTACTTTTAAACACAGTTGAAATATGAATAAACTCTGTATAATGAACTTCACAAACCACGCATAAAGTGCCATTTGAAAATCTAAGTATCCCAATACGACGAGTGCTGGTAAAAACAAACCATAAAGGATGATCATAAACTTCCAGTTGAGTGGCAGGTCCTTAGCTCCTGTGAGCCAGCGTTTTCTTTGGTGCAACATCTCCTTGATAGAGGGTATATACCATGCCAGTCCTAAGGACTCTTTAGACAGGACATTGCTCCAATCCCACCCATTGGAGGTGACAGCCTCAAACAATTTATAGTCTTCTGTAATGGAATAGTCTATTCCCTCATACCCACCTGTCTCCCAATAGGACTTGGCTCGAACGGCCATATTGTTACCGACACTAGTACATCCTATACCAACGTGAGCAAAAGCCTTGATATATCCCATAAAATGTAACCAGTCTATGCCTTGTAAACTTGCAAAAAAAGAACCTCGCTCGCACTTTGTAGTGCTGCTTACAATGCCGACTTGCTCCGTAAACTCTTGTAGCAAAGCCTTAATCCAAAGTGGATGTAACTTCACATCTACATCTGTGATGAAGTAGTATTCTCCACTCGCTTGATGGGCAAGGTGGGCAAGGACATTGGCTTTACCTCTACCCTTTCCGATAGTCTTTTTTATTGAGAATAGTTTAAACTGGGGTTTATCTTTAATATACTCCTTTACTAGGTTAGCCGTGTTATCAGAACTCGCATCATTTCCTATGAGTACTTCTATTTTATCTTGTGGGTACTCCAAAGCACTAATAGCTGTGAGACTTCTGATAATGAGTTCTTCTTCATTTCTTGCAGCGAGTAGTAGCAAAACTATTGGATAGTTCTGGACCTCCTTTATTCCCTCGGGAGATAGCTGAAAAATAGACACAAAGGAAAACACCTGAATACTGAAGAATATAAGGATGATTGCACTGCACACTATGATCATAGCACATCCATTCTATATCCGTTATCCTTCAAAAACCCTAGGTATGGTGGAAGCAAAGCTTTTAGATTTTTCTCTGCTTTTTCACTGTCGTGGAATACAATGATACTCCCCGGATTTGTAAGTCTCTTTATCCTACGGAGAGCTCTTTTTTTGTGAAGTCTTGGGAGGTAATCCTTAGTAAGCACATCCCACATAATGACTTCGTAATTTTCATTAATCCTCGGAATCGCCTTAAAATTAATCTGACCATATGGAGGGCGGAATAAGCCTGTATTGGGAATATGCGAGGCACATTGTTCTATCTCCTTTATGTATTCCTCTTCCGAATTTTGCCAACCTTTGACGTGATGATAGGTATGATTGCCCAATTGGTGTCCTCTAGAAATGACCTCAGAAATAATTTTAGAGTATCGCTCAGCATTTTCCCCTACTACAAAAAATGTCCCCTTGGCATTTACTTTTTGCAATTCATTCATCACCCAGGTAGTAATCTCAGGATGAGGTCCGTCATCAAATGTGAGATACACCACCTTTTCTGAAACAGGTTTTCGCCACGTTAGATTAGAAAAAAAAGTCTGTCCTATGAAATACCAAAAATTCAAGTGTACAAATGTAGCCTATAGATGATATTGCTGAATGATGCATTTGAATAAACTCATTGTAACTGTAATGATAAAATATACAAGACTCAGAACTCTCAAAGGCATAAAGTCTTATTCTCCTACAAAATTAAATTTTCAAAATATACAATGTGGCTATCAACGAGGAATAATCCTACTTAATCGAGTGATTGCTCTAAGGTATTCACTTGCAGCTACTTTTGAATCTTATTCATTTTTACCAAGAATTATGAGAAAAGCTATTTTATCCTTTTTTGTGCTTTGGTCTTTTGGTCTCTTTGCTCAGACCACAGTGAAATGGACGCTTCAGGAATGTATAGATTATGCATTGGAGCACAATGTAAGCATTCAGCAGAATGAACTTCGTGGAGAAATTCTAGAAAACAACCTGAGTCAAAGCAGACTAAGTCGTATCCCATCACTCAATGGTAGCGGTAGTCATAACTATAACATTGGTAGAACAATCGATCCGTTTACAAATACTTTTAATAACACAACGATACAAAACAATAGCTTTTCGCTAAGCTCAGGAGTACTGCTATATGGTGGCAGTCAAGTCAATAATACCATCAAGCAAAACTCGGTAGCTATAGACGCCAATGATAAGAATACTGAGGTCATCCGAAATCAAATAGCTCTTTCTATAGCCTCTACTTATCTACAAATTATACAAGCTGAAGAAAATCTTAGAGTGGCTGAATCTCAAATGGAAATCACCCAAGATCAACTCAACCGAACAAAGAAACTGCTCAAAAGTGGAACCATAAATCAAAGTACAGCCTTAAATCTAGAAGCTCAAATCGCGAATGATCGGGTAAATGTGGTCAATGCTCAGAATGCCATCCAGATAGGATATAACACGCTGATGAATACCATGCAGTATCCTCTAGACCAACCGATAGAGGTAGAGAGAATAAGTATACTAAACCTTCCTGAGATGCCTAGTGAGACAGTAGCACAACTCTACGAAACAGCACTCGCAAATCTTCCAGAAATAGCCCAAGCAGAATTGCAAATAGAGCAAAACTTGTATGGAGAGAAGGTCGCAAAAGGAGGCATGCAGCCCAGTCTGAGAGCATTTGGTAATGTAAATACAGTCTATTCAGAAAGCGGCAAAGAGGTGACTGTGACAGAAGATCTAGAAACGTATCCAGTAGGTATTACTCAAAATACACTAGAGCCAGTAATATCTGCACGACCTATTACGGTAGTCAATGATAAAGCTTTCGGAAATCAGATATCAGACAACCTTGGACAGCAAGTAGGGCTATCCCTGTCCATTCCTATCTTTAATGGATTGAGTAGTCGTACATCAGTGGAAAATGCTAAAGTCAATACCCAAATTAGCGAGCTAAATTTAATCAATACTAAGGCTCAACTTCGCAATGATGTTACCACAGCCTACACCAATCTAAAGGTAGCTAAGAGTAGATTTGGTGCTGCCACGCTAAGCTTGCAAGCTCAACAAATCAACTTTGAATTTAGCCAAAAGAGATTTGATGCAGGGATGTTGAACAGCACCGAGCTTCTTACCGCAAAAAATCAATGGAATCAAACTCAAATACAAGCTCTCAATGCTAAGTATGAGTATGTATTTAGAAAATTAATCATAGACTTTTACAAAGGACAAAAACTAGAACTATAATGAGTAAGAGAAATATTTGGATAACGGTAGGCTTTCTAATCTTGGTAGCCATACTAATCTACATCGGTAAAAACAGAAGTAGAGGAGAGCTCGAGGTGAATGTAGGAAAAGTAGAGACGAGAACCATAGTAAGTACCGTGAGTGCGAATGGAAAGATAAAACCAGAAGCAGAGGTAAAGATAAGTCCCGATGTTTCTGGGGAAATAACAGAACTCTATGTACAAGAAGGTGATACAGTAAAAGAAGGGCAGCTACTGCTAAAAATAAATCCTGATTTATATATCACTGCTAGAGACAGAGCCTCTGCGGGGTTGAGTAGCTCTAGAAGTAACCTTAAGACAAGTCAGGCTCAACAAACGCAAGCAGAAGCTAGATTTATAGAGCAAAAGGCAGCCTACAATAGAAGTACGGAACTTTACAATGACGCAGTTATTAGTCAAGCCGAATACGATGCTGCTACCTCTGCATATCAAATCGCAAAAAGTGAAGTCCAAGCTGCGAAGGAAAGGGTATCGGCCGCTAGATATGGAATTCAGAATGCACAGGCTAGCTTAAGTGAAGCAAATAAAAATTTGGGAAGAACCAGTATCTATTCACCTTCAGAAGGAGTAGTAAGTGCACTGAATAATGAGAAAGGAGAACGAGTAGTAGGAACAGCTCAAATGGCTGGAACTGAGATAATGGTGATCTCTAACTTCAACAATATGGAGGTCATAGTAGATGTCAACGAAAATGATATCCTAGACGTAAAAAAAGGAGACACTACAATCATAGAAGTAGATGCATATAGCGACAGATCTTTTAAAGGCATAGTCTCTGAAATAGCTAAATCTGCCAATTCAACTCCTGGACAAATGAATACCGATCAGGTAACCAACTTTGAAGTGAAAATCTTAATTCTGAAAAGTAGTTATGAAGATCTTCTAAGCATTACTGACGCACCGTTTTTACCAGGAATGAGTGCCAACGTAGAAATCCAAACTATGGTGAAAGAAGGAATCGTGTGTCTTCCGATAGAAGCCGTAGGGACTCGTATTGAGGAAGCTGATAGCAATTCTACAGTATCATCTGATGAAAAGAAATTAGATGAGGTAGTATTTGCAGTAAATGAAGGAAAGGTTAAAAAAATAATTGTAACTACTGGAGTTCAGGATAGCAGATACATTCAAATTGTGACAGGACTTGATACTGGAGACGAAGTTATCGTAGGACCTTATGACGCGGTTAGTAAAAAACTAAACACAGGAGATAAGATAAAAGTGGTCACTAAGAAGAAATCAGAACGACTCTCTGCTGAAGATTAAGAGAAATTAGTTATTGCCTAAAAATATATTTTAAGCAAACTTCAACTGACCTCAAATCAATATCCAATCTCTAGTGTTTGATATTGAAATGTTATCTCTAAAAGAAATATCCATACTTGTAGATGCCGGATTGGTGGTATTGATATGGTTAATCCAGCTTGTGGTGTACCCAAGTTTTTCTTTCTATAGCAAGGATGATCTTATCACGTGGCACTCTTCTTATACTCCACGAATCACACTAGTAGTAGCTCCACTTATGATTGCTCAGCTGTGTTTTTCAATTATATATGCATTCCAATCACTTGATATTCATCAAATAATTTACACCGCTCTTGTTCTACTTACCTGGGTGAGTACTTTTTTTGTTTTTATCCCAATTCACGGGAGTATTCAAAATAGTGCTTTCGATTCCAAAACGCTAAAAAGATTGGTGAAGCTCAATTGGTTTCGCACATTGACTTGGTCAATTATTCTCTTGATGTCCATCCTCAGTAAATAAAAGACCAATTGACTAATTCTTATTAGACTTGGACTCGATATGCTTCATCTGTGATTTTGTATTGTAAGGCACTTTTCCGGAAGGTACTACCTTGCTAGAAGATTCCAGATGGGTATCCTGATCATCAAAAAAGATATGTGCACCAAATGCTTTAAGCACTTTATCCTTAGACAAACCGCCTAAGAAATACGCTTCATCTACATAAACTCCCCATTTTCTAAGTGTCTTAATCACTCGCATGTGTGCTGGTGCACTTCGAGCAGTCACAATGCAAAGCCTTAGTGGAGAGAGTTCAATTCTAGATGGGAAGTATTCTTGTATCTTAGAAAGCTTAATGAGCAATTTGGCAAATGGACCTTCTTTTAGAGATTCATTCTCATTATCCTCTTCGTGTTGATGAAAGGCAGCAAGACCTTCAGTCTTATACCTTAGTTCAGACTCATCGGAAAACAAAACTGCATCCGCATCAAAAGCTATATTTACCCTACTATTTTGTGTACTAAAGTTTTCTGGAGGTGCGTAAATAAATGCAGCAGCACAGGCTTTTGAATCTATAACTGATTGAACATCCTTTTCATCTTTAGATAGAAACAAATCTATCCCAAAGGCATCTATGTAAGGTGCTAGTGGTTCACCACCAGACAATGCCACTCTACTTATTCCAAGCCCTTCACTTTTTATAGAATTAAGCATGCGTACTCCTGTCTCAGGACTATTACGAGACATTACGATAACCTCTACAATCTGTTCTTTTGCTTGATTGTTTAGCTCCAATAAGCTCTTTACCAAATAAAAGGCAGTACCCGGTTTTAACGGTTTATCTTCATTTTCTTGTTGGTATTTTCTATACGCTTCTATTCCCTTCTTGTTAAAAATATCATTCCCATGTTCCAAATCAAAAAGGGCTCTTGAGGAAACACCAATGACAAGTATTTTAGATAAATCAGTAGACATTATTCAGTTTGAAAATTTACCCCCAAGTGCTTGGGTTTTCTCGCCATTCACTGAGTCTTTCTAGCTCAGATTCTTTTACATAACCTGACTCAACTGCTTCTTTTATCATACTCTGATAGTTACCAAGAGTAATATACTCGCACTTTGCATTATTAAAATTATCTTCAGCCACTTGGAAACCATACGTAAATATGGCTGCCATGCCCAATATGTCAAATCCCTCTGCTCGCATATAATCCACTACCTTTAGACTACTTCCACCGGTGCTGATCAAATCTTCCAGCACTACAATCTTCGCACCTTCCTCTACTCTACCTTCTAGCTGTCGCTTGAGTCCGTGCTCTTTTGGCTTAGGTCTGCAGTACGCATAACTCAAGTCCAATTCGTCAGCTATTAAAGCTCCCATTGCGATTCCAGCCGTAGCAACACCTACTATAGTATCTGCATCTGGAAAATGACTTTTTATTTTTTCAGAAAGCATCTTTTTCATCTCCTTTCGATGCCCTGCATATGAGAGTACTGTTCTGTTATCACAGTAGATTGGACTCTTCCACCCGCTACTCCAAGTGAAAGGGTTTTCCGGAGATAGTTTAATAGCACTTGTTTCTAAGAGTATTTTAGCGATTTTTGCTTCAGTATTGACCATATAACGCTGGCAAATGTATCGAATTTTTCACGGGAAGCACCGCATTTATCTATCAGAAAAGGAAAGTGATATAGCCAAGTACAAACCTGATTTTATTTTTAAAAAACCAAAAGAGGAACAAATCAAAGAAGCTCTGAAGGTTAGTAAAAAGGCAACAAAGCCATTAAAAATACTGTTGTTAGGGAACCCTGACAAAATACTCAAGACGGTTGTTTCAGAATTTAAGTATCAACTTGCTGGAGGTGGCATTGTTGAGAACAAAAAGGATAAGATATTACTAATGAAGAGGCTAGGTAAATGGGACTTACCTAAAGGGAAACGCGATAAAGGAGAAAACATAGAAGAATGTGCTCTTAGGGAAATTGAAGAAGAAACTGGAGCCAAGAAGCTTTCAGTGGTAAGTTCTTTTGCTGAGACCTATCATACATATTACCGAAATGAAAAATGGATCATAAAACACACACATTGGTACATTGTAAAATGTGAGAACGATGATGAGTTGAGTCCACAAATGGAAGAAGATATTGAGCAAGTCGCATGGGTCGATTTTGACACAATAGACGTACTTAACATTGACACCTATCCAGCTATAAGAAAGCTACTAAAACTCTACAAGAAAAGAATTAAAAAGCAGCTATAGTTTTTCAATCCCGTTAATAATAGGAATTGGAAGGTACTTTTTATAATCTCCTTTATAGCGAATTAAATCTCGAACTATAGTAGAACTAACTGATGCATTTTTCTGATCACTCATCACAAACACACTCTGCACCGAAGCTGTTAAATCTTCATTTACGTAAGCTATCTGTTGCTCATAAGTAAAATCTTGGGTAGTACGAAGCCCTCTAAGAATGAACTGAGCCCCTATACTTTCTGCGAAAGTTGCTGTAAGACCTTCGTAATGAACCACGCTGACTTTTGGTTCGTTTTCAAATAGACTTCCCAACCACGCTGTACGTTGCTCAAGAGTGAATAAGTGCTTCTTACCACTGTTTACTCCTATTGAAACTACTATCTCATCAAATATCTTTAACCCCCTTCTCACTATATCCAAATGTCCATTTGTGAAGGGATCAAAAGTGCCTGGGAACAAAGCTTTTTTACTCATCGTTATCTGCGAATTTAAAGAAACTGAAGCTACTTTGTCCGTATTCTCTGATTTCGGAAATTGCAGGGTGTTTCACTTGAGTCATTGATTGGTGCTCCAATATGAATAATCCAGCTTCTTTCAAGTAATCTCCCTCGGATATTGACGTTACCAATTTTTGGATTTCACTCCCAGCATTGTATGGGGGATCAGCAAATATGATATCATACCTAGACGTCTCTCTTTTCAAAAACTGTAAAACCTTGGCCTGTTTTATAGTAATATCTGCCCCCAGATTCTTGGCGATATCGATAATGTAGCTTATGGACTTTCTATTAACTTCTACCGTTGTGACTTGAGCTCCTCTGGAATAAAACTCAAAAGCCATACTTCCTAAACCACCGTAGAGATCTAAAATCATGACCTCTTCTAAATCATATGATTGATTTAAAATATTAAATAATGATTCTTTAGCTCTATCAGTGGTTGGCCTAGCATGAGGCATATTTCTTTTAGGAAACCTAAAGCCCTTATGCTTACCGCTTATAATACGCATTTAGAATAGTATTGAGCGAGTATCTCTTTATTGGTGAGTCCAGGTATAGACAAATCACTTCTATTATTTATCCTCTGCACATAACCTTCCATTATTAAGCTGAATTTTTTAAAGAAGTTCACCGCTCCCACAAAGTCAATCTTTAATGTCTCCTGTGTTAGATTTAGCTGTTCGATAGCTAACATAACATAGTAAAAACATTCATCTAAATTATCTATTTGATATCTATTTGCTAGTACTAGATCTCCTCGATTTTTAACTAAAATAGTGATATGTGAATTATCATATACCACAAGAACACCTTCTTCAGCTGCATATATATTTAACCGTTGATAAAGAAGTTCGATGTCTATAGATTCTTGAACGCCAACTAAATTTTTGCTATTCACAGCTGGTAGTTCATCATAAACTATTTCAAAATGATCAGTTGATTTTGTCTTAAGAGTCTCTGCTGAACCAAAATTCAACTTAAATATATCCTTATGATTCATTGCATCATCTAAGGGTGAAAGGCAGAAATTTGCCCCTACCTGAATATGATGGGAAACCGAAAATATAGATGAAGATAACTCCTCAGGGAATACATTGTCTTGTCTAGTATCAGTCCATTTGCGTGATTCATCTTTTGAATAAACAGTATAGATTTCGCAATCAGAAAATGAACAAACCACAAGCTTGTCGCTTAGGGCATTGCTGTAAGCAGACATATGAGTAAGATTATCTAGGACTTAATCCCAGTTACCATTATAGTTGACATCAGAAATTGATCCAACTTTTAGTGGATCATTCTCTTTGATTCTTTCCTTATTAAATGGCTCAGCATCTTTAATCTCAAATACAGGTACTGATACGTTATTCTTCTTAATCACTCTAGCAGCTATTTCGAACTGTAATGTATCATTTCTGGGAACAAATCTTAAGTTTGGTATGTCTACATCCTTAAATAGTGAGTCTTTTACACTAACCATTTCCTCACTCACTTTGTACACAGTCGTAGAATCATCTTTATCTCCTTCTTGAATCAATACCTTCATTTTACCATTTTCCATAAAATTAAGCAAGGTATCAAAGCTATTTGCAAACTCACCGTGCTGATCTTTGTAGATTAATTGACCATCACGAAGAGTCTTTAATTTAGTCACAACTTCACCTTCACGTACTTCTACCTCCTCTGCATATTTAATAGGATCCAAAATAGATTTAGTAGTTAAGTAAATCAAACCTACGATAGCGATTAATAGTACTACTCTTATTGCGTATTTCATATTGTTATTATGATTCTTCTTAGTTGGCAATATTACGGAAAATCAGTTGAAATTATTTTGCTGAAAGTATATTTAATTGACTAATGGAACTAATCTGTTCACTGATGTAAAAAAAAATCCGAAGTACGTTGTACTTCGGATTTTAGAATATTATAAATCAGAATTTTATCCTTCCAGTGCGGCTGCACCACCAACAATCTCCAATATTTCTGTGGTAATTGCTGCTTGTCTAGCCTGATTGTATTGAAGTTTCAAATCAAAAATTAACTCTCCAGCATTTTCTGTAGCTTTATCCATTGCTACCATTCTGCTTCCATGCTCAGATGCTTGTGCATCTAGCATTGTTCTGTATAGTTTTGTCTTTACAGCCCTAGGAATAATATTATATAGCAACTCACTCTTAGATGGCTCAAATGTAAAATCAGCTAGATACTTAGTATCAGACTCATTTTTTACTTCAAAAGCTTCAAGTTCTACAGGAAGTATTTTTTCGGCAGTTATTATCTGAGTAGCAGCATTCTTAAACTTATTGTACACTACTCTGACTTCGTCATACTTCTTGTCTAAAAATTCTGAAATGGCCTGCTCTCCTATACCAAATGCTCGTTCAGCACTTATTTCCAAGAATGCAGTTATATCATCGTTGTCCATCTTGTAGTCAAATTTTTTGAAGTATTCAGAGGCTTTTTTACCTAGAAACTTTACAGTAACATAAGCATCCTTATACTTACCGTTCATAAGACGGGTCACTTCCTTAGTGACATTTGAGTTGTAGCCCCCACACAATCCTCTATCGCTAGAGTTTACTATGAGTAAAACACGCTTCACTTCTCTATGTTCGAAGTAGCCTTGTAAGCTTTCGACATCCTTAGCAGCATCTGCCAAGTTCAACAATATCCCGTTCAATTTGTCGGCATATGGTCTCATCTGAGTAATCGCTTGTTGAGCTTTACGTAGTTTAGTAGCAGAAACCATTTTCATGGCTTTGGTAATCTGCTGTGTTGACTGGGTGCTAGCTATACGATTTCTTACTTCTTTAAGATTTGCCATTCTTGATTAGGCTTTATAGTTTTTTGCTATTTCAGCTCCAACTTTCTCGATAACGTCAGTGAGTTCTGGAGTATATTTCCCTGCAGACAATGAATTTATCACGTCTGAATGGTCATTTTCCATCTTCATCAAGAATTCCTCTTCGAATTTTTTCACATCACTAACAAGAACTGAACGTAACAATCCTTTAGTACCTAAATATATTATTGCTACTTGCTTTCCAACTGATAATGGAGAATACTGAGGCTGCTTAAGTATCTCTACGTTTCTAGCACCTTTATCTAGTACACCTTTAGTTGCTGCGTCAAGGTCAGAACCGAACTTAGCAAATGCTTCAAGTTCTCTGTACTGGGCTTGGTCAAGCTTCAACGTACCCGAAGTTTTCTTCATGGATTTGGTTTGTGCACTACCACCCACACGAGAAACCGAGATACCTACGTTGATCGCAGGACGAACACCAGAGTTAAATAAATCTGATTCTAAGAATATCTGACCATCCGTAATCGAGATTACATTTGTAGGAATATAGGCAGAAACGTCACCAGCTTGGGTTTCTATGATAGGCAATGCTGTCAATGATCCTCCACCTTTAACTTTATCTTTCAATGCTTCAGGAAGATCGTTCATTCCTTTTGCAATTTCATCATTGCTGTTTATTTTAGCAGCTCTCTCTAACAAACGAGAGTGAAGGTAAAACACATCACCCGGGTATGCTTCACGCCCTGGAGGTCTTTTCAAAAGAAGAGAAACCTCACGATATGCAACAGCTTGCTTACTTAAATCATCAAAAACGATAAGTGCAGGACGTCCTGTATCTCTAAAGTATTCTCCAATTGCCGCTCCAGCCATTGGTGCATAAAACTGCATAGGTGCTGGATCTGCAGCAGATGCAGAAACTACTATAGTATAAGCCATAGCACCTTTTGCTTCCAAAGCATTTACTACTTGCTTCACCGTACTAGACTTCTGGCCACAGGCTACATATATACAAAATACTGGTTCTCCAGCATCGTAAAATTCCTTTTGGTTGATAATTGTATCTATACATACTGCTGTCTTTCCAGTCTGTCTGTCACCAATTACTAACTCTCTTTGACCTCTACCTACTGGGATCATCGCGTCAATTGCTTTGATACCTGTTTGCATAGGTTCTGTTACTGGCTCTCTGTACACTACACCAGGTGCCTTACGCTCCAAAGGCATCTCGTATGTTTCACCTTCTATAGGACCTTTACCATCAATAGGTTCACCAAGTGTATTTACTACTCTACCTAACATTCCTTCTCCTACTTTTAGGGAAGCAATACGGTTAGTTCTTTTTACAGTATCACCTTCTTTGATATTTGTAGAGCTACCCAAAAGTACAGCCCCTACATTATCTTCCTCCAGGTTAAGAACGATTCCTTGAACACCGTTATCAAATTCGATAAGCTCTCCTGACTTTACTTGAGTAAGTCCATAAATACGAGCGATACCATCACCTACCTGAAGTACTGTACCTACTTCTTCTAATTGAGCATCAGATTGTACACCTGCTAATTGCTCTTTTATTATACTAGAAACTTCGTCTGGTCTTATTGCAGCCATTTTCTTGTTTAATTATAAATTAATTTTTTTCTGATTTCTCTAAGTTCTTTAGACACACTCTTATCTAAAAGTTTGTCTTCGTGCTTCACAACGATACCTCCTATTATAGATGAATCTACTTCGTTGGTAAGCACAATATCCGCTTTGCCCAAAAGTTCTTCCACATAACTTTTCATCTGTGCAAGTTTTTCATCGGTCAATGCGATTGCAGATACTACAGTAGCTTTGGCTATTCCCTTTATCTCATTATATTCAGACAGGTAATTTTCTGCTACTAGGTGTAGTTCATCTTCACGTTTTTTATCTACTAAAAAAGCGATAAAATCCTGAGTCATCTGCTGAGCACCACTGAATACTTTTGAAAGTACAGTTTTCTTGCTACTTGCATTGACAATAGGATTCTTTAATAGATTTCGCAACTCTTTAGATTCAGAGCAAATATTTGCTACTACTATCATATCATCCTTAATCTCTTCTAACTTACCATTTGAGGTGGCCATTGAAAGAAGTGACTTTGAATATCGTTGAGCTATTCTGCTTGACGCCATTTTTTTTAGTTTGCTTGTAACTGCTGTAGATGTGAATCTACCAATGCTTGTTGAGCACCTTTATCACTCAATTCTTTGCGAACTACTTTTTCTGCAATTTCTAGAGATAACTCAGCTACCTGCTTCTTAATATCAGCTAAGGCTTGTGATTTCTCTTTGTCAATTTCAGTACGTGCAGCAGCAATCATTCTGTCGCTTTCCTCATTCGCAGAGGTCTTCGCCTGAGCAATGATTTTCTCTCTAGTCTCTTTAGCTTCCTTAAGCAAAGCTTCACGCTCAGCTCTAGCTTCTGCTAATAACTTCTCGTTTCCTGCTTTTAGTTCACTCATTTGAGCTTTAGCCTCTTCAGCAGATTTCAAAGATCTCTCTATGAATTCTTCACGATCCTTGAGTGCATCTATTATACCTTTCCAAGCGAACTTTTTCAAAAGAAAAAGAACCACCAAGAATGCTATAGACATCCAAAGAACTAAGCCTAATTCTGGTAATAACGGATTCATAATAATTAATAGTTAAATGGTAGTGAGAGAACTATCTCTCACTACCAATATTAGATAAATTATTATTTAGTTAATACAACTAGTAGACAAACGATGATACCAAAGAAAGCAGCACCCTCTACAAGTGCAGCCGCAACGATCATGTTTGCTCTAATGTCTCCTGTAGACTCTGGCTGACGTGCCATAGACTCAAGTGCAGAACCACCGATTCTACCGATACCGATACCTGCACCTATCGCAGCGATACCCGCCCCAATACCTGCACCCATGTAAGCTTGAGCCATTCCTTCTAGTAAGATTGTTAAAAGTTCCATTTTTCTAAATTGTTACTTGTGTTATATATATGATTTAAGTGTATAAACGTATTTTAATGTGCGTGCTCTTCTACAGCAGAACCAAAGTAAAGTGCTGATAGTAATGTGAACACATATGCCTGTAAAAAAGCTACCAACAGCTCTATTGCAAACATAAATATTGAAAAAGCAACAGATAAGATAGATACTCCGTATCCCCCTCCTGCTCCGAAAATATTATTGAAAATGAAAATCAAACTAACAAAAGCTAAAATGATAATGTGACCTGCAGTAATGTTCGCGAACAAACGAAGCGTCAATACTACTGGCTTTGAAATAAAGCCGATGAATTCTATAACAAACATCAACGGAATTGGAAACTTTAACCACCAAGGAACCCCAGGAGTGTTATATATGTGTTTCCAATAATCTTTGTTACCGTTCACGCAGGTGATAACAAAAGTGAATAAAGCCATAACCAATGCTATTGCAATATTTCCTGTAACATTAAATCCTCCAATGAAAGGGATAAGGCCTAGCATGTTTCCTATCCAAATGAAGAAAAATATTGTCAACAGGAATGGTAAGAATTTTTCATATCGCTTACCTATTGATGGCTTTGCAATTTCATCTTTAACAAAAAGAATTAGTGGTTCAAAT
>ENA-UZWV01012746-UZWV01012746.1-metagenome-genome-assembly--contig:-Day-3-1m-contig-12746_pt1 | contig 20684 bp, 20 predicted proteins | sample MGYA00260342_ERZ794902 | MGnify/ENA metagenome assembly ERZ794902
TTGATAAAGAGTTTTGATTTAATTATTTCTGTGCACTGTCGTGTAGATTTCGCTGATCGCCGTATCAATTATGTGTGTTGCATAAATATTCATCCTGGGTATAATCCAATTAACCGAGGCTGGTATCCTCAAGTGTTTGCAATAATCAATGAGAATAAGGTTGGAGCAACTATTCATGAAATGGATGCCAAGTTAGATCACGGCCCTATTATAGCAAGAGAGTTTGTTGAACAATTTGAATATGATACTTCTTTGGACGTTTATAAGAGAGTGTGTGAAAAGGAGATAAAATTGTTTAAAGATAATTTTTCTAAAATTATAAATAATACTTACACTACTTATGATAACATCGAAGAAGGTGAATTGTATTTAAAAAAAGATTTTAATGCACTTTGTGAATTAGACCTCGAAAAGCGAGTTTCCTACAAAGAGGCTATCAATCGCTTAAGGGCACTTACACATGGCACCTACAAAAATGCATTTTTCCGTAATCAGGATGGTAAAAAAGTATTCATATCGATAGCTTTTGAGTTAGATGGAGAGTAAACCTATTCTTGTAAGTGCATGCATTATTACGTACAATCACGAAAAGTTTATTCGTCAGTGCTTGGATGGGGCTCTTATGCAAGATGTCGATTATAGTTATGAAATCGTTATTGGAGATGATCATTCGACAGATTCTACAGCTGCAATTTGTCAAGATTATGCAGCGAGATATCCTGATATTATTCGGTTTGTAAGTAGAGACATTAACTTGGGCATGAACGGGAACTGGACGAATACAATGATGTCTTGTCGAGGTAAGTATATAGCTTTGTGTGAAGGTGATGATTTCTGGACAGATTCAAATAAGCTACAATACCAGGTTGATTTTCTTGAGAAAAATGGAAAATACGCTGCATGCTACCATGGAGCGAAGGTAATTGACGAAAATAATGCGTTAAAAAGAGAAAGTAAGTGGCCTGCATATAGATCGCATACTAAATTGGAATTACTACAAAGCAAAGGTGAAATGATAACTTGTACGGTGGTGTTTAGAAATTTAGTTGTTAAGAATTTGAGTTCTTTTAGAGGTACGAATTTAGATACTTACTTGTGGCACCTTTTGGGTTTTTATGGTGGCGGAAAATTTATGGGTAACATTTGCTACTCATGCTACAGGGTTCACTCAGGAGGTATTTGGAGTTTAAAGAATGATTATTTTAAATTGATTAGTGGCCTCAAAACATACGATTATATAGTTGAAAGTTTGTCGAATGCAGGTTATGAGACACAACATGTACATGAAATTACTTCGAAAATGCTCGATACGTTTTTAATTCGTCAGTTAAAATTTGGTTCAATTTCCATGTACTTTAGGGGTGGAGTATTAGTTTTTAAGCACAAATCATTAGCCATAAGTTCTTTTCTGCGAAGACATCTTGGAACACTATTAAAAAAAAAGTGGATTAACACATGCATATTCTAATACTTCCTTCAGAGTACTTTGTGACAAAAGAACATCCCACAGCAGGAATTTTCCAATTTGATCAAGCAAAAATTTTCATTGAGAAAGGAAACAAAGTAGGTGTATTGGCAGCAAAACCAACTTTTACAGTAAGGGAATACATGAGGCAGTTGAAAAGAGTATTTCTATTGAAATCTGGTTTGGGAATTGCATTAAAACGAACATTATATTTTCTTTTCCCACTACCATTTGCTTTAAACGAAGAAAATTTGCAGGGAATTAATGTTTTCAGATTTCGAGGTTCTTATGGATTAGTTAGGACTCAAAATTCTGCTGGTCGATTAAAAAAGTGGAAGAGAATAGGCGACTATGCCATCGCGAAATACATTAAGAAATATGGTCGACCAGATATTATTCATGCCCACAACATTGTGTATGCAGGAATGATGGGTAATTTTCTGTCAAAGAAATATAACATACCAATAGTTGTTACAGAAAGAAGTTCAGAGCATTTAATGAGAGATTTACCCGATGAATTGAAAGCCATGATTTCAAAGCATTTTCAAGAAATGAACAATCTTAACGCGGTAAGTCCGAGCTTTGTGAAGCAATTGGAGAAAAATTATTCAATTGAAGAGGACAAGGTGAAATGGCTTCCTAATGTTATAGATAAATTGTTTGAGGAAGAGCAAATTGAAAATAAGGTAATAGGAGGTGCTTTCACTTTCCTAAATGTGGCTAATTTAATTCCGATCAAGGGCCAAGAGGAGATGATTAGGGCATTCGGAGCTGCGTTTAGGCATAACAATGATGTTGTTTTGAAAATTGCCGGAGATGGTCACTTACGACAACATCTTGAAAGCATTGTCTTAGAATTAGACTTGCTGAATGTAGAATTTCTAGGTTTTCTAAATAGAGAAAGGGTCGTTGATGAAATGACAAAGTGTAATGTGCTGTTATTACCGAGTCATTATGAGACGTTTGGAGTAGTATTGATTGAAGCATTAGCTTTGGGGAAGCCTGTTATAGCATCAAAATGTGGAGGGCCAGAATGTATCGTTGATAGCACCAATGGATTGTTGTTCGACTGCAGAAATATAGAGCAATTAACGAGTTCATTAAAAACAATTCAAATGAACTATCAGGAGTACGATCGTCAAAAAATCAGAAAGGATTTAATAGATCGTTTTGGTGAGGAAAAGTTTTATAAGAGAATAAGAGAAATTTACGAAACTGCTATAAATGATTACAATAATTGATTACGGAGCTGGCAATATAAAGTCCATCCAAAACATGTTGAAAAAAATTGGAGTAGCTTCAAGAATATCTAACTCTATAGATGAGATTAAGGTTTCTGAGAAGCTTATATTACCAGGAGTTGGTCATTTTGATTTCGGCATGAGTCAGTTGAGGAAAAGTGGTCTGGTAGAAAGTTTGAATCAACGAGTAATAGTAGACAAGATTCCACTATTGGGAATTTGTTTAGGTGCACAAATGCTAGGTTTAAAAAGCGAAGAAGGCGTCGAGCCTGGTTTGGGGTGGATTGATATGGATATTGTTCATTTTGATACCAAACAAATTAGCGCGACCAATAAGGTTCCCAATATGGGGTGGAATTACATAAAACCGGTAAAAAACAGTGTCTTGCTAGATGGATTAGATGAAACGTCTAGGTTTTATTTTGTCCACAGCTATCATATGCGACCAAATAATGTAGAAGACGTGTTGTGTTATAGTCATTATGGATACGATTTTACATCAGCTGTTGCATCCAAGAACATCTACGGTGTTCAGTTTCATCCCGAAAAAAGCCATAAATTTGGAATGCAATTGCTGAAAAACTTTACGGAAATTTAATGAGTGGTCGTTTACCTAATTTATTGATTATTGGAGCAATGAAGTCTGGAACTTCCAGTTTGCACGATTACTTGAACTTGCACCCGGACATTTATATGTCCAATCCAAAGGAAATTCATTATTACTCGGATGGGATATATGGGGTTAAAAGAAAAGAGTGGTATACTGCTTTCTTTCAAACAGATAAAAAGATTGCAGGAACCACACCACAAAGCTATACCAAGTGTCATAATAAATACTATAAAAACATTCCAGAAAGAATTTTCAAAGACACGCCCGAGGTAAAACTAGTCTACATTGTACGTGACCCCATTAAACGGTATGCTTCCCACATTTTAGAAAGTTATCATTGTGACAGCCAAGAAGATGTTAATTATAGCAAAGAGAGTGGGAATTATCTCAAAACGAGTATGTATGCTATGCAGTTAGAGGCGTATTTAGAGTTTTTCAAAATGGAGCAGATTCATGTTTTATCGCTCGAGGATTTGCAAGAGCAACCGTTGAGAGAATTAAACTCCATATTTAAATTTCTAGGTTTGCATGAAATGCAAGATGAACAAGTTTTTGATTTTAAAACGAATATGGCAGAAACGAAGGGAGTACCGACTGTCATAAGACGGAAGTTGATTTTGAGAATTGTATCAAAAGCTTCACCTCGTTTCGCGGAAAAAATAGCAAGCTACTGGAGTGCTTGGTTTTTTAAGTATCTTTCTCAAAAACCAGTTATCGATGAAAAGGAAAAAGAACAGTTGAAGCGGGAGTTAAAAGATGACATTAATGAGTTTAGAAGATTAACCCAAAAGTCTTTCGAGAAATGGGAAATATAGAATTAAAAAGGGTTATTCCTGTATTGTCAATTATTGACAATAAGTTAGTTAAAACAATTAAATTCAAAAATCCTAATTATATAGGAGACCCTATTAATGCGGTAAAAATTTTTAATGATAAAGAGGTAGATGAAGTCATACTACAAGACATTAGGGCAACAGTAGCCGGAGGGAAGCCTAATTATGATAAGATAGAGGAAATATGTAGCGAAGCTTTTATGCCGTTCGCATACGGCGGAGCTATCCAAAGTATGGAGCAAGTAGATACGCTGTTTAAGGTTGGTATTGAAAAAGTTGTACTAAATAGTGTTCTATCTCAAGATATTAATTTAGTAAGGTTGATTAAAGAAAAATATGGAGCGCAGAGCATTGTATCCTCGATTGATGTCAAGAAAGGCGTCTTTAGTAGCTACCAAGTATATTCGCATTCTGGAAGGAAAAAAATAAAGGATAGTCTGATCGATTACGTTAAGGCCATAGTTGAGGCCGGAGTCGGAGAGATTCTTTTAAATAGCATTGATCGTGATGGGACGTTTAAAGGATTCGATTTGGAGTTAATTAAGACGATTTCAAGCCTCTCAAGAGTTCCAGTGATTGCTAGCGGTGGAGCTAGAAATTTGGACGACTTTAAATTTGCTTTCCAAAATGGAGCGTCAGCAGTCGCGGCTGGAAGTATGTTTGTATACAGAGGAGAGCAGAGAGGAATCCTGATTAATTATCCATCTCAACTAGATTTGAAAACTAAAAGTTTATTAAAACCTGAAATATAGTAACATGATCAACACGTTTTTTTTAAAATTGCTTAACAAGCTAAAGTTCCTAGAGAAGTTAAATGTAGAAGTTCCCATAAATCTCGAGGGAGTATCATTTACAATTCCGGTGGTTGGTAAATCTGGATATTCTAACGTGTTTGTGTCCGAGCCATGGATGATTGGATTGTTGCGCAAACTTTTAGTCCTAAATGAAGGAACGTTTGTGGACGTTGGCGTAAATATTGGTCAAACCTTGTTGAAGTTGCGGTCAGTAAATAAAGAGGTTAATTATGTAGGGTTTGAGCCGAATCCATTTTGTGTGAACTACACTTCAACACTTATTGAAATTAATAAAATTCAAAATTCAGTTTTAATGCCTTTTGGAGTTTCCAATAAAACGGAGGTTGGAGTGCTCAATTTTTTTGCTAAAGGAGCAACAGATTCTACTGCATCAATGATTTCGGATTTTAGGCCGAATCAAAAAATTGAGCGGAAGGTATTTATTCCACTTTTTGAATGTAATGAGATTAGCAGTCATTTAGGTGATAAAATCGGATTTTTAAAAATCGATGTAGAAGGAGCTGAATTAGAGGTTCTACAAAGTTTTAAAGAAAGAATGAAAAAAGATAACCCGTTTATATTGATTGAAATACTACCTGTTTATACAAAAGATAACACGGTAAGGTTAGAACGCCAAGCTAAAATTGAAGACATACTGAAAGAGTGCGATTATTCAATGATGCGAATCTTGAAGGAAGATAACCATGTTTCAGAATTGGAGCGATTAGATTCATTCGGAATCCACTCTAACCTTGGATATTGTGATTATGTTTGCGTGCCTAATTTTATGGCTGAAAAGGTCGATAGTATTAAATTTTAGTCTACTTAAATAATGCAGAGTACCAAATATAAACAATGCACTAAGACGGTGATGGACAACATCGCCGACCCCGATATTACATTTGATGCAAATGGTGTATGTAATTACTGGTATGAATATCAGCATGTTGAGGAAAAATACATAATTCATGGAGAGCTAGGAAGGTTAAAGTGGAAGGAAACTGTTTTGGAGCTAAAAAAACAGGGTAAAGGGAATAAGTACGATTGCATCATAGGAGTAAGTGGCGGGGTAGATAGTACCTACATCGCTTATTTGGTAAAAGAAGCCAATTTGCGGCCGTTGGTGGTTCACTTCGATAATGGATGGAACTCTGAAATCGCGGTTCAAAATATTAATAAGATCATTGATTACTTAAATGCTGACCTATACACTCTTGTCGTAGATTGGGAGGAGTTCAGAGATTTACAACGAGCTTATTTAAAAGCAGGTGTTATTGACATTGAGGTTTTGACAGATCACGCCATATTTGGGACACTGTATAAGCTAGCCTCGAAGAATAACATAAAGTATGTTTTTAGTGGAGCAAATATGGAGACCGAAGCTCTGCTGCCAAAATCATGGATCTACAGTAAAAAAGACTCCATCAACATTCGTGCAATTCACAATAAGTATGGTAGTATTAAGCTAAAAACTTATCCGTTTTTTTCAATTCTAGCTAAGCACTATTATACTAGATTCAAAAAATTAACCTTTATCAGTCCAATCGATTGGGCTCCTTACAATAAAACAGAGGTAAAGAACCTAATAAGTGAAAAGATAGGGTGGCAGGATTATGGAGGGAAGCACCATGAATCTATCTTTACCAAGTTTTATCAAAACTACATCTTACCAACAAAATTCAAGGTAGATAAAAGGAAAGCCCATTTGTCAAATCTCATTTGTTCTGGTCAAATGACCCGAGAGGAAGCGCTATTTATGCTAAATGAGCCGTTGTATGATCCGGTAGAGCTCATTCAGGATACGCAGTATGTTTTAAAAAAATTAGGTTTCACAAAACAAGAATTTAGTTCTATTATGGAAGAGAAGCCTAAAAGTCATTTTGACTTTAGCGTGGAAGGTCCAATCCATAATCATTACTCGATTTTCAGACCATTTCGATTTTTGTATAAATAACAATTTATGCAACTACACAATAAAAAAATTTTAATTTTATCTCCAAATTCTTGGGGTGATATGCAAATATCCAAGCACCATTACTCTAGGTGTCTTGCAAAGCTAGGAAATAAGGTTTTTTTTTTGAACCCGCCGAATTTGAACTCTCCATTATTCAAAATAGAGGAGGTAAATGAAAATCTATTTGTAATTGATTATAAACCAATTTTTAGAGGACAGAATTTTATTCCTCGATTTTTGTTTAATCTTTTAATTAAGATTCAGATAAAGTTTATCGAACATAAAATTGGAAATTCGATCGATATTGTCTGGTCTTTTACCACTTCTATATTTTATGACCTGGGTTGGTTTAGTTCGAAATTGAAGATTTTCCACCCAGTTGATCAGTTAAATAGTGATGATAACATTGTGGCTAATGCAGATATTGCATTAACATGTTCAAACTATATTTTGGAGGAGATAAGAGAACTCAATTGTTCGAAACACTTGATTCCTCATGGTCTTTCAACTGACTTTGTAGAATATACTTATGATGAGTGGTCAAGTAAAAAGTCTTTCCAAATATGCTATGTTGGGAATTTATTCATCAAAAACCTGGATAGGTCTTTGATTAGAAAAGTTGTTAATGAACATGAGATGTGTAGTTTTCACTTTATCGGAGCTGTTGAACCAAAAGACTCTAACATTTCGGCTTGGGTTACAGAAGAAAGTTTGGAGTTTATTGATTTTTTAAGAAAAGCAAGAAATGTAAAACTTCACGGTAAAGTTCCATCAAATATGATTCCATCAGTTATAAATGAAATGGATGCGTTTTTAATTTGTTATACTCAAGATAAGTCCAACGTTATATCTAATTCACACAAGATATTAGAATATTTGTCTACGGGCAGAGTGGTAATTTCATCATTTGTAGAGCACTATGAAAATTCTGACTTGATAGAAATGATAAAAAGGGATAAAAAAGAAGACTTTATTTCATTGTTCAATTCTGTGCTTACTAATATCGAACAGTATAATTGTTTAGAGAATCAGATTAAGCGAAAAGAGTATGCTTTTAAAAATTCGTATTTAGCACACCTTAGGAAAATTGAGCAGTTAATTATAGAGTATGGGTGATATACAAAACATCTTATTCTTAACTACTTCAAGCCTTGCAACTAATCCAAGGCTAGTAAAAAACTATATTTACTATAAATCAAAAGGATATAATTGCAAGGTTATAGCATTTGTTTATGGCGATTGGAGCGATAAATTGAGTGATGATATTATAAAAAAATATGCGATTGATTGTCAATTAATTTCTGTTTCAAGATCACCTTTATTTTCATGGATTGAAGCAGCTATTGTTGAAAGGCTTGCTCTATTTATCAATCTAGTAATTCCAACTGAATTTTGGACGGCGATTGCATCAAATAAAAGGTCCTATTTGCTATGGAGAGCAATTAGAAAGTTAGATTTTAAAATAGACTTTATTGAAGCACATACTCTTGCGGCTTTATACCCTGCTCGTATTCTGTCAAAAATGACACAAACCCCCTTTATGTTTGATGTGGAGGATTTTCATCCAGAAGAATTAATTCAAAAGAATCGAGTACAAGAAAAACAACGTCGGATAAGAATTCTGAAATCACATTTACCTGCGGCAAATATTGTAACAGCTGCATCTCCTTTGATTGCCTTTTATTTAGAACAATTACTAGATTGGAAAAAGGGACGCGTTCAGGTTATAAATAATTCATTTTATGCTAATGAATTTATCCAACCAAAATTAATCCAAGAGGGAAGGAAAGTGAAGTTTGTATGGTTTTCACAAAAGATAACATTTGGAAGAGGACTTGAATTATTTATTGAAGCAGCTATTGAATATAGAGGTGAGATAGAGTTAACACTGGTAGGAAGTTTAGATAAAGATTTTTATGATAATTGGATTCAAGAAAACGAAGACTTTATTAAGATTGAGAGTCCTATTAATCAGTTAGAGTTACATAAAAGTTTAGCACAATATGATGTAGGATTGGTGATTGAATTGACTTCTGTTGATTTAAATAAAGACATTTGCCTAGCGAATAAATTGTTCGCATATATACAAGCTGGATTATTTTTATTTGCTACAAATACTAAAGGTCAAACAGATTTTCTTAAAGATCAAAAAAGTCAATGTGTTTTGGTGGATCAAAATGTCAATTCATTTGCAGAGTCAATTGAGAAAATTATCCAATCAATTAAGGTGATTCGATTGGATAAAGAAAATAGATTCTCCGCTTCGAAAAAAATGTCCTATGAAAATGAAGTTAGTAGAATTGAAAAACAATTAGTTAATTTCACGTAGCATGAAAAATATTCTAATTATCTATCCGCTTTGGCCACCCTCAAATTTGGCTGGTGTTCATCGGGTTCGTTTAATCAGCAACTTCTTACCTCAATTCAATTGGCACCCAATAGTTTTAACGGTTCATGAAGACTACTATGAAGAGGAGTTGGACTTTGATTTTTTAAAAACTGTAAGTAGTAAAACTGAAGTTATTAAGGTAACCGCCTACAGAACCCAAAAAAAGAGATTAATTGGAGATATTGGTTTGAGGTCATTTTTTCAATTGAGAAAAAAAGCAATTCAACTTCTATTAGAACGGCAGGTTGATTTTATTTGGGTACCAATGCCATCCTATTATACTAGCCTGATGTTACCCGGTTTGTTTAGGAAATTTAAAATACCTTATGGAATCGATTATATCGATCCTTGGGTTAAGCCTAGAGATGTATTAGGTAAATTTATGAGTAAGGCCTATATAAGTGATGTTGTTGCTCGAATTCTAGAGCCTTATGTTGTTAAAAAAGCTGCTTTAATTAGTGGAGTTGATGATGCTTATTATGAACCTGTCTTACAGCGGAATTTTAAGAAAAAAAAGATTTCTAATATTGGTATGCCTTACGGTTTTGATCCGAAAGACCATCAAGTAAAATTAGAGAATGTAAACTTACCTTGGGTGGAGGGAGAAGATGCCTATGTTTATGCAGGAGCATTCTTACCTAAATCGCATTTATTTCTTAAAATACTTTTTGCCTCTATTTTTGATTTAAAATCAGCAGGTGAATGGCCTTCAAATAAAAAACTTTACTTTTTAGGAACCGGTAAGTACCCAGGTAAGCAGATTACTGAATATGCGGAGGAGTATGATCTAGAGGATGTTGTAAGAGAGCAGAATAAGCGCTTTCCATTCTTACATATTCTATATTTTTTAAATCAGGCTAAAGGAGTTATGGTACTTGGTAGCACCGAGCGACATTATACAGCCTCAAAGATATTTCAGTCGTTATTGAGTGAGCGTCCTGTTTTTGCAATATTTCATCATCTAAGTTCAGCGATTAGCATAATGACTGCTTGTAAAGCGACTGAGTATCTATCTACTTACGAAGAGGCAATGGAAATTGAAGAATTGAATGAGACTATAAAAGAATTAGTCATGGCATATTTTTTAAAACCTACAGCATGGGAACCTGAGCTAGATGCATTAAGTTCTTATTCAGCTAAAGCTTCGGCAGCAGCTTTAGTTATTAAAGTGGAAGAAGAGATATGATCCTTAAAAAACTTGCCATAATTCTTTCACATCCGGTACAGTATTACTCACCTTTATTTGAGGAGTTGACTAAACAAGTCGAGCTAAAGGTTTTTTATGCATTTCAGCCTAATGCTTCACAACAAGGTAAAGATGGGTTTGGAAAGGCATTTGAATGGGATGTGGACCTCTTAAGTAACTATAAATTTGAATTTATAGAAAACTTAGCTGCTGAGCCTAGTTCGGCCAATTATAAAGGGTGTGACACTCCTATTTTAGGTGAGAAATTGCGGGAATTTGGAGCCACACACGTTGTAACATTTGGCTGGCATTTGAAAATGTATAGACAAGCACTTGCCTATTGTAAAAAAAATAAGATTCCAATTGCAGTAAGAGGAGACTCTCAACTAAACCCTCTACTTCCATTTTGGAAAAAACTGATTAAAAGAATTTATTATCCTTTTTTTTTAAATCAATTCAATGCATTTTTGTCAGTAGGGGCGAGAAATAAGAGTTATCTTGAGTATTATGGTATACCTGAAAAACGAATAATTTTTTCCCCTCATGCTATTAACCAGCCATTCTGGCAAACGGAAAGGAAAGGAGAAAAACTTATTTTCGAGTTTGTATGGGTCGCTAAATTTATTCGTAAAAAACGTCCTCTGGATGTAATTAAAGCATTTAAGGAATTGATCCATGATCAAGCCGTGTTTAGCCAAAAGATTGTTCTCAAGATGGTAGGAAGTGGAGAATTATTAGAAATAGCTAAAGAAGAAGCAAGTGATTGCCATGAAATTCAATTTCTAGGATTTAAGAATCAAACTGAATTAAAAAGTATCTATGCCCAATCAGGGTGTCTGGTGCTAAGTTCGGACTATGGAGAAACGTGGGGCTTAGTAGTGAACGAGGCGTTTGCTTCAGGAATCCCTGCTATCGTTTCAAATGCATGTGGCTGCAGTGCAGATCTAATATCTGAATCGAGCGGAAGAGTTTTCGCTATGGGAGATCTAAATTCATTAAAAGAAAATATGATGGAAATGCTGAATGTTTGTGCCAATGAACCTCAAAGCGTATCAGAATCTATCAAAGCAAAAAATAAAACCTATTCTTATAAAAAGACTACTGAGTCTTTTAAACAATTTTTATGTTATGAATAAAGAGGAACATTTTCCTAATCTATTTTTATTAGGTGTTCAAAAGGCGGGTACTACCATGTTATATGACTTGTTTAAAGGACACCCTTCAATCTTTTTACCAGAGAACAAAGAACCTCATTATTTCAGCTGTAACGAGTATTATGACAAAGGTTTAGGTTATTATTTAAATTATTACAAGAGGGCAAGGAATCAAAAATACCTAGCAGATTTTACTCCTGATTATTTATTTTGGCCACTAGCTTTTGAACGTATGGCTAAATTTATCACGGAGGAAACCAAATTTATTGTTAGCTTAAGACAGCCTGCAACACGAGCATATTCTCAATATAACATGATGGTTAGTAGAGGGTTTAATATGAATGGGTTTGAAAATGACTTGTCAAATGAAGTTGTTGATCTGCAAAGCCCTGAGCAAACGAATTTGTTAAGACCTTCACATATGATAGCGAGAGGTCAATATTCGGTACAACTGGAACGTCTTTTTAACTTAGTACCTAAAAAACAGATAAAAATAATCATATTTGAAGAGTGGGTTAAAAAGAGAGGAGAGACTATTCAAGAGTTAGAAGAGTTTCTTGATATTCCTCATTCTAAAAATGATATATCACAAAATTCAATATCTAACCCTACTCTAATATACCCGTCAAATAGCTTGGTTAAGCATTTAAAAAATCTTAATACTTGGATTTTAAAAAGTTCAATTAGCCAAAATAAACTCCTCCTTAAAGCAAAAGAGCAATTTAAGGGGCAAATAGGGAAAAAACCGGAAAAACTTAGCATGTTGAAATTGAAAGAGATAACAGAAATGTATTTTTTAGAAGACATTAAGAAATGTGAACAGCTTCTGAATCGAGATCTTTCATTATGGTATTGACTTATTTAAACTGTCACTCCCATAACCTCGAAATGTCTTGCTTCTTTTAATCTTTCAATTGTTTTTTTAAAATCCTTAATATAAATGGTATTGCCGTGGAGGCTTCTTTCCTTTCTTAATTCTAGTTCTCGATTGAAAGGTTCATATTGGTAGGCTTTAAATCCTGAGCCCAACATTTTTTGATGTATTGCTTCTTCATCAAATCCATATCTTCCTCCAGACCCATTTAGCTCCATGATTACTGCTTGAAGTGTATGATTTAATAGAAGAGAATCGGCACCTCGTATAACTTCAGTTTCAAAGCCTTCTACATCTATTTTAATTAGAGCTGGGATTATATTTAATTCTTCGATGTGTTGGTCTAATGTTGTGATTTTAATCGAGATAGATTCTTCCTTTTCATCAAAAACAACATGATTGATTGTGTCTTGGTTTATTGAGAATTGTATATTCCCTTTTTCCGCACCTATGCCTTGGTTGAAAATGAGTGCCTTTTTTTGAATTCGATTTAAAAAAACATTATCTTCCAGATGCTTAAAACTATTAGGAGATGGCTCAAAACTGCAGCTAGTAGCTCCGATGACTTTGGATGCAAGAATGGTATAGCTACCCACGTTTGCTCCTACGTCAAAGAATACATCTTCTTTTTTTAAGAAGTGCAACAAAAAACCCATTTCTTCGAATTCGTGCAGACCACTGTATATATTTCCTGTAGCTCCTGTCATTCCTTTTTTTACTAAAAAGACACCATCCTCTATAAATTCCATAAGAACAGGGCTTTGAAGTATTTTTTGAGCGAATTGCCATTTGAAAAAACTTGCCAGGCTTTTTAATTTATTTCTTCTTCCAATAGGGTGCCTCAGTAAATGTTTTATATTTTTATATAATTGCATATTTATAAATTTATGATCAGGAACTAAAAAGTTCTAATTTGCAATTTGTATTAACGTCTTATTACTAATAGTTTAAAATTCTACTTTTTATCTCATTGTTCCTATTTTATTTTTTTTATGTTTTATGTTGGTACTTAGATTAATTACATGAAGCGGAAGACAATTTGCAGTTTTTACCGCCTAAATATATCCTAGGAATTGATGAATATTTTTCGGTTTTACAGGGTCTAATCTATTTGTTTAATAAAAATCAGTTTTCAGAATGAATCTATTTCTAGTTGGTGTTTCAATTTGTAAGTAATTGAGAATAATTGCAGAAAGAAATGTAATTTTGTATTTGGAGCTTTAAAGAGCTCTTAAATCGACCATCTTTAAGTATGTTTGGAATGAAGCAATAATGGAACAAGAGAAAAGGTATAAATCTACCTCTTTAGTTGTATTTGGTGGTATATCAGGTCTGTTGCTGTTTTTTTTTAGTTACGAGCCATACGGCTATATGCCAAAAGTTTTAGCCGCTCTCTCCTCCGTATTAGTTTTTATTATAATCTGGGACTTAGTTTTAAATTGGAACATGAAGTCTTTATACCTTTTTCCATTCATTACTTTAAATTGGCTTTACTTTCAATCTCCATTTCTTTTAAAGGAGAAAACATACTATTACAATAGATCGATTAGAGAGGAATATATTAATGAGATTGCAGTTTACTGTTGTGTTTCAATTTACTTGATTTACATAGCCTATAATTTTTTTCTCAATCGTAGATTAAGCACCTTAACTTCCTTAAAGTTGAGGTTCAGGGATGACGCATTAATCAAAGTAACCTATGTTTTTATCATTTTAGGTGTAACGTACAGAGTCGGTACGGTTTTAACTCCACAGATTATCTCAAGTTTGTCGAAATTAATTCAGCTACTTCCGTACAGCCCTACAATAGTATTTGGGTTTTACGTATTGGTTCACTTTAGAAGAAATGAAAGGTGGTATTTTTCTTTTTTTGACGCTATTGTTATGCTATTCTTGTTAAGTGAGTTTTTATTTAGACTATCAACTACATTATTTTCTGAGGTTGCAATTTTGTTTGCAGGTCCATTGATAGTATACTACAGAGAAAAACGAAAGTTGCCAATCATACCCTTAGTAATAGGCTTAATAGTGCTAGTCCCTTTGTATCAGACGAGAAAATACTTTAGGTTTCAATCCAGCGAGATTCAAGAGTTTTCAGGAGATGGGATTGCAAAAGGAAGGGTGATTATGGAGAACGCCTACTCACTTGATGGACGGCAAAATTATCAGAATTTAGTGAAAGAAGGCGATGATATTAACCGGTTTGAGAACTTAAGTTTCATAAGTCATGTCGTTGTTCAACATAAAGAAGGGCGCAAGAATTTTTTAAATGGGGAAACATTTTATTGGTTACCATTGGTGCCAATTCCTCGTCTGTTTTTCCCCTCAAAGCCTGAAAACGTCATGTCCACTGATGTCGCTACTGATTATGGATTAAGAGGTGAAATATCAATAGCATCTATAAATTTTCCCATGTTAGTGGAAGGATACATAAACTTTGATTTTAATGGAATGCTAGTTATGGCATTTATATTCGGGCTAGCATATAAGTGGTTTGTACTAAAGTTTGGATTTGGTTACGGAGACATTAACTTAATAATAATATTCAATTCAATCAAGCAGTTCACTCATGCCGAAGGTAATATTACATTAGTTTTTGGTGCGTTGATACAGGTATTTCTTTTTTGGACTGTTATTGTTTGGTTCTTTAAACTAAATGAGAATAACAAAAAGCTTTTTGATGTTGAATAAAACAATATTGGTTTTTAGGAAAAAAACGAAAGTGTTTAATAGTATAGAGAATGTATTTGATGCATTAAGTCAATTTTTAGATACTGAAAAAATTGAATTGCCTTATGAAAGTCTTGGACTTGTCCTTCGTTTAAAAAACATACGATTTTTATCTCAATATAATAAACAACGGATCCATATAACCGGGCATGATCATTACTTGCTATGGTTCCCTTTCGCAAAAAAGGTAATTCTCACCATTCATGATATAGAAGCGCTGAAAAGAAAGAGGGGAATAAAACGATGGATATTTAAAAAACTATGGTTCGACCTTCCTATAGCTAATGCTGCTGAGGTTACAACTATTTCGGAATTCACCAAGAAAGAACTACGTTCATTAAAGGCGTATAGAACTCCTATTACGGTTATACCAAATCCATTGACATTGCCTTTGGTTGCCGCACCTACTGTTTTTAACTCGGCTTGCCCAAGAATACTTCACCTCGGAACTAAAGCAAATAAGAATTTAAGAACTCTTCTTCAAGCAATACAAGGAATAAATTGCGAGTTAATAGTTGTTGGACGACCGAATAAGCAAATTGAAAATGAAATTAGTAGTGTAAGTTTTAAATATCGATTTTTAAGTGGCTTAAGCAATAATCAGGTAATGCATGAATATATTAAATGTGATTTAGTATCTTTTGTGTCTTATTATGAGGGGTTTGGGCTTCCTATTATTGAAGCTCAAGCGGCTGGGAGACCGGTTATTACTAGTAACATAACTTCCATGCCCGAGGTCGCAGGTGACGGAGCGTTACTTGTTAATCCGTATTCGGTGGAAGAAATTCGAACGGGTATCATAAATTTAATTCGTGATTCAGAGCTAAGAAATAGTCTAATATCCAAAGGCACAGAAAATGTCCGTCGCTTTGATCCTAAGGTTATTGCAGTGCAATACAAAAAGCTGTATGAAAAGGTAAACCAGATTTAGAGCTGGGTATAGTTGATAAGTTTTGAATTCAAAACTGCTTTGAATGTCTCTACTTTTTTATTTAAACTTTTATTGTCTAAGTCGTTAATTTGATTTTTAATAGTTGAAGGTATGGCGTGAACCATTATTTCCAAGCTGCCGCCTGCAGGTATTGTAAATGACTTTAGATCATGAAAGTCACCAAAATAGTCAGTAGTATTGATACCTCTTAGGTAAAGCCTTATATTTAAATTTTTTTTTGTAAATTTTTTTGGAATACTAATTCCGAGACCAATGTTTCTGGTTAGCCTAATTTTATCAATATTGTACTTTTTTGCTAATCGAATGACAATGGACATTATCGCCCACTCAGTATGAATGTGATGGTGACCATCGATGTGAGACGGTTTGAAACCGTAAATTGAAATAAATTTTAGTAACTGTGCCTCTAATTCTAAATAGATGATTTTTGCATCTTGTTTGGACAGATGAAATACAGGTTTATTACGGATAGCAACGTGGAATTCGTCACCGGAGCATAATAACTCACATTTTAACGAACTCGGATTTAAGGGTTGTCCTTCGGTTAAGTTGAAGTGTATACCGACCGACTCTTTGGGTACTCTTCCTTGGGAGACGAGTTCTGAAGCTTCGTTTAAGCTTTCCGGAAAGTTTACAAGGGACGTAGTAGATAGACGATATAAGTCCTTTTTTAAATGCTTCAGCGATGGCTTTGTTCACCTCATTATTTAAGCCAAAATCGTCGCTGTTTATTATAACTCTAACCATAAATCTGTAAGTAGTAAATCCTTGATTGAGACTTGTTGTTTTAAAGGCTTGATAACAAAGCTTCCTGCTTTTTTAAGGTTAATAACGTTCGAAGCAGATAAGTTTTGAATCCACTTAGCGTGTGTATTATTCTAGTTATTTAAGGCAACAAAAAATGCGTGAAATTTATTAAAAGTTTTAAGCTTGCTTAGAGATAGCAGAATCTGGTACATATTTGCATCATCTGATTTGAAGTAAATATCTTTAATGCTGGCATAGTTTAAATTTTGATTTTTTTCCACCACTACGTAACCAATGACTTCATCTCGAAGCCTAATAAGGTACTTCTCGTATGATAGGCCTTTTTTTCTAGCCAGTTAAATAACGAAGTGCAGGGGTTAATTTTGAAAAAGTCTTGATCCTGCTCTAGAAGTAATTGTTCAATTGCGGTATAATCAAATGGATCAAAATAAATACATTCATTCTTTTCAATTGTTGTTGGTTTCACTAGGCTTAAAGAAGCTAAAAGATCCTTCACGTCCTTTAGATTTCGTTTTTTATATGTTCTGTATAAATGGGCAGGGTTGAAAAGCTTCGGATTAGAGAAGGCTTTACGAACAACATTTGACTTAATAGGAAAAAAAATGTACAATCTAAATCCTACATAGCTTTTGAAGCCTGCTCTGCTGAATGGTCTTAAGGCGGCGGTTGCACCCCAAGAAAATGCAGAGCCGTGATTCAACGCTCATTCGTCACAGGCATATATTAATTTTTCAAATAACCCCTTGCCTCTGAAACTTCCATCTATAATTGTTCTTTCACTTCGATGTGTCAATTGCAGGTTTCCTTTGTAAATTAAAGGATATGCTATGTAACCCTCACACCCTGCAAAAACTTCGTTCTACTCACAAATAGCTACGAAACTAGGTTGAATGTCGTAGCTGAAAAATTCAGATTTACAATTACTTTCACCAACATCATTTAAAAGGTTTACTTTTTTAATTTCATATTCCTCAAGTTTTCTAAATTTCATATTTGATGTTTCAATTATAATGACTTATTCTGTACTTTTATATGAGTAGAAGTTTGAGTTAAACTATTCTTAATTTCGCTAGCATAAATATAACATTATTTGAAAAGTAACATCGCGGATGAAAAGAAAAAGCTAATCATTTTCATTGATTGGTTTTACCCCTCATACAAAGCAGGAGGACCCATCAAGTCTGTTTTTAATATTGTTTCGATTTTAAAGGATTCCCATGAAATTAGGATTATAACTTCTGCATATGATATAGACGGGACCAAAGTTAGCTTGGAGCATAACCAACTCGTTAAGCAAGAAGGTTACGAAATTATATACCTTACAAAAGAAAATCAAAAATCCATTCGAATAAAATCTTTGGTATACGAGTTTAAGCCTGACTTGATTTATCTAAATAGTGTGTTTTCTGTCAATTTTTCTATTCTGCCTTTGTACTGGTTTAGGTTAAAGTTTAAGATAATAATTGCACCAAGGGGGATGTTGGGTGCCGGGGCATTAAAAATAAAAGCGGTTAAGAAATCTATTTTTCTTAGACTTGGAAAATCTCTCTTGTTTAGTCAGAGCATTATTTGGCACGCCTCTTCAGATTTAGAGGAGAATGAAATTAAAGGAACTATTGGAAAGAATGCTCGAGTGCAGGTTGCGCAGAATTTGAGCAATCCTGTTTGTAATAGAGATAAGTCAAGCGCCAATAAAAAAAGAGGAGAGTTAAAGCTTGTATTTTTATCGAGAATAAGCGAGAAGAAAAATCTATTATTTATTCTTCAGTTACTCACGAAACATCCAGAGCTTAACATTACATTGGATATTTACGGTCCAATCGAAGATTCAAGATATTGGGAGGAATGCAGTGCATACATTCTCAAACATGAGCGCATTAACTATGTAGGAATTGTTGAACCGAATTGCATTTTTGAGACCTTACAGCAATATCATTTTTCAGTTTTGCCAACAAGGCACGAGAACTATGGTCATTCTATCGCAGAATCTATTACTTCTTTGGTTCCAGTCCTAATAAGTAATAATACACCATGGACAGAACTTAGGAAGTTTAATGTTGGTTATGATCTTAAATTAAAAAATCAAGATTTGTGGACAGAAACAATTCTAGTATTATATAATCTGGGTAACGAGGAGTATTGTAAAATGGTAGAAGCTTGTTTTGAATACGCCAATCAAAAAATTGTAAATTCTGAAATTGTTGATCAAAATAAAAAATTGTTTACATGAATCCTGAGGTTAGGCTAGATAAATTCGAGAATCAATGGTATAAATCGGGTAAGAATTTTCTGATTAGAACTGCATGGTATTTTTTAAATGGGATATTAATTAACTCATATCTAATTCCAATGAGTAGCTTTAAAGTTTTAATATTGAGGCTTTTTGGTGCTAAAATTGGTAAAAATGTAATTATAAAACCAATGGTAAACATTAAATACCCTTGGCGATTAAGCATTGGAGACAATTCTTGGATCGGAGAAAATGTGTGGATCGATAACTTGGCTGATGTAAATATTGGAGATAATTGCTGCATTTCGCAAGACGCAATGCTGCTTACAGGTAACCATAATTACAAACGTTCTAATTTTGATTTGATGATAGGTAAGATTAACATTTGCTCGGGGGCGTGGGTTGGAGCAAGGTCAACAGTTTGCCCCGGTGTAACCTTAGGAAAAAGTTCTATATTATCTGTAGGGTCTGTTTGTTCCTCGAACATAGATGAAAACTTAATTTATAGAGGGAATCCTGCAGTATCAGTAAAAACAAGAATAATACAAGAATAAACAATATGAAGGTTAGTATTATTACAGTTTGTTTTAATAGTGAGTTAACGATAAGTGACACAATTAAATCTGTTCTTAATCAAACATATAGTGATATTGAGTATATTGTTCTGGATGGCCAATCTACTGACGGCACACTGAACATACTAAATGATTATAAGGAAAAAATATCTATCCTCAAATCCGAGAAGGATAATGGAATGTACGATGCGATTAATAAAGGGATTAAAATGGCATCGGGTGATTTAATCGCAATCTTAAACTCTGATGATGTTTATAAAGATCCGAATGTAATTTCTGACGTTGTTAGTTTAATTCAGAAAGAAAATACAGATGCTTGTTACGGAGACTTAGTATACGTTAAAAGAGATAATTTATCTAAGCTAGTACGATATTGGAAATCAGGATTTTATAAAGAAGGAGACTTCAAGTTTGGTTGGATGCCTCCACATCCTAGTTTCTTTGTTAAAAAGGAATGTTACGAAAGATTTGGTCTCTTTAATCTTGATGTAGTTTCAGCAGCTGATTATGAATTAATGCTAAGGTTTATCCATGTTAATAGAATAAAGCTATCGTATTTAGAGCGTGTATTAGTAAAAATGCGAGATGGAGGTAGTAGCAATGCTAGCTTTGCTAATCGACTAAGAGGTAATGCAGAAGATAAAAAGGCTTGGGATATTAATGGTCTGAGACTTCCTTGGTACACCTTAAAGTTAAAACCTTCACGAAAAATAGGGCAGTACCTGCCCAAAAAAAAGGGAATCAATTGATTCCCTTTTTATTGTAATCTAATTTAGAATTTGGTTCTCTTCTTTCTTCTATTGATAAAACTTCTATATCTAGATTTACTAAAGTTGTTTCCGCTAGCAATTACGTAAGACAAACTTATATTCCCAATTAAGTAACCATCATTTCCATCTCCACCTCGGTTACTTCCTGAAACATAAAAC
>ENA-UZWV01016416-UZWV01016416.1-metagenome-genome-assembly--contig:-Day-3-1m-contig-16416_pt1 | contig 20285 bp, 17 predicted proteins | sample MGYA00260342_ERZ794902 | MGnify/ENA metagenome assembly ERZ794902
AAATCATCGTGATTCTCAAGCAATAAAATGCGCGCCTCAGCACCAAACTGCTGTCGATAATAATGCGCGGCAGCCAGACCCGAGATACCCGCACCCACCACGACACAGTCATAGTGCTCATCCAATACGTCAGGATCAGGGAATCGCGCACCGTCTCGGGCGAGCGCATGGGCCACTTCATAGGCGCCCGCATGAGCACCTCTCAAACCCGTTTTGGTGGGGGGATAGTCGACGAGACGGGTACTGCCGTCGAGTGTCTGGCCACTATTGGCGTCGACCGCAACCAGACCTGACGCCAGTGACGCACCCACTGCAACGGCGCTACCTTGGATAAACTCGCGGCGCGTAATATCGGCCTTCATGCCGAGCGCTTTATCCGTTACACGCGTCATCTCACCCTCTTCATGAGATCGCAAGCCAACAATTTAGGAGGCATCGTCACAAACGCTATCGGCATAAGCCGTAATCATCCACTGCTCATCGAATCGATCTGCCAGATACCAACCGCAACTCTCCTCAGTCGTCCCATCGACATAGACGTCACGCCATCGCGCCATGAAAGCCGCGGTGCTTTCGTTAATGATCGTCGTATCCAAATGGATCAGCTCAGCAGATTGCCATCCATCAGCCAGCCACTCGGCCATCGGCTCTCTTAGCCACCCATCACGCGCATCAGAGCGCACTTCGCCTGTCTCGGCGTGGGTCACAATGTGCGGCGCATAGTGGTCGAGGATGGCGTCGATATGATCGGCGGGGCTGTCTGACCACAGAACGGCATAAGAAGTGCGATACCACTGTTCAGCGTCCTTGAGTGGTTCGGCACGAATGCTATCAGCTAATAACATCGCGGCCAGCGCTATAACCGCTACCCACTCTTTACCACGCGACGTTCGATCGCCCCCTTTTAACGCTGCATTCATACTCTACCCCTCCCAATACCGGCCCTCACACGGCGTCTTGCAAACCGCCACCGCGACCAGTGGTTCGATAACGTTATCGGGGCTTACCGCCCCGAAATAATGCGCAGTACAACGCAAAGCTGGCGCACATTCCCAATGCCAACATGAGGACTGACGTCAGTTGCCGATAGGGCTGTTCCACAGACCAAAGCTGATCTGACGCCAACCAAAAGTGGGCATACAACGCCGCCACCCAAGGAATGGCAATCAACAACCAAGACACCAATAACCTCAACCAATCCACATTAAAAATCCTCTTAACAAAGCCAGAGTACCGCATTCGGTGGCCAGGCCCCACGCTGACGTGATCGCCAAGACATGCTAAGCATGCGGGCGTGCACATGAGGTAAAGTATTCGCTACTGGTGCTGACATTGGAGAGTCCATTTGCCGCAGCGGCTTTTTCGCTCAAAATGGCTTAACGGGTGGCTTTTATTCGGGTTACTCGCCATTTTTATCAACTGCTTTATGATCATGAAGCTGCTTACGCTTGATCTGGCGTCGCCTCACGCCATAGCAGAAATGATTCAATACTCAGTAAGATGGGCTGTTCCCTTTATCTTTTTGGTCACAGCAACCTCGGCACTTTTTACGCTTTTTCCCAGCGAGGGGTCCAGATGGCTGTTGCGAAACAGGCGCTATGTTGGGCTGTCTTTTGCGGTGGCCATGGCGTGGCAAGGCGCTTTTATTTTTATCGTTTCTTCCATCTACAGCGAGCATTACTACGCCGAGATATATCTACTCCGTGATGAATTGGAAGGTAGCAGCGGCTATCTATTTTTGGCGGCTATGACCGTCACGTCATTTGGCTTTTTGCGTCGTCGCCTCACACCGCAGCAGTGGACGTTTCTGCACCGCGCGGGAGTGTACTTTTTATGGGCTTACCCGTTCAGCGTGTATTGGTGGAATGTTTTTTATTACCAAACGCAAAATTGGTGGGATATCAGTTTTTATTGTTTAGGCTTTGCGGCGTTCGCATTGCGCATCATTGCCTGGGGACAGGCGACGACAGCGCCCCTCATCCATTGGCCACCCCATCGACTGATCGGCAGCGGTCTCATGGTCGGTGCACTTGTTTTGGCAGCCTCCGGTCATTTCTGGCAGCCTCTTGTCTCCGGTACGCTGCTCCGTCCTGCTTGGTCGAGTGAGCTCGAGTTATGGCTACCCTTTTGGCCTTTTGAACCGTTCATACCCTTGTGCCTATTGGGCGTGGGTAGTTGGTTACGGCGGGGGCGAATATCGCATCAACGCCCTCTGTCAGCCAAATTGGCGTAACCTCAGGCTCAGTGAACGCGCAGCAGCCTCGATACGATCAGTGTATAAGCTCGCATGAGCTTTTATAATGCGCGTTGAAAATAAACGGTGCTTGACCAGCAATCGGCTGCGTAGGCAAAAAAATGACTCAACTCGTCACAACAAAGTGGATGCCCATGGAAGCAGTTGACACCGTCATTATTGGAGGCGGACATAACGGTTTAATCTGTGCCACATTGCTCGCCAAAGCCGGGCACGCTGTGACCCTGGTCGAAGCAAACGAGATGCTCGGCGGGCTTGCGTCTGAGCGCGAGTTCCATCCCGGCTTTAAATCTGCGATCGCACACACCCTTTACGCAATACCTAAAGTCATTATTGATCAACTCAACTTACCCAAATACGGATTTGTTCAAGAAGGTTCACCTCTACCCTTGATCGCATTGTCCGAGACAGAGCCTGCCATCCAAATCAGCGAAAACGATATCAGTGGTGGCGAAGAGCAAGATCAAAACGCCTTTCGCGCTTATCTCGAAATGCTACGAAAATTTTCGGCCGCCCTGGCACCCTTCTGGGGAAAGACCATGCCGAGAATAGGCGCGACAAGCATTAAAAGTATCATGACGTTTGGCCAACTTGGTCTCAAACTGCGGATGCTGGGCAAAGCCGACATGCTGGAATTTTTTAGAGTCGCGACTTTACCGATGAGAGATTTAGTGGACGAGCATTTTTCGAATGAAACACTAAAAGCAGCGCTGTGCTGGGATGGACTCATCGGCTCACAGCTCGCCCCGCGGTCACCGAATCAAGCGGTACTGACTTTGCTCAATCGGATGGCGGGCTTTCAGCAGGGACAACACCTTATTCCAAAGGGCGGCATGGGTGGATTCATCACCGCACTCGAGGCGGCCGCCATTGATGCCGGTGTTACGATTAGAACCCGCAAACAAGTTGCTAAGATCATCATAACTGCGGATGAAAACGGACAACGATGTTCAGGCGTAGAACTTTCGGATGGAGAAACGATAGAGTGTCAGCAAGTTGTATCCAGCGCTGATCCACAAACCACGTTTTTACGTCTTGTTGGCGCTCAATACTTAGAAATTGAGTTCACTAACCGGATCCGCCGCATTCGCAATAAAGGCTATGTTGCTCGGTTGCACTTAGCGCTCTCAGAACTACCCGCTTTTCAAGGGCTCGGCACTCCGACCGGTCGCCTGCTGATTGCGCCAGACATGGACACCATTGAATTCGCTTGGGATAACGCGAAATATGGCGAGCTGCCAGAAACACCGGTACTAGAGCTATTAATTCCCACTACACAGGAACACACTTTGGCGCCACCGGGCCAACATGTATTGGCGATCAATATCATGTACGTACCCCACGACTTGAAAATGGGATGGACACCCGAAGCGCGCGAGCAACTGATGGCAAAAGTCATGGCTTTACTCGATTCACATGCGCCGGGTATTGCACAGTTGGTATTGGGGTCGGAACTGCTTACGCCGTTGGACATTGGACAGCAGTATCACCTTACAAACGGCCACTGGCACCATTGCGAACCTGCCATAGACCAATTACTCATGATGCGGCCCACCTACGAAGCAGCGCAATATAGTACGCCGATTCCAGGATTATTCTTATGCGGCGCAGGTAGCCACCCGGCTGGAGATATCAGTGGCAATCCAGGCCGAAATGCCGCGAGAGAGATCCTCTCATGAAGACCTATGACGCCATAATCATAGGCGCCGGCCATAACGGACTCACCGCAGCCGCCTACCTCGCCAAAGCAGGACTAGACGTGATCGTCTTAGAAAAAAATGATTACATCGGCGGTGCGGCAGTCACGCGCGAGATGCATGAGGGCTGGTTTTACTCCAGCTGTTCTTACGTGTGCTCTATGATGCGTCAATCTATTCATCGTGATCTCGACCTGACCCGTCATGGCTTACTGCTAGTACCTTATTTAGGGACAGTTAACTTCAGCGACGCCGGTGATCGTGTACTGATTGACTATGCGGAAGAGGAAGCTGCGACCTTAGAACTCAAACGACACTCGCCGCACGATGCTGACGCTATGTCGCGATTTCAGGCGGATCTTGGGCGCTACGCCCAACTGATCCGCAAAACACTGCTAAGAACGCCCCCCGACCCGAGCTCATTTAAGCCCCGAGATATCATGGAGCTATTGTGGTTGGCAAAACAGTTTTGGGGACTGGGCGAGCGTGAGCTGTATGAATATATTCGTTTTTTCACTATGAGTGCCGCTGACTTCCTAGAGGATTATTTTGAAAACGATCTCATTAAAGCCGCTATGGCGAGTCCAGGCATTATCGGCACAGCATTGGGAGTTTACTCCCCAGGATCCGCTTACATACTACTTCACCATGTTATGGGTGATGTGGACGGTAACGTAGGTGCATGGGGTCTCGCTCGAGGCGGAATGGGTGCCATCTCTCACGCCTTGGCCGGCGCGCTAAAAGAGCATGGCGGCGAGATTAGGACAGAAGCCCCGGTCCACAAGATCCTAGTAAAAAACGGCGCAACCGTGGGCGTTGCACTCGACAACGGTGATGAGGTGCATGCCAATATCGTGGTGTCGAATTTGGACGCAAAGCGCACCTTTACTCAGGTAATAGACAAAGCAGATCTACCTGATGGTATCTATGAACGCGCTAAAAACTTCAAGATTCGAGGGTCATCAGGGAAGGTCAACATCGCCTTGTCCGGCATGCCAACGTTCACACAGGTTCCCGATAATCGCTACATTAATCGTGGTGGGCAAGGGTTCACGGGATCTCTGGAAACGATGGAACGCGCGTACGATTGCTGGAAACGTGGCCGATGGTCCGATGACCCTTTCATTGAAGCTGTCATCCCCTCCGCTTGGGATCCGACCGTTGCACCTGCGGGCTGTCACTGGATGTCGACGTTCGTACAATACTGCCCCCCTACGCTGGCAGACGGCGACTGGACACCGGAAAAACGGGACGCCTTCGGCGCCACCGTTATCAATAAAATCGAGCGCTACTCACCGGGCTTTAAAGATCTCATTGTCCACGCTGAAGTGCGGACGCCACATGAGATTGAAAATGAAATTGGCTTGACTGAAGGCAATATTTTTCAGGGGGAGCTGACCATCGACCAACTACTCTTCAATCGCCCGTTTCCAGGCTATGGCCAGTACCGCATGCCATTAAAAAATATGTACATGTGCGGATCATCGACTCACCCGGGAGGCGGCGTGTCATCAGCCTGCGGGGCCAATGCTGCGAGAGAAATTTTACGCGACCTACGCAAACCAAATACCGTTCCTGAGGATGACTTTTACGATGAGTAATACAGACATCCTGAGACAGGATATCAACGATCCTTATGCGGGCGAGCGGCTCAAACTCTCTCATTTTCATCAGCGGCAGAGCCTACTTAACTTGAGAGATGCGTGGTCCTCATGGAATGGCTTTAAATTTGCCGACTACTACTATGACGTGGACTACGAATATTTTTGTATCCGTAATACCTGCGGCACGTATGACATTTGCCCCATGCAAAAGTATCGGATAGAAGGGCCAGACGCTCTTGCGATGCTAAACCGAATGGTGACCAGAGACCTTAGGAAACTCAAATTAAATCGGGTCACTTATGTTGCCTGGTGCACCGATTCTGGCCGATTGATCGACGATGGCACCATTTTCAGATTGGGTGAAGACACATTTTTACTGACCTGCGGTAGCCCCTGCCTCGCTTGGCTACGGAAAAGCGCTCTCGGCTTCGATCAAGTCAGGATTACAGACGATACCGAATCTTGGGCTGCTCTATCTTTACAAGGGCCCACAAGCTACTCGGTACTCAAGGAAATGGGCCTCAGTGAGGTAGCGCAGCTGAAGCCTTTTGACATCGGCCACTATCCCTTCGCCGATGGCGAGATCATGATTTCACGGACGGGGTTCACTGGCGATTTAGGGTACGAGCTATGGATTGAGCCCGACTATGCCATCGCCCTGTGGGATAGCTTATACAGCGCGGGGGCTGACTTTGGCATCCAACCTTATGGGGAATCAGCCACTAACATGGCAAGGCTTGAAGCTGGTTTTATCATGCCTTACATGGAATTTAATGAAGCCTTAAAGACCATCAATTTTGAGTATGATCAAACACCACTAGAGCTCGATTTGGAGTGGCTAGTGGATTTTAAGAAACCGCACTTTAATGGTCGGCGAGCACTGCTGGCTCAAAAAAAATCGGGACCGAAGACGCTACTAACCAAGCTTAATATCGAAGGGAATAAGCCTGCAGAGGAGGCTATTTTATATAGTGACCAAAAGTGTGCTCATGAGATTGGTTACGTGACCTCGGCAATGTGGTCGCCATCCGTAAAAGCCAATATCGCGCTCGCGATGGTCGATACCGCCGCAATAAATGGGGAAATTTGGGCCGAGATCTACTATCAAAAAGAATTGCGGCACCATCACAAAGTCGCACGATGCACCCTACAAACGAAGCCCTTTTGGGCACCTGACCGCGCTCGCATGACACCACCTGAGCTCGTCTAGCGGCCCCGACAATGGCGCTCCAAGATTTCACCATCACGGTGAACGGGCAATTTGAGTCTCAACGATCTCTTGGCGCCAGTCGGAGAGGTTCATACCAATCGCCATGAATCCCAAAATCCACATCGCCTCATCCCAGGTAAATATCCAGTGGCCTCGATAGGCCCAATACGCCGCAATAAGCCAAAGCAAAACATAGAACAACCGCTTCACGTTTCGAGCCCAAAAGAGCATGGCACCGTTGCTGAGCCCTCGATCCTGTAACTTAATCTGCAGCTCGATCATGAGTAAAATCAATAACCAAGCAATCACTTCAATAACATCAGCCCACGCCAGCTCCATTTCGATCTGCATACCCACTGCATCGGAGATCGCCTGTCCCTGTGAAAAGATATAAAACTGCGTGTCCGCAGACAGACTGGCGCAGTTGCGAACATCTAACTCCCAGTAAACCAGGTTACGGGTGAAAGATAGTTCTTGATTCGCAAATTCACACAAGGTCGTGTCGGCATAGTGAGGCGCGCGCATCAGGTCAAGAAGATAATCACTGAAGGCGATCACTGTGTGTGCTATCGCGAGGTAACACACGACTCGTAGTATGTTCATCCACATAACACGGGCACGGGTGAAGGCGTCATCAGAAAGCAAATAAGTTTCCAACTCCAGCAGAAAAAGGAGAAGAAACCATGCCAATTCGTCTAGACTGGTCGCGAAGCTTGCAGTCCAGTCGTGCCACTGCCATCCCGAATGGTAGGTGTGACGAGTCTGCTCGAGGTCGTTCAGCAGGTAATGTCCGAAATTAACCAATAGCAACGTGTAAACAACCAGCTTAATCCATTGCTTCGGCGCCATTCTCTGGTACCAATAAAGGCTGTTGTTATTCATCGCTGATGTCACGCTAGAGCGCGCGCAGGTACCAAGCATAATCTACATCAGGTACCTGTGCATGGTAGGCATTACTCTCGCCCTGCCGGATAGCCTCATAGATCGCTGTAAATTCTGAGCCTAAATAGTTTGGTAATACGTCGCTGTTAGCAAAAAGAGCGATCGCCGCATCGAGTCGTTTTGGCAAAGTCGTCTCATCAGTCGATAGATCAGCCTCTCGGGGGATAGGGTCTCCCGGCTGCAGCTGCTGTTCTAATCCATAATGTATGCCTGTTAAAACCGCCGCAAGTGCTAGATAGGGATTGGCGTCGGCACCAGCGACGCGATGCTCAATGCGGCGATTATGCTCCGAAGATCGCGGCACACGCAGTGCAACCTCCCGGTGATCATAACCCCAACTTCGACCAGAAGGCGCCAACGCGCCGGCTCTAAATCGACGGTAAGAATTAGGGTGTGGCGCTAGACACAGCATAGATTCATCCAGTAGCGCACCCAGGCCCGCCACTGCGTGGCGTAAACGAGGCATTAGCCGTGGCGGATCGACCGGATTTGCGTCAGCAAAGATATTGACCCCCTCACTGTCATAAATACTGGCATGGATATGCATACCACTGCCGGCAATATCGGCAAAGGGCTTGGCCATAAACGTGGCGCCAAAACCGTGCTTTCGAGCAACACCCTTTACGATTCTCCTTAAGAGTAAGGCATGGGTTCCGGCCAACACTGCATCCTGCTGGTGATGCGTATTAATCTCCCATTGTCCCGGAGAGAATTCGCTATGAATTGTGGTCAAAGGAACGCCTTGTAGTTCACTGGCAATCCGAACGTCATTTAAAAACGCATCACAATCGAAAAGGTCATCAGCCATACAGTACTGAATTCCCTCCTGCTGCATTGCCGTACCAGGAATGTTCCCACGCAATGGAACCGGCCGATCTTCATCGGAGTTGGCAAGCAAATAAAACTCGAGTTCAGTAGCGACTGTGGCAGACAGACCCGCTTTTTTAAATCGTGCCAATACTGATTGCAGTGGTTGGCGAGGATCAACCCAATCAAGCGTGCCATCGTCTTGCGTATAAGCCACGAGGACTTGGGCTACGGGTGAGTCATACCAGGGGACTAAAGAAAGGGTGCCGGCCACGGGGCGAATGATCTGATCTGGATCCCCTCCCATCTCCGTGAGAGGAATTTCGTCATACCAATCACCTCTTACTCCTAAGAGAGGCGCTGAACGTGGCGTTAAAAAGGAGCCATTGAAAAGTCGCTCAAACTCAGACAGATGAATCCGTTTAGCGCGAAGAATGCCCGACAAATCTGGCATCAACAGCTCTAGGACTTGGATTTCTGGATTCGCAGTCAAAAACTGCTCTAGCTCATCGAGCGCCGCAAAATTCATGTGTGATTACACTTATATCGCATTATAAAAGTGAAAGTAGGCGTGATCGCACGGTTTGTCCACCTGCGATAACAGGCACTCCAACGGCAACAAAAGCAATTGGGTACAATGTAGGACTGCCCATCCTAGTTTGATCTACGCCGTTGGCGCTTGTGGAGCATTAGCTATGTTTGGATTACGCGCAATAAAGGATACCGCTGAGCATGCTGCCTCTTACTACGCAGCAACGGTGAAGCAAACAACCGGGTACCCTATGCTGACCGAAAGACTCTCATGCGATGTGGTCGTCGTCGGAGGTGGATTTTCTGGCGTCAATACAGCTGTCGAACTCAGTGAGCGAGGCCTTGAAGTGGTGCTTCTGGAGGCCAATCGTATTGGCTGGGGGGCCAGCGGACGCAACGGCGGTCAGATCATTGGGGGCATTGGCCACACGCCTGAACGTTTTAAAAAATCAATCGGTGAGAGCGGGATTAGCGCCATTTATCAGATGGGCGTTGAGGCTCGGGACATTATTAAGGATCGGGTCGCCACCTATGGCATCGACTGTGATCTGAAGTGGGGTTATTGCGACGTCGCCCTCAAACCCAAGCATATGAAGCAATTTGCGGAGTGGCGGGACTGGGAAAAAGCTATTGGTAACCCCCACCCCTATACCTTGCTCGACGGCCAAGAACTGAAGTCTGTCGTGAACTCAGAGCGCTACTTAGGGGGGCTCTACAACACCGCCAACGGCCATATCCATCCGCTCAACCTATGTATTGGCGAAGCAAAAGCGGCCAGTCATNNGTCGTCCTTGCTGGCAATGCTTACATGGGCGATCTGATTCCAAAACTGAGTGCGCGTGTCTTGCCCTCGGCGAGTTCTGTCATTGCAACGGAGCCTTTGAGTGCTGATATCGCCTCGGCAATACTGCCCGGTGATGTGGCCGTTTGCGATCCAAGGACAGCACTCGATTATTTTCGACTGTCAGCGGATCGGCGTCTACTTTTTGGTGGGCTGTCTAATTACACCGGGATGGAACCCAAAAACTTAATCCCCGTTATGAAAAAAAAGATGACTCAAATTTTTCCGGAAACCGCAGATGTCGGAATCGACTTTGCCTGGAGCGGCTGGATCGGTATTGGTATCAATCGCATGCCACAAATAGGCAGATTGGCGAGCAATATTCGCTACCTGCAGGCCTACTCAGGTCACGGTGTCGCGCCAACCCATATGATGGCCAAAATAACGGCCGAGAGCATTACCGGGGAATCGACTCGGTTCGAAACAATGGCCAAAATCTCCCACATGGCGTTTCCTGGCGGACGACTATTGAGGCGACCGGCCCTAGCTATTGGTATGGCCTATTACAAGGCGCTTGACCTCCTGTAAGCGCTTGGCTGAGCTTAACCTCACTCGTCCGGAACCATCATGGTGTAAACCTTTCTGACCTTTTCAATCACTTCGGCAGTGCCCTTCCAGCCTTGCGGAAATACCCAGCTATCGCCGGCCTTCACTTCTGTTACGACACCTGAAATGGAGGTAAAACGCCAATGACCTTCGAGCAGATGGCAGAACTCAGTTAACGTTAAATCCAACGCCAAGGTCCCTTTTTCGCACTCCCACGTGCCAGAGTACATTTGTCCCTTCAGGCACTCTCCCTCAAAAAACCCCGCATTAGTTTGTCGTGGCAAGTCGCCGATAGGCTCGCCAAAAGACTCACAATCTTCCAGATGAGTGAGATTCCTGGCGTCTTTCTGAACACTAATTTCTGGCATCGCTACGCTCCATTGGTTGGTAAAGCATTTTTTGCAAAATCGCGAAAGGCCTGACGCGCCAACACTATCGCTGGACACCCATAAAAGCCTCAGTTGAAGATTGAGCACTCAACATACGCCAAACCATAACAGTGTGCTCAAGCGATGTAATACGCTTATAGAACATGACAGATTGGCTCCACCAGCAAAATGAATCAATGCTGTATGCTCAATCCACAGCTGTTTCACCCATATCACCATTGCGCGGGCATGAGGCTTAGAAGTCATGACAATATTTACGGTGACGATTGCCCTCTTTGTGATGGCGTTCGTCGTCATTGGCAACATCGCGGGCCGTAAAGTAAAGAATATCGATGACTACTTTGTGGCCGGTCGCCGCGCACCGACTTTTTTGATCGTCGGAACCTTAGTCGCCAGTTTAATGAGTACTACAGTGTTCATGGGTGAAGCGGGGTTCACCTACGCAGGTCAAGTCGGACCTTACCTATTGCTGCCAGCAATCACTGTCACGGGCTATATTTACGGCGCATTATTTTTCGGCACCTTTCTAAGACGCAGTCGCGCGACCACCGTAGCGGCTTTTTTGGGTGAACGCTTTGCTAGTCGCAGTGTTCAGAAAATCGCCGGGTGGACCGTCATCTTTGGTTTGGGTGGCTACTTGTTGGTCGTGACTCAGGGCGCGGCGTTGTTGTTATCGGATCTTACGGGTATCAGCTATTTGTCAGCTATCGCTATTGCGTGGTTTAGCTACTCCGCCTTCACGCTATATGCTGGCTCAAAGGGCGTCATTCTTACCGATACACTGATGTTCTTACTCTTCACGGGAGCCTCACTATTTGTGGTGGTGCACATCGTTGATGGTTTTGGTGGCTTATTACAAACCGTCGAAGATCTGACACGGCGGGACATCAAACCGAATTTAACGAGCTGGCACGGGGTGATAGGAGACGGCACAAGCTGGCCTACAGCCATCGATTTTCTAATTTGGTTTGTTGTCATCGACCTGTCGTGGAGTTTGGTTTACGCAGTAAGCCCATGGCAATCGGGACGGCATTTGATGGCAAAAAGCGAGCACGTTGTATTACGGGCATCTGTTTACACGTGTTTAATCGTTATCTTTTTACAGTTACTCATCTATGGCGCGGGAGGCTTTGTCAATTTAGCCAATCCGGGTATTGAAAACGAGGAAACAGTGCTCATCTGGGCGGCTAAAAATCTGGTGCCAACTTACCTGGGTGCAGTCTTTATTGCTGGAATCATATGCGCCGCCCTGTCTTCCGCGTCGACGTTTTTATCATTAGTGGGGTTCAGCGCGAGTAACGACATAAGGTCATCAACGCGCGACAACGACCTTCGAAGAACACGCTTAGCAATGGCCCTCATTAGCATCATTGTCCTCATACTCAGCATGTTGTTGCCGCATAATATCTTTTGGATCACGATTTTCATCGGAACGGTCTTTGCCTCCAGCTGGGGTCCCGTTGGCTTGATGAGCATCTGGAGCACATCTATCACTGCACGAGGTGCCCGCTGGGGCATGCTGTCAGGACTTTTTGGAAACATCATCCCCGCCGGACTGGATTATGCGGGTGTGATTGACCTGCCGAGTTATCTTGAGCCTTTTCTGCTCGGTCTTGTCGCGTCATTAATCGGCATAGGGCTTGGGTCCCGAGACGGCAGAATTTCTGAAGACGAGCGGCACTATTTTAATCAGCTTCATCAGACACCCGCTGACGACGTCAGCACTGCTGCGATGCGAGTGTCGCTGCTCGCACCACTGCTGTTAATTGTGTATGGCTGCACGATGCCGTGGCTGCTACTCCACTTTTATGTGACGCCCTACCAGATAGGAGCAGGCATCATTGCCGCAGGAGAGAGTATTAATTGGCAGTATGCCGAGCCGTGGTTCGTCCTTGGGCCTTGTTTGATTCACGTGCCCCTGGGCCTATTAACTTGGCATGTTATCCGCAAGCGCTACAGCCCTCTGTCTCTGGTCAATGTAAGCAAAACGTCGACGCCCCAACCGTAAGAACAGATCAGCGGTCCTTCAGAATTCGTCTCGCGGCGTTATGACCCGGCGCCCCCGTCACACCCCCTCCGGGATGCGCGCCAGAGCCGCACAAATACAACCCAGCTACTGGCATTGCATACTGCGCCGCTTCAGGATGTGGCCGCATATTGAATAGTTGATCTGGTTCCAATCGGCCATGACAAATATCACCACGCGTCATGCCTAATGTTCGCTCAAGGTCTAAGGGTGTAAAACACTCATGCCCAACCGTGATCTCTCTCAATCGAGGAATAAAGCGCTCAACATAGTTCATAACGCGATCGACCACCCTCGACTTTTCGTCATCCCAAGTCCGACCAGCACTGAGGTTGTAGGGCATGTATTTACACAGCAGGCTCATGACATGGTGCCCAGGTTTATCTGTTAGATCCGGATCGAGCACACTCGGAATAATCGCCTCAATGATAGGTGGGTCCGCAGGCTCTCCTCTTTTGGCACTAAAAAAAGCCCTATTAAGATGCTCGGCATCCTCAATCATCGTAATACTCGCCTGATGATGATCGGCAATTTGGCCGACACTGGGTAAGGCCTGGAATTCAGGTAACTCTGATAAGGCAATATTGATGCGCAGTGAGGCAGATTCCTGTCGAAAACCTCGAATATCACGCGCAAAATCATCTGATAAATGTGCCTCACCTAATAAATTGAGCAAAGTACGCTTAGGGTCAGTATTGGCTGCAATGATGGGCGCAGCAATGAGCTCGCCTGTCGCGAGCGTTACACCGGTCACGCGCCCGGCTGCCACCTCAATACGTGATACCGCCGCATCGGTCCGGATCTCAACGCCTTTGGCGCGTGCTGAATGGGCCATCGCTTGAGTAATACTGCCCATACCGCCTTTCACGATACCCCAGGCACCTGCCTGACCATTGATCTCTCCAACCGCATGATGAAGCATAGCCAAGCTCGCTCCCGGCTGGCTCAACGGCGCATAGTTCGCGGGCATGATATGCGCCGCCACCATCGCTTTGACTTTGGCGCTCTCAAACCAACGATCAATGATGGTTTCCGGTGCGCCGACGAAAAACTGCATCAGACGCCATCGTGCTTCGGTATCAAGCCGGAACACATCGACACCCAGCTTCATTAGCGAGATCAAATCACTGACCCCTTGGTCACCCAATTTAGGCGGCTCAGCGAGCCACTGCTTGGATAGTAATGCGCCCACCTGCGCTACCGTCTCTTCAAATGCGCCATAAGCGGCATAATCCGTTGCAGAGAATTTTTTGAATTCCTTTGCGTTGCGCTGATCGTCATCTGTGAGTAACAAATAATCCCCAGATGAATCGATATATAGCGCGTTCTGAAGGGGTATTGGCTCATAGCCGTAATGCGCGAGATTAAGGTCTTTAATCACCTCGGGGCGCAACAGGCTCACGACATAAGAAAAAGTAGAGTTCCGATAGCCAGGGTGAAACTCTGCAGTCACTGCGGCACCCCCTACGACGCCTCGCTGTTCGAGGACGCAGACACGAAGTCCCGCCAACGCCAAGTAGTTGGCTGTGGTCAGACCATTATGACCGGCACCAATAATAATCGCGTCGTATTTATCCATGCTTTAAGCCTGAGGTGTGATCCAGAACTCGCCGACTAACCAAGTTCAATAAACCCTCACTGGCAACGTTATTTGGCTTGATCATCGCTATCCCGTTAGCCCAAAATTAAAAAAATCGAGACACGTTTTTTTAATCGCCTATCGGCAGCTGTGGATCCTCAGCCAAGGAAGCTTCGTGGTCTTCGATGACTTGGTAAAGAGGGAAATCCACCCAAGTATCGTTGAGATAGTTCAGCTCTGGCACTTCTTCCTTCGGATCAACGATTAAGTTGTAGACCGAAGGGTAAGCCATTTCTCTGATCGCATAGGATTCCTCATCCATCTCGCGGAGCAGAATCTTCCAGTTACGCCATTTGGCACCAAAAAGTGTATTGCCAATATAAATGACGAGACTCTCGCGAGCAGATCGGTCGGTAGCGCCCATAAAAAACTGAGACTGATCAACGCCATCTATCGTTCGATCGACGGGTACCGCGGCACCAGCAAACTGAGCAATCGTCGGAAAGACATCTAGCTGATGAACCATCTCATTCGATACTCTTTTCTCGGGAATTTTCCCGGGCCACTTCACAAGAAACGGCACTCGTAATGAACCCTCATAAGGCGAAAACATGCCGCTCCGCCACGGTCCAGTGAATCCAAACGAGCGCGGGACCCCCTCGCGACCATTATCAGAAGTAAAAATGAAAATCGTATTGTTACTTAAATGTAGCTCATCGAGCTTGGCCAACAGATCACCCACATACGCATCCGTTTGCGCCAGAACATCTGCAAAACTGCCGTTTCCGGTACTGCCATAAAAATCCGGGTGTGGGTCCACCGGCTCATGGGTCTGCGTATAGGTAACAAATGCGAAGAAGGGTTTTTTCGCAGCAGCCTGCCTTTCGATAAATTCAAGCGTGTGGTCAGTGATGTCACGATCTATCGTTGCCCGCTTTGCTCGATCATATACCTCGCGTTCAACTGGTTTTTCACCGCGCTTACCGGTCATCACATGAGCAAATTTGGCATCGGGATGGCTGCCTGATTGGAAACTGTTGCTGTCAGGCCAAAAGGCACGATCCGAAGACCTCGGTATGCCCATCCACTCATCAAATCCTTGACCAGTCGGATAACGACCTTCGGTGTCACCAAGATGCCATTTCCCAAAAATACCAGTCGCGTAGTCTTGCTCAGAGAGTAATTCGGCTAGCGTCACTTCCCATTGCGTGATGCCGTACCAGACTCCACGGGGTGGGGAATCGAGCCGCTGCCTCGTCCGAATACCGTAACGGCCCGTCAGCAATGCCGCTCTCGATGGCGTGCACTCAGCCTCGACATTAAAATTGGTCAGTTGCAGCCCTTGCGCCGCGATACTGTCGATATTAGGAGTGGGGGCGCCCCGCATCACGCCGCCGCCGTACACACCGACCTCGCCGTATCCAAAATTATCCATCAGCACCAAAACGACATTAGGACGCTCAGTGGCACCCACGATAATCGGGCTGATTAACAATACAATCGTCGCTATTGCCTTACGTAAGGCTATCACCACACATCCCTCCTACCGGCTATCGACAGCACCCTCAGCAAATGATTCATAGAAACACATGCTAATAGCGCCCAAGCATCACACCATCTGCCACGGTATAAAATCAAGTGGTGAGGTGATAGCGCGGGGTATGGCTGAAACATGGCGTTAGAGTGAGGGTCGCGCGCGATAAGACGATGTTCATCTCCACTCTGTCACAGCAAACACGTTTTGCACCAACGAGAATTCAATATTTATAAGTGGATCGTGACCGTCGGCACCTGTGAGGCGCGCAGTAAATCATTCGTCCGACTGCCGAGAATCAGGCTTCGCAAGGGCGACCGACTGTAAGCCCCCATCACAAGCAGATCAGCCTGCCGCTCTCCAATTGCGCGAGTAATTTCTTGTTCCGGGTCCCCAGGTAAATACGCCGTTTCGACCGTAAAGCCGGCGGTATTTAACGTATTCTTGGCCCACTGCAGGTGCTTATCGGCATCCGCGGCGCGTTTACCCGCCATGATGACGTGTACCGGAATATCATTGAGTGCCGGATTTTTTGCGATCAGCTCGACACATCGCCGCGTCATGCGTTTCCCATCATAGGCAATCAACGCACTTCGAGGTTCTATAAATTCTCCTGCCACCGTCAGTATGGGGCGGCGCACTTGCCTGCTGATCATCTCGACATGCCGCCCAAGATCTCGGCGCGTGTGCGCTGCTGATTCACCGCGCCGACCTAACACATACAGCGCAACATCCTGCTGCTGCTCTTCCAGCGTACTGAGTAGTTGGCCATACCGTTGCCGGGTGTCGACAGATAATGCCTCGTCTACCTCGCATCGCTGTCTCAAACCATTCAAAAACACGCGCCCACGATCGCGCACTTGCCGCGCACGCGTGCCTTCTTCTTCCGTAAGCTGATTCAACAAGTTCTCCTGTGCATCAACGCCGATGGCACCACTGTGGTCAGTACTGGCTGATATTTCTTGATGTCGATCAATAATGTGTAACAACTCGAGTGGCAGTGCCAGCTTTCGCGCTGCCCATGCGGCATAGTCCGCCACATAGTCGGCGTAAGGCGACTGATCGACACAGGCGAGAATTTTTCTTGATTTCAGCATCACAAAATCTCAGTGGGGTAGCAGCAAGTCTGCTGCCTCATCTTTATCGTGCAGCGCAAATCGATCCACCATCGTCGCACTGGCTTCATTGAGCCCAAGCACCTCTACCTCCGTGCCCTCTCGCCGAAATTTCATCACCACTTTATCAAGTGCACTCACCGCAGTGATATCCCAGAAATGCGCACGCGAGACATCGATACGGACGGTTTCAATCACTTCCTGAAAATCAAATGATTGGACGAAGCGATCGGCACTGGCAAAAAAGACTTGTCCCAAAATGGTGTAATTTCGGATTCGGCCCTCATCTTCAGAGCGGGAGCTAATCGACAAAATACGACCGACTTTATGGGCAAAGAAAAAGCCAGATAGCAAGACACCTGACAGCACGCCCTGCGCCAAATCATGGGTCGATACCGTCACTATCACCGTGACGATCATCACCATACTGGAACTGGTTGGGTGGCTGCGCAGGTTGCGAATAGAGTCCCAATTAAAAGTACCCACCGACACCATAATCATGACAGCGACCAGTGCCGCCATCGGAATACGACTCACCCAGTCACCTAAAAACATCAGAAGTGCTAGCAGAAAGACGCCGGCGCTGAGTGTCGACAGTCGACCACGACCGCCCGATTTAATGTTGATCACCGATTGGCCGATCATCGCACAACCCGCCATGCCCCCCATGAAACCGGAGGCAATATTGGCAACTCCTTGGCCGACACATTCACGGCTTTTATCACTGTTGGTATCGGTTAAGTCATCAACGATCGTGGCCGTCATCAGCGACTCCAGCAGTCCCACCACCATTAGCGTTAGGCTGTAGGGAAAAATAATACCGAGTGTCTCTAGCGTCAGTGGGAGATTGGGAATCAACAGTACTGGGGGCGTCGTGGGTAGATCGCCCATGTCACCGACCGTTCGAACATCAATACCCATCACCACAGAAATGACTGTCAATATGATGATCGCAATCAGTGGCGAGGGTACTGCTTTCGTCAAAAGGGGCAGCCCGTAGATAATCCCGAGCCCAGCGACCGTCATGACATAGACCGGCCAAGGCACGTTAATCAACTCGGGTAGCTGAGCCATAAAAATAAGAATCGCCAGTGCGTTAACAAAGCCGGTCACCACTGATCTCGAGACAAAGCGCATCAGCTCTCCCAGCCGGATCCATCCCGCGATAATTTGTAATACGCCGGTGAGCACGGTGGCCGCAAAGAGATACTCCAATCCATGATCCTTGACCAAGGTCACCATCAGGAGCGCCATTGCACCGGTGGCTGCTGAGATCATCCCCGGCCGCCCGCCCGTGAAGGCAATCACGACCGCAATACAGAAGGAGGCGTAAAGACCGACTTTGGGGTCGACACCGGCGATAATGGAAAACGCGATGGCCTCAGGAATCAATGCTAGCGCGACAACTAAACCTGCCAACAAGTCACTGCGAATATTTGAGAACCATTCCTGGCGAATTGTATTCATCAATTTTTGGGGCTCCGGTCGAGGCGAGAGTCAAGAATGCCCTCGAATACGCCGATGGGGTTTGAATGGATCGCCTAGGGTATGCGATATAGCGAGGATACGGCCAGCAGATATCAGGCCAAATCCGACCACCTGTGGTGGCCCACCGGCATCACTGAGTGGTGTGCGGGCAGAGACGATTTACTCCCGCAGTGAACCCTGTAAAGTGGGATTTCGTCATTATACTGAGAGCTCATCCGATAATGCCTGTCTATCGTTGCCACTGCCCCTGCGAAACGAATCAGTTTGAGATCTCTGGGTCGCCCATGACGCGCTTTTTCTGCCATTGCACGATTTGCCAAGAGAAGTATCAAGCGCCCTACGCAGATGTCGTTTTATTTCCTTTAGCAGGCTTGACCTTGCCTGAAGATCATTCGATCAGCTTTGGCCAGTACAAACGTTTCGGTGCGATTGATCGGGGGATATGCGCCGACTGTCATCAACCGGTCATGGCTAAAGCGGGAGAAGGCAAAAAGGGGCTTGCCTTTATTGCTGCTCACAACGTGGCCAACCCAGCGTCATTACCTGCGCCGAGCATGCATGTTTTTTATGGCACACGAGTGGCGGATGTAGAAGATTCACTGCCCAAGTATCGACATTATCTTTCTAGTCAATTTGCCTTTCTGAGGCTATTGTTGACTCGCAGCCGCACTTAGCGCCAACACACAGACGACCACCTCGCCCGAAAGCCTAATCATCGCGCAAAATCGTTGTCGTCAGTAATCCCCTCAGGCACTCCCAGCGTACAACCTGCTGGATATAAATTGGCAGCTGTGACGCCTTAAAACCAGAATCGTGACAGGCGACACCACCATCGCTGTATAACCTGCGCGGCAATGCTCTCTGAGACATCATCATGACCGATCACACCCCACACAACTTTGGCTTCGGCACCCAGATTCGCAAGTCACCTTTTTTTGATGCGACCGTGCGCTGGGGGGCGGTCGACTTCTCCGTTTATAACCACATGTACATTCCCCGATCATTTGGGGACCCAGAGGAAAACTTCTGGAATCTAGTCAACCACGCCATTTTGTGTGACGTTGCGGTAGAGCGACAGGTCGAAATATCGGGGCCGGATGCCGCACAATTTACGCAACTGCTAACCCCGCGCAATCTGTCCCAATGTGCCGTCGGCCAGTGTAAATATGTGCTGATCACCAATGCTGACGGTGGCATCCTCAATGACCCCGTTCTCCTGCGCCTAGAAGAGAATCGTTTCTGGTTATCCCTCGCCGATAGCGATATTTTGTTGTGGGCGCAGGGCGTTGCGAGCCACGCAGGCCTCGATGTGTCGATCCGCGAACCCGATGTCTCGCCTCTGCAGCTACAGGGACCCCGATCCGGAGACATTATGGCCGCCTTGTTTGGCGAATCCATTCGAGAACTCAAGTATTACTGGCTGAAGCACTGTGATCTTGATGGTATTCCGCTGATTATCTCTCGCACGGGCTGGTCCAGTGAGTTGGGTTATGAAATCTATCTCTGTGACGGCCAACACGGTTCTGCTCTGTGGGAAAAGATCATGGCTGCAGGGGAACCACTGGGATTACGACCTGGGCACACCTCAACCATAAGACGAGTGGAAGGGGGAATGCTGTCCTATCACGCGGATATGACGGCCGAGAACAATCCGTTTGAATTGGGTCTCGATCGATTGGTCGACCTCGATATGGAGGCCGATTTTATCGGTAAAGCCGCGCT
>ENA-UZWV01003276-UZWV01003276.1-metagenome-genome-assembly--contig:-Day-3-1m-contig-3276_pt1 | contig 20215 bp, 16 predicted proteins | sample MGYA00260342_ERZ794902 | MGnify/ENA metagenome assembly ERZ794902
TATTCCACTAGTATTTTTTAAAACTTTATTGACATTTATACTCGTTTTAAACTCGTATGTAAATGATTGCCATAGGCGGGCCATATTTGTTAAAAAAGGGTTTCTTACTTCTACCATTAGGTCTTTTTTTATCTACTTTGATATGTGGATTCAGTTTTCATCCAGAAACAGATATATACAAATATGCTTTGGGATTCACACTCCTAGCTGCTTACGTGGTCAGCGTTACATTTATCAATCTCTAATACAGTGAAATTTAATCAAGCTCAGATTGAACTTCAGAGATTGAATCGTATTATCAAAGTAGAAAAGGATAAGTCCGAGTCTTTGCTACTAACTATATTGCCTGCAAATGTGGCAGAAGAGCTGAAAGCCACTGGAACATCTGAGGCAATAAACTTTGATGAAGTGAGTGTAATTTTTACGGATTTCAAAGGATTCACCTCTCTCTCAGAGCAAGTTGGAGCACAGGAATTAGTAAAGGAGATGAATCACTGCTTCAAAGCTTTTGATACCATTTGCGATAAATACAATATCGAAAAAATAAAAACAATCGGAGATAGTTATATGGATTCGGGGGGATTGATTCAAACCACAAACACTTCGGTTCTTGATAGTGTATTGGCAGCAATAGAAATGGCTCAATTCATTATTGTCAGAAATGAAAATTTAGGAGAAAATGGGAGTATACCTTTTGAAATGAGAACGGGTTTACATACTGGCCAAGTAGTCGCTGGTATTGTTGGCATTAAAAAATTTCAATATGATGTTTGGGGTGATACTGTAAATACCGCCAGTAGGATGGAAAGTAGCAGTAAGGTTGGGAAGGTGAATATATTTCAATCCACTTATGAACTTATCAAGAAGCATAAGAGATTTTCTTTTGAACACAGAGACAAACTCCTAGTCAAGGGTAAGGGAGAAATGGATATGTATTTTGTGAGTTTAGCTTAGTCAGAAAGCACAAAAAAGCTTTAGTTAATCCCTTATAAGTTTTGTTAAAGTTTGATTTATAATCTATTCTAGTTAATTCGCTACTAGCCTGTTCTCTGCTGAGATAATTCTTTAGGAATTAAAGGTCATTAATAGCCCTTATTACATAGGTTTGAGTAATCAAGCCGATTAATTTTCCATTTTTCACCACTGGAAAACGTCTAAACCTTCTTTCTAGAAAAAAGTGTGCAGCCTCTAATATCCCCATATCAGCTTCTATTGTAGTTACATCGGTTGTCTTGTGGTCTTTAACGGTACCAGAATGATTCATTTCATTTTCGTACCTACCCTTAATGATTTCTTTCAGACAATCTCCTTCAGAAAGTACACCCAATAACTTATTATCTTTACCTACTACAAGTGCTCCTGAAATTTTATGTTTGAGTAAACTCTGCATACCCTCATAAATAGAGAGCTCTGGACTAAATGAAATCAGCTTAGTAGCCATATAATCAGCTACCAATTTCTTTGGTTTTAACTTTTTTTTCTCTCTTTTTTCTACACCTCTATAGCTTTTAACCCTGACCTATCAATTTATCCAAAGTTACGAAATTTTGGCAATTACCTTTTTGCTACAATTCTGTCGTACTAGCTACTTGAATTATATATTTCTTTGGTTTTAAAAATAACTATTCCCTTTAGGGTCAAGCTTTTTTGGAGTCTCAGCTTTTTATTTCAGTTATTTTCCGATACAGAATCGAGTAAAAATAGAATCCAAGACTTCGTCGTTAGTCACCCCGCCAGTAATGAGTCTAAGTTGGTTTAAAGCATTGCGAAAATCTAGGGCTACCATATCGCTAGTCAATCCAGTATCTAATCCGTCGAGAACCGTTTGCAAGGCATCAGAGCTTTTGGCTAATGCATCTGCATGTCGAGCATTATTTACTACTGTTTCATTTCCTAGTTCATAGTGACTTGCAACTCTTGATAGAGCCGAAACTAGCACTTCTATATTGTGCTCTTTGGCAGATATATATACAGTATTTTCAAGCCAATCCTCTTTCTTATAATCTACAGTATCTGCTTAGTTTGCTACCAATCAAGTTTGTGATACGTTCGGTAAATCTTAGAATTCAGGCTTCAATAGTCTGTGAAAATAATTATACCCTAAGCAGTAAAATATAAATCCTACCTAAATTATGATTATCATTGAAACTCAATGATTCGACTGGCAAGTCAAATAACAGCACTTTGTTGTATTCAATTTCTTTTTGTAAGCCTGTCTTTTGGTCAGATTGTATTTGACCGTGCTCCACAAAGCCATATGTTCTTAGCTCAGAATAAGAGGTTGTCTGGAAGCGTTTATAAGATAAAAGGGAAAGTTACAGACCTAAATTACGATAAGATTTATATTGATATATACAAAGACGGTGTATTCTTAAAATCCAATCATACAAAGCTGAAACGAGTTGGGAATGAACTACTTTTTGATTTTGCTTCATTAATACCAACTGCTAAGTCGTATTACAAACTTGTATTTCGTATAGTAGGAGCTAGTACTTACAGCATCGCAGTTGATAGTGTATTAGTTGGCGATGTTTACTTAATTCAAGGACAGAGTAATGCTGTAGCTGCGGATTACAGAAAAGTACCAGCAACTTATTTTGACACCTCTTATAATAGTAACTTTATACGAAGTTTTGGCACCAGTTCTTTAAATTGGTTTCTATCTCAAAATGATAAAGGATGGTATAGTGCCGAAGCAAGTAATATATATACTAAAGGAGCAGTTGGGCAATGGGCTGCGGTTATGGCAAAGAATCTTCTTGATTCATTTGATATTCCTATTTGTTTAATAAATGGAGCAGTGGGAGGTACGCCGGTCAACTATCATCTTCCTGACACTTCAAATCATTTTAATGTATTTACAAATTATGGTAGACTGCTGACTAGGACTGAAAATGCCGGATTTAGAGAAAATATTTCTGGAATATTTTATTTCCAAGGAGAGTCTGACGGACGATTGGCTGAAAAACATGATACAATGTTTCGTGAAATTGTAGATGCATGGAATCTAGATTATCCTGGATTTGGTAAACTTTATGTAATACAGGTCCGTTCGGGATGTGGGAACCCCAGTATTCAGCTAAGAGAAGTTCAACGCCAGTTTGGACTGACCATAGCAAATTGTCAAACGGTATCTGCCAATGGATTAAATGGTCACGACGGTTGTCATTACAATTTTAAGGATGGATATGAATCACTTGGGCTTCAATTATCTCATCTTGTGGGTAAAGATATTTATGGCAGCATGAGGCAATTTGTAAATCCTCCAGATATAAATAAAGCCGTTTATAATAATAGTAGCCATACCGAAATTAGGCTTGTGATGAGGCGACCAAGTGATAGTTTATTTGTAGATTCAAGTTTCTATTCACTATTTCGAATTGTCGGAGACCCATCTATCCAGATATCAGGTGGTAAGCTTGTAGGAAATGAAATAATATTATCGTTAAATAAGGCGAGTTGTCTACCATTAGGGCTGTCATATGATGGAATTGCTTTTGCACAGACATGGGTTAAGAGCAAAACAGGAATGGGTATGTTAAGTTTTTATGATGTACCAGTGTTAAATTTTGATATAGATACAAGTCTTTATGCATGCAAAAAGCAGCTCTTAATACTTGGAACAGATTCAATACCTGGATACTCTTACAAGTGGACTAATCTTAAGAGTAACAACATTTATATTCAAGCAAGTCCAAAGATTGTTTTAGATTCAACAACTACATTTCAGGTGACTGTAAGTCACGGTCCTACTATTTGTCCTCAATCGGACACTATTACTGTGAAAGTAAGAGTTGATTCAGTGGTAATTCCAAAATTTAAGGAAGAATATGTGATTTGTGAGGGTAAGGAAATTGAGCTTACTCCTAACATAAATGGATATACACAGTTTAAATGGGACACATCAGTGGATTGGTCCTATGTTCTAGATAGTACAGCGATGACCAAGTGGTCTGCAACAAGTTCTTTTGAATGTACATATTCAGATAGCTTTAAATCTCGTTTATCTGTTATTGATTTATCTCTTCCTAATGATGTTTTTGTTTGTCCAGGAGAAGATACTTTACTTACGCTTAGAGACAGTTTTTTAAGCTATAAATGGAATGGAGTATTTGGTTCAAATACTTATAGAACTGGGTCAGGGACAATTTTCTTAGAGGTCCTAAATCACGATTTGTGTTTAGATTCTTTAGAATTAACGGTGTCCACAATTGAAAAACCTTTTCAACCCGATTGGGATTTTGAGATTTGTGAAGGTGTCGAATTAGAAATATTACGTCCAGATTCTATTGTACAATGGAATTTAGGAAGTGAACAGTTACCGGACTTACTCCGGATATCTTCTCAATCAAATTTAGCCATAACTTGGGTTGATAAATTAGGTTGTAAGTACCTAGACAGCATCAAACGGCTTGATTTGAAATTGCCAGAAATAGACATAAGAGATACGGGTTTTTGCAAAGGAGATTCTGTCTTAGTTAGTTTAGATTCATCTTTTAGTTACATATGGTCAGATGGTAAATTTGGGAGCTCTCGGTATTTTTCTATCGACGGATTTTATTATACTGATGCAACGGATACTAATGGTTGTAGCCGTGTGATAGATATAAAAGTAGATGCTTGGGAGCCACCAGAATTAGGTATTTTTAAAGATACCTTACTCTGTAAAGACAGCTCATGGTTAATATCTATTATGGATTCGAACACATATTGGATAAATGGTATAGAAGCTCTGGAAACAACATTGTTCTTTCCAGGTAATGAGTATGCCATAGAAGCAGTTAGTCCTAGGGGATGTGGTTCAATGAAAACTATCTTAGTAGATGAGCTTAATTGTATAAACAGTGTTCGTTCAAGAGCGAATCAATCTGTATTGCTGTATCCAAACCCTACTAACGGTTATATTGAGATCCTTTCTAAAGATAAGCCTGTAGTAATGGTTACTTTATTCAATAACTATGGAGTAGAGGTGTTCAGAAAGGAGTTAAAACCGAGAAGAAACTATGTAATCGAATTGCCTGATTTATCAGGTTTTTTTACTTTTCAAGTAAACTTTGACAGCGGAAAGTATGTTACCGAAAAAGTATTGATTCGTCGATAATGAGTATAGTTAAATTGCTCAAAGGTCAGCACAATGAGTTTTTCAGTAATAGGAATCTTTAAGCAAAAAGTATAAAAAACGAGAGGAAAAATTCTCTCGCTTTTTGATTTTTTAGAGAAAGTACAGACTATTGGTTAGCCTCGTATCTAGCCTTTTGATCATCCAGTAATTTCTGGATACTCTTATACACTTTGTTTTTACCTTTTGGGTCAAGTACTTTATACTTAGCAAGGTAAACATTAGCTTGGTTAAAGTCCTCTAACCAGATGTTTGCAAATGCAAGATTTAGGTATAACCCTACTCCTACAGCTGCATTTATTCTAGCTTTTTTATTTCCTCTGTCAATATTTCCAATTTCATTTTCCCAGATTTTAGCCATTTCAGCGATTCTGTCCTTCGTAGCTTGTTCTATTGGGTAAGAGTTAAGCATATTGTAAACTTCTACTGCTGTAGGGAATGTAGTGTTTAACTCAGTGTAATCGTGTTTTTTAGACTTAAAAGTGAATATGATTCCGTTATAAGATACTGAATTGTACCCCATGTTATTTTTCAAAAATGAAGTCAAAGAATTCAAGTTTGCTCTCATTTTTGTAGACTCAATAGCTCTTAATTTAGCTTCTTTGTTTCTGTTCCAATCTTTATCTCTTTCGTATTCAGATTTGAAGTACTTAGATTGGAAATCATTTCCTTTTCCTATTTGCTGTGAAGTGAAAGTCTCACTACTTACTACCTGACCATTTTCTTTCAATACTTCCATAGTGATAGTACCTACACCATTTACTCTGTAGTAGTATCCTTTTTCGCTGATATGCTGAGCATTATAGGTGTAGTCAAATCTATTGATGATGACTTTTACTTTGGCACTTGCTCCACTTTTTTGCTCAAGGCCTGGGATGCTAACTTGTGCTTTGATTTCATCTTCACTCCATATAGTCTGGTAAAATGGAGATTCTACAAGATCAGCTTTTCCTGTAGGCTTTTTGTCTCCTAATAGGACCTTACCTACTAGTTTTGCTCCGGTCTTTTTCTTGTCGTAGTCTTCTTTTTCTTTTTTAGCTTCCGCTTTTAGTTCAGCATTTTCTGCTGCGATTGCTTCCTTTTGTGCAAGAATTTCATCGGCATATGGAGTAGACACTTCTACATCATATGTTTTGTCTGCTGAGATAGGGTAAAGAGGAAGTTGCTGGTAAGAAAAAGTTGTTTTACTTTTTGAAGATTGAGCTTGGGCAAAGCTGACTAAGCTAACTGCTATCAATGTAATTGAAGTTCTTATTTTCACTATGTATCGTTAAATAAGGTCGCTAAAATAACGCAATTCTCTGCATTTTGAATGGATTAGATAGAGTTAATCAAAGTTTTACATTGGATTCGCAAGATGGCATATTTCCTACTTCCCAATACAAAACCTCGTAAATATACTGTCGAGCACTTCATCATTAGTTACTTCGCCAGTTATGAGTCCCAGTTGATACAAAGCGTTACGAATGTCAAGTGCGACCATATCACTTGTAAGCCCCTTGTCTAATCCCGTAAGCACTGTTTGCAATGCTTCAGAACTTTTAGCCAGTGCATCAGCATGGCGAGCGTTGTTTACCACAGTTTCATTCCCAAATTCATAATGACTTGCTACTCGCTCCAGTTCAGAAATAAGCGTTTCTATATCTTTATTTTTAGCAGAAGTGAAGACAGTATTCTCAGGCCAGTCTTCTTTTTTATAAGAATCCGATTCTGCTTTATTCGCTACTAGAATCGTTTGCTCTAAGTTGGGTAACGTTTTTAGTTCCGTAGCTAGCTCAGTAGGAGTGGTTATACTAATGTCGAATAAGTAAACGAGCAATTCTGCCTTATCCATACTCTCTTTGGTCTTGCCTACACCTATCTGCTCTATGGTATCAGAGCTGTCCCTCAGGCCTGCTGTATCTATTAGCCGAAATTGAATACCATTCAGCGTAAAAACTTCTTCGATGGTATCTCTAGTAGTCCCTGCTATATCTGATACAATTGCTCGATCTTCGTTAAGCAAAGCATTTAGCAATGTACTTTTTCCTGCATTTGGTTTTCCTGCTATAACCGTATTGATTCCATTCTTCAAAACATTGCCAGAGGCAAACGAACTACGAAGTTTTTCGATACGGTTTAGAAGTTTTTGAATCAACACCTTTAGTCCGTCTCTATCTGCAAACTCTACATCTTCCTCCCCAAAGTCATTTTCTAACTCTATAAGAGCAGCAAAGTCTATGAGTTCTTGACGGAGTACTGAAATGTCCTTGCTGAATCCACCTCGCATTTGACTCAATGCCATTTGCAAGCTAGATTCGCTAGTGCTGCTTATCATGTCAGCCACGGCTTCTGCTTGTGCAAGATCCAATTTTTGATTTAGAAAAGCACGGAGTGTAAATTCTCCCGGTTCTGCCATTCGTGCACCAGAGTTAATGAGTGTCTCAATGATTCTACTAATTATGTACGGAGAGCCGTGACATGATATTTCTACGGAGTCCTCACCGGTGTAAGAATGTGGGTTTTTAAAAATACTAACCAGGACTTCGTCTACCCGCTTATCACCATCTATAATGTGTCCATAGTGTATAGTATATCCATCCGCTGTAGCAATATCCTTGTCAAAACACTTATTTACTATTTCGATTGCATCCTTACCGGACACACGAACCACAGCTAGAGCTGAAACTCCTGCAGGTGTAGCAGGTGCAGCAATCGTATCTTGTAGATTTTGCATGATTGGCTTTTTTAGAGTACAAAGTTGCATCCATATTTTGAAACTCCCTCAGACTAGACTCTTAATTTTGACACTGTGACTTGGGTTTTGTATACCCTTTTACATAAAGTACAGTTCTAAAGCTTTCATTGCCATTGAAAACCACAGTCATGGATCTATTGAATGGACCTGGACGATAATAGGAAGTATATCGACCAATGATCTCAGCAGTATCACCCGGGAGGATTGGCTTTTTGGGCCATGTGGGAACGTAGCATCCACAGCTAGACCTCACGCTCGAAATGTGCACCGAAGTATTCCCTGTGTTAGTCAGTTGATACTTGAAATATGCAACGTCCCCTTCACAAAGAGTGTCGCTGATTATGAGTTTTGTGTCAAACTTAACAGACGCATACAGTGAGTATTTGGGAGTAGATATTATGTCGAATTGGCTGTTATCTAAAGTAACGTTTGTACTAATGGAGGTTAAAAAAGATTTTAGAAGGAAAAGTAAAAGAATCATTATTGAGTCTAACGCAAATGGGATACCAAACTAAAAAAGCACCCACAAAGTGAGTGCTTTAGTATACATGGTTTGCAGAAACTAGAAGTTTAAGCTCATACTATATTGACTATAGAAATCAAAAATTTCGTTGACAGCTTCATCTGCTGTATCAACTAATTTGAATAGATGTAAATCATCAGGACTTATATTTCCTTCCTCGAGCATTGTATTTCGAATCCAATCAATCATTCCGTCCCAAAATTTAGAGCCTACCAGTATGATAGGAAATTTGGCTGTCTTTTGAGTTTGGACCAAAGTAAGTGCTTCAAAAAGTTCATCAAGAGTTCCAAAACCGCCAGGGAGTACAATGAAACCCTGAGCGTATTTCATGAACATAACTTTCCGCACAAAGAAGAAGTTAAAATTTATAGACTTATCTCTATCTATATAAGGATTGTTATTCTGTTCGAATGGCAGCTCAATATTCAGACCTACCGATGCACCTTTCTCTTGACTAGCACCTTTGTTACCAGCCTCCATAATTCCAGGTCCACCGCCTGTAATTACACCGAGTCCTGCTGCTGCTAGTTTTTGGCCAATGTCTACGGCCATTTCATAGTATTTCGTGCCTGGCTTAGTCCTAGCTGACCCAAAGACAGATACACAAGGACCAATTTTAGCTAAGGTGTCATAGCCTTCTACGAATTCAGCCATTACCTTGAATATATTCCAGCTATTCGAACTTTTTATATCCGGCCACTCTTTATTTTCAAATGCTTGATTTATCCTCTCGTTTGGTTTGTCTGTCATATTTTTAATTGTTTGTTTTTCTTGTTTTTACGTTGGCTACTCGCCCAAAGCAAGGCGAATGTAATGCCGCCGTTTATTATAATAAGTTCAAATCCTGCTTCGAAACCATCAATCAGTTTCGGCATACCGTAGAAGTATGATGCAGTCAGACTTATGGATAACAAAGTTATTCTGAGAATGACTTTATCATTGGCTAATCTGTTGGTCAATATCCCAAATGAAAATAGGCCCAATAACGGTCCATATGTAAATCCTGCAGCTCTAAAGAGTTCTTTGATCACAGCATCATTGTTCAATGAATTGAAAATGAGTATCGTAACGAACAGTATTATAGCAAACGAAATATGAACGAGCTTTCGTGTGTTGAGGTCTGTAGGACGAGTTCTTTCGAATCCTAAGAAGTCTACACAGAAACTAGTAGTAAGTGCAGTAAGGGCACTGTCTGCACTACTATAGGCCGCAGCTACAAGGCCGATGATGAAAAATATCCCTACTAGAGGTGTAGCGTGCTGCATCGCTACCACAGTAAAGAGTTGATCACTTTTTTCAATACCCGAGATATCATTTACATCAATATATTGATACAATAGAGCTCCAAGACTTAAGAATATCACATTCACAACAATGAACATCGCCATTTGTATATAAATGTTTTTCTGCGCACTTTTTACATTTTTTATACTCAGGTTTTTTTGCATCATATCCTGATCGAGACCAGTCATGGCTATTGCTATGAAAACTCCTCCCAAGAATTGTTTCCAAAATACATTGGCTCCATTTCCTTCAAAATGGAAAATCTGAGTATTGGGGTTTGCAATGAGATTTCCGACCGTCTGAGGAATATCCCATCCCATATCAGTGATAATAAATACTATTGTGAGTATCACAGCAGAAATTAGAAAAAATGTTTGCAAGGCATCTGTGTATACCACCGTTTTTATACCGCTATTGGCAGTATAGGTAAATATGAGAAGAATAGTAATCGCTACGGTAGCCCAATAGGACAGTCCGAAAGGCTCAAATACAACCGTGTGCAAGACTCCAGCTATTAAGAAAAGTCGGAATGATGCTCCTATGATTCTGCTTATTAAGAAGTAGGCTGCTCCCGTCTTGTATGAATTTGTACCAAATCTATTTTCGAGATAAGTATAGATGGAGGTTAGATTCTGTCTGTAATACAGTGGGATAAGTACCTGGGCAATTATCAAATATCCGACCATGTAGCCTAATACAGTCTGCAAGTATCCGAAGTGAGTGCTTGCTACCCAACCAGGAACACTGAGAAAAGTCACTCCTGATAAAGAAGCTCCTATCATCCCAAAAGCTACGAGAAACCAAGGAGATTTTTTGTTTCCAGAGTAAAATGATTGTTCATTACTATCTCTAGAAGATATCCAAGAAATAAATACGAGGACACCAAAGTAAGAAAGGAGAATAGTCAGTATGAATAATGGGCTCATACTATTTTGATACTTGTAGTTTCTGACCAAGTTTGATACTTGCATCAGACAGATTATTCCACTCTTTTAGTTGTGTAATGGTGATTTCATATCGCTTACAAATACCATATGCTGTATCACCTTTTACTGCCACATGTGTGATGGGTCCATCTACCACTATGTCATCTGTTATTTTCTCAATTTGTTCTTCTTTTTCAGGTGCTTTTATTTCCGAATTAAGAATTTGTGGTGGCATCAATGAATTGTTTTCGGCTGCAGCTTCTTGAGATAAATATATTTTCTGACCTATTTTTATAGCTCGAGGATTTAGATCCTTGTTCCAGTTCAGTAAGTCCTCCTCAAAAACGTGATATTTTTCGGCGATTCGGTAAATATTGTCACCTTTATCTACAATATGAAATGAAGGGACTTTTAGCTCTACTTTGTTGAGAGCTACAGGGTTGTCAAAGTTTGTAGTTTCTATGGCCCCCTCCGAGATAGAATGAGGGTTAACAAATTCTTCCTTTTTATCTTCTGGCTCTTCCCAAGCAGTTTTTTTATCAGCGACTTCCACAAGATCTTCACTACTTCTCTTTTTTTGCATATGTAGGACTTCTCCTTCTTTTGGTTCACTGCCTTGCTCCATTCTGTTTTTTCTATAAAGATGTTTCAGTTTGATACCGTAGAGCTGAGAAATGTCTCTCATATCTTCACCCTTAGTGACTGTGTGCGTGTCTTCCGAACCACGACGTCTTTTTGGTTTGAGATACACTATTTCTCCTGGGATGATTTGAGCATCGGATGGGAGGTCATTCCATTTACGAATATGTCTATCCTTAACAAAATTATCATCAGCTATACTAGTGACTGTTTCTCCTGACTTGGCAGTTTTTACGGGTACACCATTCACTTCTTTCCCTGCTATGAACTTAGGCAATCCTGGCTGAGGTAATGCTGCTTCATCGTACTTATGTAAATCATAGCGTTCGATAAGACTTATCAGTATGTTTCCATACTGAGGATTAGTCGCATAACCCGCTTTTCTTAAGCCTTTGCTCCAGCCTTTATAGTCGGTTCTTTTTAATTCAAATAGAGGATGATATCTCCAGTTTTTTCTTAAAAAATCTGAATGGTCTTGGTAAGAGGCTAATACACTTTCATAAGCCCTAAAGCATTCATCAGGAGCATCATCATCTGCATAGATTACATTGCTAGTCCAGCTGCCCTTACATTTGATTCCGAAGTGATTATTGGCGAACTTAGCTAGCCTACTATTCCCGCTATTACTCTCGAGTACGCCTTGAGCTAAGGTGATACTAGCGGGTACTCCGCTTCTGTACATCTCTACGATAGCCAGATCTTTATATTTTTCAATATACTCAGTTGGAGTTTGCTTTTGTGCTAGAGCGGTTGAAATCATCGCTAGGCAAAGCACTGCTATTTTAAATCTCATTTAGAAATTAATATAATGTAGAGTTCAAAGGTAAATTTGCATTCTTCCGTAAGAGGCAACTTTTATACACTTATCTACATCCTATGTAATGAAATGTATTTGAAAGCGTTTTATTTGAAGTGATTAATATGAAATTTATGAGAAATTCTTTAGCAATTATATTATCGCTGTTTTTTTCTGTGGCTGTTTTTGGTCAGAAAATACCAGCAGCAAACTGGAACCACTCAGTCAATAAAAAATCTATAAATGCAGGAGATGAGATGGAAATAACTTTCAAAACAAAAATCCCTAAAGGGTATCATATCTACTCAAACGATTATGGTGATTGTCCTCCAGTTAAGGCGAAATTTAATTGGGATAATGATGCTTCGTATGCACTTATAGGTGCAGCTAAACCTATTGGCTCTCATCATTATACAGATGAAATTTTCGAGTGTGAGGTTGCTGATTTTGAAGAAAAGGCAGAATTCAGACAGAAAATAAAAGTACTAAAGGCAGATCCGAAGATCAGTGGTATTCTAGAATATCAGATGTGTACAGATGATGGTATGTGTGTGCTTTTTGAGTATGAGTATGAGGTGAAGGAACTTGTGGTTAAAGGAGCGGCAGTGACACCTCTTGTTGAGCCAAAACCAGTTGTAGAAACCACTGAATCTGAAGATCATGTAGGAGTTGACGATACTAGAGAAGAAAATTTCTCAGAACAAGAGCCTTCTGAGCAGATAGTTATAAATGCAATAAATACAGGCTATGGGTCTACCGAGTATGCAGGTCTGGTGAATGCAGATGCAGTGAATTATTCATCATACCAAGCAAGTTCAGCTGAGGATACTTCTGCCTTTGAGATAAAGACCTTCAACGGTCAAAAAACAGAGGACAATCAGAGTTTTTGGGGCTTATTCTTAGTAGCATTTCTTTCAGGATTAGCGGCGTTACTCACCCCTTGTGTGTTCCCAATGATACCTATGACGATCTCCTTTTTTATGAAAGATGGAAGTAAGGCAAAAGCCAGGAGAAATGGAATAATATATGGTTTAAGCATAGTTGGTATCTATGTTTTGATAGGAACTTTGGTAGCGGTAATAGCGGGGCCAGCAGCTGCAAATTGGCTTTCTACCCATTGGTTGCCAAACATCTTCTTCTTCTTGGTCTTTGTGATTTTTTCAGCGTCGTTTTTTGGTGCATTTGAGATTACACTACCAAGTTGGCTAGTGAATAAAGCGGATCAGCAAGCAGATAAAGGTGGACTAACAGGAATATTTTTTATGGCCTTTACTATTGTATTGGTTTCGTTCTCCTGCACTGGCCCGATAGTTGGGAGTATATTAGTAGAATCTGCGGGTGGGGCATTTGTCAAGCCTTTAGTAGGTATGCTCGGATTCTCTTTAGCATTTGCAATACCGTTTGCGTTGTTTGCGATTTTCCCAAGTTGGTTGAGCGGACTTCCAAAATCGGGAGGGTGGCTCAACTCAGTGAAAGTGGTATTGGGTTTCTTAGAACTTGCATTTGGACTAAAATTCTTAAGCGTTGCGGATCAGACTTATCATTGGGGTCTTTTGGATCGTGAGATTTACATCGGATTGTGGATCGTTATATTCTTCCTAATGGGTCTTTACCTTTTAGGTAAGTTGAAATTTAGTCACGATAGTGATATGCCGTATTTAGGTGTTCCAAGACTGTTGATGGCTATACTTACATTCTCGTTTGTTGCATATCTTATACCGGGGTTATTTGGAGCACCTCTTAAGTCTCTGGCAGGGTATATGCCTCCAATGAGCACTCACGATTTCAATCTTATGGATAGTGGCGCAGACGCACACAGTACGGAGTACTATGCTGGGGTAAAACCAAAATATGATGATAAGCTTCACTTACCATACGGTATAAAAGGATATTTTGACTACGAGCAAGGAATGGAGGTAGCTCGACAAATTGGTCGCCCCGTCTTTATAGATTTCACAGGGCACGGATGTGTAAACTGTCGAGAAATGGAGGCCAAAGTGTGGTCAAATGATAGAGTAAAAGCGTTGCTTAGTGATGAGTATGTTGTAATCTCATTGTATGTAGATGAGAAAACTGTATATCTCCCTGAAGATGAGAATTTTTACAATAAAAAAGGGAGATTAGTAAAGACATTAGCTAAGAAGAATAGTTGGATTCAGGAATGCTATTTTGATGCAAATGCTCAGCCACAATATGCTCTTCTTGATAATGAGGGTATTTTGCTTCAACCTACAAGAACCTACGATCTGGATGAGGCTGCATATATAAGTTTTCTAGAGAAGGGAGCTAAGGAGTATAAGTCTAGAATGGACAACGAGCTTGCATCGAACTAAAAATGAGCATCAAACAGCACTTTACAGAAGCTAAGAGCGTTTTAGAAACATTTTTAGCGGAAGAGAAAAACTTTGAGAATATTGAATCTGCAGGGAAACTCCTAGTCGAAAGCTTCCAAAACGATGGCAAAGTATTAAGTTGTGGAAATGGCGGAAGTCTTTGTGATGCTATGCATTTCGCTGAAGAATTAACAGGTAGATATAGAGAAAATAGACCTGCAATAGGAGCGATAGCAATTAGCGACCCGAGTCATATGGCGTGTGTTGGTAATGATTATGGTTATGATTTTGTGTTTAGTAGATACGTTGAAGGAGTGGGTCGTTCTGGTGATGTTTTATTAGGTATTAGTACCAGTGGCAATAGTCAAAATGTAATCAACGCAATGAAGACTGCACGAGAGAAAGGTATGAAAATTATAGGCCTCACAGGCAAAGATGGTGGGAAGATGGCTGGGTTGTGTGATGTGGAGATCAGAGCCCCTAAAAGTGAGTATGCAGATAGAGCTCAAGAGATCCATATCAAGGTCATTCATTCACTAATAGACTACATAGAACGTAATTTCCATTAAACGATATTTTCAGTTCATTCAACTTTGATCTAGGTATATTCAGCGATGGTGCTTACTTTAGTTGTAGAGTAATACTGCTCTAAACAACTAAATATTAAACCTTAATTATGAATGAACTACTTCAATTTAAGGATTTTTCAACTGAAACAAATGCTTTAGAAGAGCAAAGAAATTATGTAAAAAAAACCCCTCAATGGCGATTATTTTAACACCACTTATGCAACAGATAATGTATGTGAATACATTGTAAGACCCCGTACTCACGATGATTTGGTTCATAAGATTCAACAGCTAAATGACGAAGGACTATCATACCACGTCGTATCTTCCGGAAAGAACATAGGATAAGGTGGTAAAGCACCTGGAGAAGATGCTGACGTCCTATTGGATCTATGTCAATTAAAAACAATAGAAGTATGTCCAGACAAGGCATTTGCTATCATAGGTGCAGGAGTAACCCAGCAAGAACTTTTCGACTACCTTGTGGCAAATGATATTGAATTATCTTTTCACATCACAGGAGCCCCAGCAGATACGAGTATAGTCGGAAATGCTATGGCTTGAGGGTATGCAAATGGTGTGAAAAGTGTGAGATACGACAAGATTATCTAAGTACGTTGAGTCTTTGATGATGGTACTGAATTGGATACCCATAGCCTGAGCAACACGCGATTTACAGATCTTCCTGATTTAAGAGGATACTTCAAAGGAGGAGAAAATGGTGTCCTTTCTGAAATAAAACTAGAACTTGATCAGATTCCAGAATACACTAGAATCAGTTTTTTCTCTGTAGATGCAAATGAGAATATACAAGGTGTGATGGATACTAGTTGTTTTAGATTGTTTTAGTGTAGATTGCTTCAGATTTTCAACGGAGTAAACTAGCCAAGATTAACTTCAAGTCAGATGTAAAACACCTTAGGGTAAACGAAAAAAAGTTAGAGGTTGTTCTAAATCAGATTTTCTCAAATTCATTTAAATATGCCAAGAGGAATGGTCAGTTGGCAATAGATATCAAAGTCAAATTATTATCAAAATCAATAAAGATTACTATTGGAGACAATGGTATTGGGATAGATCTTAAGAAGTATAAGGATAGAGTGTTTGAGCTTTACCAGAGATTTATGCCCAATTATGCTCCAGGAAGGAGCTTGAGTCTATTCATTATGAAGTCTCAGGTATATAGTATGGAAGGCAAGATCGAGATGGATAGTAAATTGACAAAGGGCACTAAAATTACAATCACCCTACCTCAAAACTCAATAGTAAGAGAAGATAACCTTACCATCACAAAGAGAATCTAGTTCAAAGCTCGTATTTAAGATACTTTATTTTCTTTCCTTCATTAAGCCACAAGTTTTCATAAAAGGTCTGAATATTTTCTAAATATTCAGGTATTTCATCCCAAGCATAAATGTCAGGACTGTCAGCTATTAACTTCAGGTTTTGTTCAGAGATGACCTCCTTAGTGTAGTCATAGAAGCGAGTAGAATCACTTTTTAGATTCATAATAGAACCTGACTTTGATATGTTTCGATATCTATCTAAAAACATAGGATTGGTAAGTCTTTTCCTTTCTTTCGCGTGCTGTGGATCCGGAAAGGTGATCCAAAATTCTGAAATCTCCCCTTTATCAAAATACTCCTCAATATTACCTATCATTAGTCTATGAAAAGCAACATTTGTCAGGTTATTCTCCAGAGCATATTTTGCTCCTTTCCAGATTCTATTTCCTTTTACATCTATTCCAATGAAATTTCTGTCTGGAAACCTTTCTGCCAATCCAACAGTATATTCACCTTTCCCACAGGCTAGTTCCACTGTTATTGGATTCTTGTTTTTGAATACATCTGAGCTCCACTTACCTTTCATTTCTTTAGCATGCTCATAGCAGTTGCTAAACGAAGATACCTCTGCAAAACGTTGTAATTTCCCTACTTTTCCCACTCTACAAAATTAAGATTTCTTAGCTGGCTGTATGATTCTTTTGACTGAGGTTAATTGTTCGAAGGTCGATCGTATTTTTTTACCAGTATCAGAGAAAGAAATGTGGGTCACATATACGATCTCTTTGGGAGCGGTATACTTTGGGAGTTTGGATTTTAGTACGGAGAGAATCTGAAGATCTTCAGGTATGGTATCCCCTTGTACTATCAACACAGCTATTTCACCCAATATTAAGTCCTTTTTTCTTGTAACATAGAAATCATTTTCAATATTTCTTTCTTTGAGGATTTTACCTATGTGGTCTTCTATAATTGTTGGGTGTATCTTCACGCCTCCGCTATTGATTACGTTATCCTGTCTTCCTAGTATTACAAACGAATAATCACTGCTGATGCTTACCACGTCATTAGTCTTGACGACTAGGTTTAGAGATGGTATTTTTACTATCAGGATATTGTCTTTTTCTGAAATCTCCACTCCTTTTTGAGGAGTAAATCGATTGGAGACTCCGACCTGCTTTAGAGCGATGTGACTTGCCGTTTCGGTCATACCATAGGTTTCCCAATAGGAATTGTTTAATCTATCCAAATGAAGAATAGTGGTTTGGTCTAAGGGTGCCCCTCCAATCAGAATTTTGTTAATTTGAGTTAGCTTGTTAATATCCTGTTCCAGTGAATTTTTTATCTGTTGAGGAGTCAGTGACGTTAGTGTAAAATCAAAGTCTTTCAACTTTTCTAAAGGTCGAGAAGATGGTTCGTCGAAGTATATTTCCCAACCAAAGAGCATAGCTCTCACCAGTTGCATAAATCCACCAGTTTTGCTTGCCGGTAAGCAGCATAGCGTCCTTTCATTTGTTAGTTCTAATGCATTCTTCGTGCTAGTTGAGCTCCATATGAGTAGCTCTCTATCAAGTAAGATTTCTTTGGGTGGTCCTGTGCTCCCAGATGTCTTCAATTTGAATTTTTGAGCACCGCTATTCCATTCGTGAATGATCTCCTCCACAAGCTCTTTATCTTGGAAATTTGGTGAATATGATGCACGGAATTTTGTCAAATCTTAGCTATTTTCTATCAAAGGTATTTAAGTTTCTATTTACCTCTAGGAGTAGGGAGGATATTATAGCCGCGGAAGACACTATAAACCTTGATATTTACTTAACTTCGCAACTTATTTTAACCAACATTTTTATGATAACAATACAGAGACGAATTGGATTAGCATGTTTATTAGTTTGGGGGGTATTTGCCGTTTGGGCACAGTCTGAGGCACAAACTGGTGCTGAGCTTAGAAAATCAGCTCCTTTCCCAATTTTTAGTTATGGAGATAACACAGTCTACAGTGACGAGTTTTTGCGTGTTTTCAATAAAAACAAGAAAGATAAAATAGCTCCTACAAGATTGGAAATAGAGGAGTATCTAGATTTGTACATCAAATTCAAGTTGAAGGTGCAAGAGGCTTACACACGTCAGATGGATACTGTGCCAAGTTTTATTAGAGAACTGTCTGGATATAGATCTCAATTAGCTCAACCTTACCTTACAGACAAAACGGTTACAGATAGATTAGTACGTCAGGCATATGATCGGTCTCAGCAGGAAGTGAAAGCAAGCCATCTTTTGATTAAATGTGGTTTGGATGCGAAGCCACAAGATACATTAGCCGCTTATCAAAAAATAATGGGTCTCCGACAGCGAATAGTCAAAGGTGCTGACTTCAGCGAATTGGCTACTAAGCACTCAGAAGATGAATCCGCTAAAGTGAATAATGGAAATTTGGGATACTTCACAGCTTTTCAGATGATCTACCCTTTTGAAAATGCAGCCTTTAATCATAAAGTAGGAGAGGTGAGTATGCCAGCGAGGACTCAGTTTGGTTATCATCTGGTATACGTAGAAGATAAAAGAAAGGTGTTGGGAGATATTTTGGTTTCTCACATCATGCTCAAATATTACAATGAGGCTCAAGTAGATAGCGTAAAGCAACGAATAGACGCAGTGTACACAAAACTGCAAGAGGGTGCTGACTGGGCATCTACTGTAGAAGAATTTTCTGAAGATTTTAATACAAATAGTAAAGGAGGAAAATTAAGTTGGTTCAACAGAACAACCTCTAATATACCAGTAGAGTTTAAGAATACCGCATATGAACTGTCAGAGAATGGATCGTATTCTAAACCTGTGAAAACAAAGTTTGGGTGGCATATCATCAGAAGAGAGGACTATAAGGCGGCTCAATCTTTTGAGGAGTCGAAAGATAGACTGAGACGAAAAGTAGAAAGAGACAGTAGAAGTGAGCTGAATAAAGAAATAGTCATAGCTCGTGTAAAAGAAGAAAATCACTACCGAGGAATAGGCGGGTTGTCCGCAGTTGCTAGTCAATTTGATGAAGATCTACTGACAGGAAATTATCGTGAAAAACTGGGTGATAGCATTGAATTATTTGCTATCAACGGTAAAAAATATTTAGATAAAGACTTTTATAGATATGTAGCTGCGAATCAAACCAAGACTCAAAAAACATTGGATAAAGCTTTACAGGATTATTATGATGATTTTGTGAATCAGTCTAACTTAGAGTATGAAGAGTCTATACTAGAAGAGAAGTATGATGATTTTAAGTATATAATGCAAGAGTATAAAGATGGCATTTTATTATTCGAACTTACGGATCAAGAAGTATGGGGTAAAGCAGTGGAAGACACCTTGGGTCTGGAGAGTTTTTATAACGAGAATCAAGCGAACTATATGTGGAAGGAAAGAGCGGAGGCTATAGTTTACAGTTGCAAAGACGAGAAGTCAGCAAAAAAAGCTTCAAAAGCAGTTCGAAAAGGCGTGCCTACGGCTGAAATACTAGAGAAGTGTAATGCGAAAGATCCTTTGACTGTGAAGGTAGATATGGATAAGTTTGAGAAAGGTAAAAATGAGCAATTGAATCAAGTAGAATGGGCTCCAGGAGTTTATGAAATTGCTGCTGATAATGATAGAGAGAAATTTGTACATATTAAAGAAATCCTTCCTCCTTCTCCTAAGAAGCTTGAAGACAACTTAGGACAAATCACCTCTGATTATCAAAATCACTTGGAAAGCTTATGGATAGCTAGTCTTAAGAAAAAGTATCCCGTAAAAGTATTTGAGGATAATGTACAAAAACTCTACAAGTAGGCTTGTTTAGAAACTTCTTGTCATATCTGTTTTTCGCAGTGCTTGCAATGTCGAGTTGCACTCAAGAACCTGAAGGTGTCGTTGTAGCCGAAGCGTATGGCAAAACGTTGTATCTTTCAGATTTAGAGAAGGTCATTTCTGACAAAGCTACTTTTGAAGACAGTGTTTTTATTGCAAAGGA
>ENA-UZWV01007268-UZWV01007268.1-metagenome-genome-assembly--contig:-Day-3-1m-contig-7268_pt1 | contig 20031 bp, 20 predicted proteins | sample MGYA00260342_ERZ794902 | MGnify/ENA metagenome assembly ERZ794902
GTATCAATACCGGATTCTTCTGATCCGTTAATTAACAGATAGTCAAGATCGAGCTCATTACACAGAGCCTTAGCGATAGTAGTCTTACCAGTACCGGCCGTGCCGGTGAGCAGCATGTTGTGAAGTGCACCCCCTTTAACAACATCTGCAAAAGTTTGCTTGATTGCATTTGGTAAAATTGTATCACTAATTTTCTGTGGACGGTACTTCTCTACCCATAAAAAATCATCCATTACAGTACCTCCCAACCATTAACTGTAGAGAGTCTGAAAGACCTCCAAGCCTCCTTGTCTAGTGCCCATGCAGCAAGATGGTCAGTATCAGGACTTACATCCTTGATTTCCAAATTGATTCCATGAGCTTCTAATACAACTGGATTGAGAGTACACGGCATTACCCGTATCTCGTCTGTGTTGATTTTTGTAAAGGTTACTGTAACAGTACCACGTTTGAGTGCCTCGATAAGACGTGCAGTTTCATTGCGATCCATAATATACTCCATAATAAAAAAAATGAGGGGCCCGAAGGCCCCGAGGGATTAAGCTTCAGCTGAAACTTCTTCTACTTCTTCGGTAGGTAAATCACCTTCAGGCGTTTCACCATCCTTAGGAGCAGCTGCGTTCAAGAACTTAACTACTCTGTTTCTCAACGAACCAACAGCTTCTAACTCTTGGCCTTCGAATCCACCACGTTTGGAACAGACATCAATAATCTGTACCATAGTTGCGATATCCTGTAGAGACAGTTGAGGTGCCTCGTTTTCTGCAGTTTCCACTGCGTTTACTTCTTCAGTCATTTTCTTCTCCTTTGCAAAGTTAGACTAATTTAAGAGTTCCCGACCATTCGGCAAACTCCATATTATCCCCATCATATTTAATGGGAGATTCTTTTGTGTACTTATATTTATACACCATAGCTACTAGTTCTCTCCAGAGCTATAAAATATTCTACTGGGTAATCAGTGTTCTGCCAGTTACTAATCAACTTAGAGCTGATAGAAACGAAGTAATCACCTGGTAGTAGTTTCAAGTTTGGGATATTAACCACAAAATTAAACTGTTCTTTACATACATTATCATTATCAATGACAATATCATACGTATTAGCAGTACTGTCCTTAACATCAAGCACCCTAGCAGTCACAACACCATTAGAACCACTAAGTGATAATTCTGTATGACCTAAGACGGCCGCTGCCTTCTTAATTTGGTCTAGGTCTTTCTGACTGATATTAATACCGACTTCGGCATTTGGCATCGTAATGTCTTTGGTTGGCTGTGTAAGGATTTCTGTCTCAGCAAAATAGTACTTAATCTTTTGACTGCCGTTAGACATAGTCAGCGACTTGTCATCAAATGATAACGCTGCATTCTCGATAAGGCCATGAACGGATAGGAATTCGTTTAAGTCATAGACTCCAAACTCCAATGGGAAGTCCTCGGTGATTTCAGCAGTGGCCATAATATTCTTAGCCTCTGAAATTGTTTTCACCTTTTGGCCGGGTTTTAACACTAGGTTGGGATTAACACTAGCAAAGTTTTGTAATACCTTTAGGGTATCGTCTGAAATAATCATAAGTTCTCCTGTAATTTCATAGTTATATTATAACACATTTACGGTCAAATGTAAAGTGTTATTTGTCATTTTTAAAATACTTGCGATCATGTTCATATAGAGCAAGCAATCCATAGTGTAGCACCTTTTGGAGATCCTTACGGAATTCCTCGGGGGTATTACCTTTCTTTCCATATCGTGCGACATACTTGTCGACATTACCTAGAAAGAATCCCATCCCATGTCCTCGGTCTACTATAACTTCGGAAGACTGTAGTCCACCTTGTCCGTAGTGAGCACCATAAGTTGAATCAATGTACTTTTGGAGCTCTTCAATAAGAGCCCCTTCGTTAAATTTGTAATCAGGTTTAGAAAGTTGGTTCATTATTTTCCTCTGTTGTCGGCTCATCAAATGTTACCCCTTGATCCACTTTTGTATATAGGTCAAGGAAAGCCAGTTTTGTGTCGTCATCAAATCTCGCAATACATAGGTCGATTGACTTCATCTTATCCTTAAAGATAGAGAAGGTCTGCACAATGTGACACAACCTTCTGGTTGAAATAACTTCGTCAACACCATCATCATAGAAAGTCTTTCTGATAATGTCTGCCCAATGTACTAGGTTCTCTGCAAATGCATCGTCAACCAAGTCAAACTTTTCCATATGTTTAATTACGATTTTCTTTTCAACTGAAACCGAAGGAAACTGTTGGTCGACAGCAACTGTAAACCTCTCCAAGAATGCATCGTCAATGATAGATGCCGCTGTAAATCTGCCGTCCTCAGAACCCTTACCTTTGGTATTGGCTGTGGCTATAACATTGAATCCAGGTGCCGGAGTAATCGTTTCACCTGTTTTCTTAACAAGGACAGGTTTACCTTCAAGTATACCTTGAAGACACATAATTTTATTTGTAGCTCTATCAATTTCATCGAGCAGTAAGATCGCGCCGTTTTCCATAGCCTTGAGTACCGGGCCTTTTGAAAAGACAGTCTCGCCGTTAATAAGTCTAAATCCACCAAGTAAATCATCCTCGTCTGTTTCTGGGTTAATCTGAACCCTAATAAATTCTCTGTTTAATTTAGCTGCCGCTTGTTCGACCATGAAGGTCTTACCGTTACCGGATAGACCAGATATGTATACTGGATAGAACATCTCTGATTTGATAATCTTAGTTACATCAGTAAATGCACCCCATGGTACAAATGTTGGGTCAATCTTTGCAAATGATTTTTCATCATTTACTATTGACTGCATCTTAGCAGCTTCAGTTGGAGCAGCTTCCATAGTATTTACTACCTCTTTGCTCATTGTTGGTTTGACAATTTCTATGGCCGTTGTTAAGTCATAGGTGCCAATCTTTACCCTATTCTCTCCGTCAATAAGAGGATAGAAGTCTGGGCCTCTATAACCCATAGACTTGGCTGTATCCACGATCACATTCTTCCTGAATTGTGTCTGGTCTGGGTATGATGTCATTAGTTGTTTGACAATGTTTTGGGTTGATATTTTCACTTGATTCATAATTTAGTCCTTATCATATTATTTAATATGTGTATATTATACTACGGCCGGCGTAGTTTGTCAACACTTTTTTGCAATTAATTGCATCTTTTTTAGAATATTTTATTATATACATATACTCCTTTATAACTATGCAACTGCCTTACCAAACTTAGTCATTAAGACTTTGTTTAGTTTTTTACTCTTTGCGTACTTCTTAAACGCCGTTCTGATGTTTGCATTAGAGGCGTCATCTTTTACAGAGAAGTCATCTTCCTGCGTATCAAGGTTACTACCACCTTTCACTAGGTAGTATTCACTGTAACCTAGGGCATCTTCTACTGATACACACTTATTCTTTCTGTATTCTTTATTGGCATCCTGTTTGTACTGTTCTGAAGGCTTTTTCTTTTCTTCAGCCAAGAGCCAAAGTCTATGTCTCCAGTCACTGTTATCATTTGCCATGAAGAATCCGATATTGTTCGTGTTGTACTTCTTGGCCATGTTAGTCAGAAGAGCTTTAGTAACTGACCTAGAACCTGTAGGTGTCTTAATCATAGTACCATCTACTTGAAAGACCGCATTGGATCTATCAGGGAAAAAGTCTTGATTATGGTATGAAGATATTCTGTTTGCATCCCCATCGGTAAAGGTGATGAAATTCATTTTTTCAACACCATGTTTGGCCTTGAATTTCTTAACAAGGTGTGATGATACAACCAATGCCTGGTTAAGAGGCGTTGAACCCCACTCCTCATATCTGCATAGGTCACCCCATGAAGCCCTAGTAGTTGCTCTCTGATACATATGAGACATAGAATCCATGAAGTCACTCTTGTTTAAGCTTGAAGAACAGATGTTTGGCATTGATAAATCATCAAGCTCTAAGACACCTGGGTTATTTTTCTGCCACTCAAAACCCACATCTCTATTGGTAGAAGTAAAACCGTAAACATCGAACGGGATATTAGTTGCCTTACAAAACATTACCAAGTGCATGACTTGATCCATAACCTGAGGCATTGAACCGGACATTGATCCGGACATGTCGATTAAAAGAATCATGCCGTGGTTCTTGGCATTGGCCAGGTTAGTAGCAGTTAGAAAGATATCCTCATTAGTCTTATAAGACCAAAGTTTGTTGACGTCAATAGTACCAGTTTTAGCTGAAGTAGCTCTACTATACTGATATGCCGCTTTTCTCATTTCAAATTCTTTTACCGCAGTCTGGACATTTTTCTTTAATGTCTTCATGTAAGGTTTGAAGTTGACATCATTCATTTTGCTGTAAGCATCTCTTGGATATTGTTCTTCGTGATCCTTTCTGGCTTTTTTAAGTTTGGCGTAATCAATGACAACTTTACTTAGAGCATCTTTGTTAACATCTCCGATAAATACTGGTTGGTTACTACCTTCACCCATGGTTAGAGTTTTCTCATTAGCCCTGAACGCTGCATCTGTAATAGAATAGTCGTCTTGGTTATGTATTGGCTCTTCAGGGTTTACGTCAACTTCTTCTGTATCTTCTGACTCTGAATCATCTCCAGGGCTGTTATCTCTGCTTTGTCCTGAATCATCTTCCATGTCCTCTGCCGATTCCTCTTCCGATTCCTCTGCGTCGTCATGGCCGTCCGATTCTGGCATTTCCTGTTTTTTCGGTTCATTTGACTGTGAGTCTTCTTTTTGTGGTTCAGGTTTCTGAATCAATTCGTCTTGGTTCTCTTTAGTCCAAGTTAGAATATCTCGGACTAGATCAAGTACTTCTTCAAATGATTGTGTATTTAGTGATCTTTGCAGATAGACATTTTCTTCAGGAGTGAATGGTACTTCAAGCTTAGAACCTAGTTTGGTTTTAAGATTGATCTTGTCTATCAGTTTTACTTCATCCCAGTTGACATCATCAAGAGGTCCAAAGAACTCTTTCTTAAGCAACTGTTCGTAACCTCTATTAAATGAACCTACAAGTCCTGGGTATCTGGACTGGATCTTTCTTTCGATTCTGGCATCTTCAATGACATTAATATAAGACCTAGGACATCCTTTAAGTTTTTCTGGGCTGTCGTGCCATCCTTCGAATGGAGTCTCTAGTGCGTGACCAACTTCATGGCCCACGAATAGGTCATATACATCTTTGTGCATATCATCCCACAGGGGTAGACCTAAGACTCGGTTTTTAATGTCAAACCATGCAGTATTGAAGTTACCATGCCTTATGGTAACATTCTCTTTTGCGAGTAATTTTGGTAATAGTGATTTGTTCATATCCACTCCTTATTTTGAATATGTGTATATTATATCACTTTTAAGAGGTGCTGTAAACACCTTTGCGCGAAATAAGTACGCCTAATTGCATTTTTTTAAGAATATTTTATTATATACTTATAACTAAATGGAATATACTAGCGTATTTTACTGAAGTTTTTATGCTTGAAGAACTCTATCTTAGACCTAAATTTGTTCTCTAACACATCACCCTTATGGGATATAATAAAGACATTAGAATCATCATCTAGCGTGCTAAGAATCTTTGTTAGGTTCTCTACACCATCCACATCCAAACTAGAGTCAAATGTTTCATCCAGAATCAGCAGATTGGTACTGGCTGAATTCTTCATCTTAGCTATCTGTCTCCAAGTAAACAGTAGTGATAGGTCAATACGCTGTTTCTCACCTTCAGAAAATGATGCGTAATTAAATGAATCCCTGTGTCGTGATCTAATAGTCTCGTTAAAGTTCTCATCCAAATGAAATGCAACAAAGAAGTCAAGAATCTGTAGATAGTTATTAATCAGTCTGTTCATTACAGGTAGATACTGTTTAATGACTTTGGTCTTAATACCAGTATCCTTTAACATCTCTCCAATAACTTCATTATATGTTCTTTCTTCTACATACTGTAGCTTTTTATCTGTGGCAGATTCTTTGGAATCCCTTAGTACATTCAGCTCTTCTTTGGCACCTTTAAGGTCACCAGTCTGGCCGGAGAGTCCGTTAATCTGTTTTTGGACTTTGTCTACCTCTCTTTGAATTACCGATATCTTATCATTGTTTGAATTAATTCGTTGCTGTCTTAGTCTCAGCTCATTAAGTTTATTCTTAATCTCTTGGCCTTCTCTTTCAGCTATGGCTACTTCTTTTTGAATATTATGGATATCACCTTGAACCTCTGCAGCATTCTTTTTAATATCACCAAGTTTTGCATGTTTAATTTCTGCATTAATCTCTTGGTCACAAGTTGGACAGTTATCATTGTCTTCAAAGAATCGTGCATCTTTTACTAAGGACTTGATCTTACTATTGTTCTGTGTCTGGGCCGCTTTGATGTCAGACATTCTATCTAAGAATGTGCTATGTGACTTTTCTTCAGCCTGTAGTAGAGTTGTTAGGTTCTTACCAACGGATTTAGAATCATCAAATAGAGTATTTATTTCTGTCTTATGGTCTTCAATAGCTAGTCTCTTTTGTTCTATCATATCTTTATTAATAGACTGCAGATCTTTGATATACTTTTCCTGTGATTCCATTTTGGACTTATATAAGTCAATGCTGTGATTGATGTCCATGAGCTCATCTTTAATCTTAGAGTTTCTTTCTTTCAGCAACATATTCATCTTTGAGAATATCTGAATATCCAATAGGTCTTCAATAACTGCTCTACGACTCCACGCTGGTAGTTGCATAAATGGTATAAAGGAACTACTACCCAATACAACTACTTGGTGGAAAGACTTATGATTGAGCTTGAGAATATTGGTCTCTAAGAATTTTTGAAAATCTCTGGCATTAGATGCCTGATTAATCATATTACCATTCTGCCAAATCTCAAATCGGTTAGGTTTAATACCACGAACGATTTTAAATTCTGCATTACCGATATCAAACTCTACTTCTACTACAGCTTTCTTACCGTTAATAGAATTAATCAGTTGGTACTTACCTATATCTCTATGTGGTTTACCAAAGAGTCCAAAGGATATTGCATCCAGTAGAGTAGATTTACCTGCTCCATTTTGGCCTACAATGAGTGTGGTGGGTGATCGGTCTAGTTTTACTTCAATGAATTCGTCGCCAGTGGATAAAAAATTCTTCCACTTACATGATTTAAAATGTATCATACTACCTCTAGGTTTTGTGCTTCAGTATATAGTTTTCTCAATTCAACCTTGATGTGATCTTTATCAAGTTCTGTCTCTACAGCCTCAACATATGAATCAAGAAGTTCTGTAGTATCTTCTAGGGATATCTTCTCGTCGTCAACGCTTTCTCCCAAATACTCTTCAAATGATTCTGCAATCTTTAGTTCATATGTCTCAATAGATTGTAATCTGTCAACAAATTTATCAAACATATACAAGTCATTCTTATTTATAACAATGAGTTTAATAAACTTTTTCTCAAATTCAGATACATCTACTTCGTTATAATCAATCTTGCTGTCATCATATATTACCTTTTTAAACATGGTAATAGGGTTACGGACTGGAGTCACTTCTCGGGTCTCTGTATCTAGCACGTGGAAAAATTTAGGGTCATCCACATCTGCCCAAGTAAACTCCATTTGAGATCCTAGATATGATACGTTACCAGAACTTGATCTTGTATGGAAATGACCAGATAAAACTTTCTCAAACCTAGAGAAAATATCTGCATTCATACCATGAGGATTGGGTACACCCGCCAATAAGTCAAACCCCTTTAACTCTAAATGGGCGCCAAGAATAGGAGCTTTACAGTTAAGAGCAAAATCAATATACTCCTCATAGTTTGCATTATTAATCCATGGAATTACAGCTACACCCAAACCGTCATAATCCAACACAGTAGGTTTCATAATGATATTTACATTACTAGTAAAGTATCCAAGAAGCTCTTTAAGAGAGCATAGCTCATTGGTATTCTTATAAAAGACATCATGATTTCCGGGTATAATATCCATGGTAATCCCTGCATCACGCATAGGCTCAAGAAAATGCTTGCGATTAGCATTAAGCGCTTTAAAGTTAACGAACTTCCTGTGTTCATAATAGTCTCCTAGGTGCAGGATATTTTTGATATTATGCTGTTTTAGATATGGAAAAAATATTTTCTCATAGAATTGTTCCTGATACTTTAGAAATATATCTGATGAATTTCTTGTACCACAATGCGTGTCATTTAATATTGCTACTTTCAATCTGCATACCTCCCATGATTAATCAGGTGGTGCATTCTATGACTGTTAATAGCCCATAATAATTTAATCAATGATGTTTCTGTATAAACACCTGCTTTACATTCATAAGTCCACATAATTATACCATAAATAATTCTAGTTTTTCACGTTCTTTTTCTTCTTTGGCAAACTCTTTAATCTTCTCGTCTTTTACTTTAATCTGGTCGATTCTTTGTCTTAAAGTATCAACATACTGGAGAGTCTGTTCTGCACCTGCATCGTCCATACCCATAGCTACAAAGTCTTCAATGCCACATTTCTCAATATACCTGAACTTGATGTCCTGTTGTTTCTTTTCTTTAGTTATTCGCCTAATAAAGGCGAAGTAGCATATCTGTGTAAAGTAAGAGAATGCATTAGGTTTGCCAGTCCTTGTGGCAGCTTCTATGTTATAGTTGCCTATGGCTCGTAAACAGTTCTCTACAGCATCCATAACCATTTCTTCTCGGTAAGTATACCTTACAAAGTTTGGTCTATGAGAAAGTCCTTCAGCAATTTTAATAAAACATTCTGCAATGTAGTTAGTCACTATAGGCATTTGGGTATCATTTGTCCGTGCTTTTAGTGCTTCCTTTGCATAGTCATATACAGCTTCAGAGAAGTCTCTGTTATTCACATAGTGTGGTTTTTCTTTCGGTTTTAGTTTAGCCATGAGTGGGTTTCCTCCATAATATGTATATTATAACACATTTTTATTCAAAAGTAAAGTGTTATTTAATTTAAAATAATTGCAGAAAAGTGTTGACAAATTCGTGTAAATGGTATATAATATATAAGTCAACCGGGGGGTTAGAGGTATACTACAATTAATGTATGGTGTCTTCTGGTACTGCTTCATAGTCTTCATCACTTATTTCATCTTCTACTTCAAATCTATCTACTATCTGTTCTGTTATCTTATTTAATATGGAAGCTTGACTCTCCGGAGGCTCGAAGGCCGTTCTGGCCGAGAGTGCATACTTGACATACTCTTTCTTCATTTCATTAACCACACTTGAATTACCAATGATATTATGTTTATCAACGGTATATCTTTTCTGATCCGAGAATGGGAACCAAGGTGTAAACTGATAACCACCAATCATTGTACTGTATATCGCAACTGGTCTTTCTAGTAGGTAGTTATCATTATTATCACTACTAACCAAGGCAATGATATTATCACCATTAATTAGTTTAAAGTTTCTTATGTTTAATTCTTCCATATTATATATTTATATCGTAAACTTTATAGTCAAATTTTTCTTTAGAGTATATTTTAATGCGCTCTGCAGCATGAACCAAGGTGTAATTTTTCTTACTCTTCCAATGTAAATCATCTGCAATATCATATACTTTAGTATTTATACCATCAGCTGACTTTCTGAGCCCGCGCCCTATACTTTGTAGAACCCTAATCTGACTCTTACTTGGTGAAGCAAATATAATGTTATGAAGACGCTTGATATTAATACCAGTAGAGAAAGTACCCATACTCGCCACAATAATTGCGTTACTTTCTTTCTCCGTGATTGCCCTGATTTCTTCTCTTGTATCCACATCGGTTTCACCACTGACATAGAATAGTCTCCTATCTGTTATACCCATCTTTTCAAGTTTATTACGCAACATGTCATGTAGAGGTTTTCCGTGTTTATCGACATATTGGAATAATATGAGTGTGTTATCGACATGATCTATAGCTAGATTTGATATAAAGTTATTTCTTGGTTCATACTTAACTATAAAATCCATCTCAGCCTGATAGTCTCTCTTTACTTTACAGTGTTCATCAGCATATTTTAGTAGTAGTATGTTAATATCCAACTTAGCCAAATCATTATTATCCATTAACTTTTTAGTAGTGGTTACTTTATGGACTGGCCCGAATAAACCTTCTAGTACTAATTGGTGCGTCTGTGTTCCATCCAAAGTACCTGTAGTACCCATACGAAACTTACATTCTGTGCACTTCTCTAAAATAGATGTAAGTGATTTAGCCTTGAATGAATGAGCTTCATCTCCGATCACCATACCAAAATTTTGAAACCATAGAGCTCTTTCTTTGTATATTGACTGCCATGTAGTAATAATAACCCTTTTAGGTATATTATACTTTTCTCTACCCGCATATATTTTGTGGCAGTTCTCATCCACACTCCATTCATCAAACTGTGAATAGTCAGCAAAGTCAGAATACATCTGTTCAACCAATGACGTAGTTGGTACAATAAGTAGAACACTTTGGTCTGTGGCCTCTAAAAAGAATCTAATCGCCATGTAAATTATAAGTGACTTACCAGAGGCCGTGGGTGATAATAATAAAGACTGGCTATTAGTAAGAGCATGTTCTAAGGCAGATATCTGATAATCACGAGGTGTTATCTTATCACCTCCTGAAGTAAGAGTAAGCTCTTCAAGCAACGCTGGAATATCGACTATATTTTTTGCCCCTGGAATTCCATATGTGCCACTATCCAATTCAATATCATACTGACGAGCATTAGCAAACTCTTGTATGTATTGAAATAACCCACTATAAAGCGTTTTCTTTCTTAGGTCATATAACCGTATCTTACCATCCCACATTCTATTCTTATATGCTGGCATAAATTTATACCCAGGCACAAAGAAACAGAAATGTTCAGCCAGTTCCTGTTCTATAGAAGGTTCAGTAATAATTTCCAAGAATGCTTCATTCTTCTTTTTAATCTTTATTAAGTCCATGAGATATGTATATCTTTAGATTCCACTAGTAAATTTACGCCATTCAATCATATTCTTAATATTCTGATGACGCCATTTAATATTCTCCATTATCTCTTTTAGTGTATCACACATCTCTTTGGCATACTCTATTCTAGCTTGATGTTGTTGTATGATAGGGTCTGCATCATACCACTTATCCATATCACCCTTTAAGACTGTAAGACCGTTGAGTGGGTCATATTCCCAACCTTTAGAGTCCATTTCTTCTTGGGTTAATTTGCCGTTATAGTGCATAAACTTATCTCTAAGTATTACCTTAAAGTCTAACTCAAGCTTCTTGAGCTTCATTTTATTTACGCTGTATAGTTCTAAGTACTTGGAGTGGAGCTTGGCCGAATCACGAGATGATTCATCAAGACGCATCTCATCTATGAGTGAGTCCTTCTTCCACATTTCTAATATTTTTTCTAAGTTATTCATAATATATCCATGGTTTAAAATAGTGCTGTTTTAAGTACTATTATACTACAAATCCAGACAAAAGTAAACCCTTTATTTTATCTCGTAGTATGTATACTTGAACGAGGTGTCTGCTTGTAGGTATTCAACATCTGTTTGTTGCGTTGAAAATTCTAGTGCTGATAGATTGGTAGGAAAACAATCTTTAAATGATATTTCTTTACTTATGTTATTGTGTGATGTAAGGATAGAAAGAGTTGCATCAAACTTATATGACTCGGCATCTGCAGAATTAATAATATTGTGCATCCAATTAAACATCTCTATGTAGTTATCCATATTTTCTGTTACATTAAATCTTATTGCTAGTTCATCAAAGTTTATTCTATCACCAGTCATAGCAACATTTACGCCTCTGTAAGGTACATTTGATTCAGCTAAAGCAATACCAGGCAGAGTTACAGCAGTACAGAAATACTCAACATTAGGAAACTGTTTAGCGTTTACCTTAAATTGAAACCCTACAGGGCTTAAAAAATTCTTGTTGGTTGTTAATGTCATCTTGTGCCTCTTCTAATATCTTTCATAGTAGTATTTATACAAGTAATTTGCTAGATATAAAAAAAGGGACTCCTAAGAGTCCCCTTTAAAGAATCAAGTTAATTGATCAGGTTTACACCATGATGCTATCAACTCTGAAGATTCTGAAGTATGGGTTAGAACGGTTAGTACCCGCACCAGCTGCAGTTCCCACGAATGGGTTCTGTTGCATTCCATATCTTGTCTTGAATCCGATTCTTGGCTGGAAGTCATTCTCACCAACGGCTTTAACCATAGTTAAAGGAACGTAAGGACAGTAGAATAGACCAGCATCATATGGGTTAGTACCTCTGTAACCAACACATACGAAGTCACCAGTTGCATATGGATCAATATATACTTTCATTCTACCATTCAAGGTACCTGCGAAAGTATTACCAGTATCGTCTACAGTAAGACCTGTAGCCAATGCAGGTGAATAGTCCATAACACCAGCAGCTGCTAGAGCAGAAGCAACGTCAGAAGATACTAATACAAAGTTACCTTTGCCTCTTCTTGTGTCAAGAGCAATCTTATTAGCTTCTCTTTCGATCTGCATGATAAGACCCTTGAACTTCTCAGCCATCCATCTGCCGTCTGAATCAGTAGCAACATCAAACACACCTTTAAGTGCAACATTTGACTGTTGAGCACCAAGGTTAGCTTTCTGATATACAGTTCTAATCAACTCTCTATTGATTTCCGCAAGGATTTCAGAAGAAAGAATATTAGCAAGTTCTGCTTCAGCATCTAGACCGTGTACAGCCTTAAGATCCTGAGCAAGTTCCATTGTGTATTCAGCTTTAAGAGCTCTTGACTTAGCAGTTACAGTAGCTTTCTCGATTGAGAATGCCATTTCACCAAAAGAACCGTCTCCAGATGCGCCAACACCCAATCTTTCAGCAGCGTCTGTATCCATAGCTGCACCGAAAGTAGTAGAAGTATCATCGTTACCCAATGATCCGTCACTACCAGCATCAGCTACACCAACTAGTCCAGTTGGATCTGCTTCGTGAGTACCAGTACCAGAGAACCCAGTATCTGCTTCACCGTGAAGTGCTTCTGTACCACCTTGAGTACTGTATCTTGATTTCATTGCAAAGATAAGTCCAGTAGGACCAGTCATTGGTTGAACACCAGCGATATCATAAGCGATGAGGTTAGGCATTGCACGTCTTACCAAAGAGATAAGAACTGGATCAAAAGTAGCGATGTCACTACCTGCCTGGTTATTAGCTGCAGCTGCTTCAGAGATGAAGTTGCCACCCATATTTTGAGCATCTTCTCTCAAAGCTGCTTCTTGGTTCTCCAACAATCTAGCTACAGTAGCTTTCTTGTGCTTGTCAGCAATACTAGGTACGTCACCGTGATCTAGTACTGGAGCCCACTTTTCCATTAAATTTGAATCTGCGTTAAACATTTTTTGTTTCCCCTATTAGATTACTTGTTAAATTTCGAGATTGCTTGTGTGTATCTTGACATAGTGTCACTAACATCAGCCGGGGCCTCGTCAGTTCCTGCTACGCTTGATAGCTCATCAGTTGATTCACTAAGTTCTTTAGTAAAGTATGATTCTTTAACAACTTTAACTTTCATTTCAAAGTTATCTTTGTTATCAAATTCAATGTCTTCTACCAAAGTACCGAGTTTCTCAGCCTCTGTGTCAGCAAGCCCTGAAGATTGTTCTCTTACTACCTCAGCTCTTTCCAAAGTTTGAACTGATTCATGTAGTTTGATATTATCTTCTGTGGTTTTGTTTAATGTCTCTTCTAGTTCAGCGACTGATGCAGATAGTTCATCTACAAGGTCAACCTTACCTTCAGGTACATCGATATAATGTTCTTTGAACACTGATTGTAAAGAAGTCATAAAGTCTTCAGCAATTTCAGTCCTAAGACCTTCGGTTACTGCAACTTCATTAGTCTCCATCCAGTTAGAAACAACATAGTTTAAGTAGGAATCAACCTTCTCAACTAATTCTGTTTTAACATCAGAAACTTCTTCTTCAAGGTTTTGCGCGTACTCAGTTTCAAGCCTGTCCATCTCTGAAGCTAACTTACTAGTAAGTACTGCCTCAAAAATTGCACCTGCTTTGCCACGGAATCCATCAGATAAAGTAGCTTCTTCAGCGATTACAGCATCTAGGTCTTCAGAGAAGTCAACGGACTCAACTTTAGCTTTCGCTTTAAGTTCGTTTTTCTTCTGTGGAGCGGCCTTAATACTCTTATCAACGGATCCATCATCTTCGGATTCATCAACTTTCGCCATTTTAGCGTAGATTTTCTGCGCATCTTCCTTTCTAGCTTTCTTTAACATATCAACTGCTGCTTGAATTACTCCAGCCTTAGTTTTAGGAATAGAGATTTCCTTGACTTCGGGTTCTTCGTCTTCATCGTCTTCCTCATCGGCAGACTCTTCGACTTCTTCCTCGTCGTCATCTTCATCTTCTTCTTCCTTTACTTTGGCTTCAAGAATATCTTCGTCTTCAACTTGTTGGTCTTCAACGAGCTCATTCTCAAGCTCTTCAGCATTTTCAGATATGTCATCGACTGCTAGATCATTTTCTAGTTTATTTTCGTCTATTGACATTTTGTATTCTCCTATTAAGAATTTACAAGTTTAGAGAGGAAATTCTTAAAAGCTTTAATCTCAACATCCGATGAACGAACACCTCGAGCTTCTTTTATTTCAGTCTCAATTTCTTCAATTTCTTGCGGACAAAGTACACCATTGTTCCATACCCACTCAACACCTTCCATGATTCCATTGACAAACGCCTCTGGAGCACTAGGGTCTTGAACGATATCGACTGTGGAAAGCATAAAATCTTTACCAACATGCGATGCGCCCTGCTTATTCACAAGAGTTCCCATACCACGACTTGATACACCAAGCTTAACTCCACCTTCAAGTAGACCTTCAACGATCTTGCCCATAGGGGTATTAAGTATTGATGCTTTTCCTATAACATTACTTCCCTCAAATTTGAGCTCTGTAATCTTATGTGAAACTTTATCTAAGTTAATAGTAGGACCTTCAGGGTGGTTTAATTCCCCAACGGCTCTACCTTGACTTACTTGTTCTTTTACATATTTATTAACAGCACCTTCCAGTATTGATTTCTCATATACTCTGCCGTTTCTGTTCTTTTTGTCGGCCTGCATAAACACGCCTTCGATAACATACGAGCTGCTACCGTCTTTTTTCTTTTCTGTAATAACCTGAAGGTTACTGTCATGATACTCTGATATAAGTCTCATTCTAGTTCTTCTCCTTTATTCCTCTTCTGACACTTCATCAGAAGACTTGCCGATAGTAGATGCTATTTCAATCTTTTTAGCATCTAATGCGGCTTGTAATTTTTGTGCAATAACTCCATCGAATGCTTTTCCAGCACCAATGTTATCGCCTTTTCCAATATTATCAATCATTTGGTCTATAGTCATTATTAAGTTCTCCTATTATATATTTATAATATTTTATAAGTCAAAGTCATCTTCATCATCACCCATCAACTCTTTTTCGGCTTTGATCTGTTTTTCCATCTCTTTCATGCTATCATCATCCATTTTAAGGACATTCTTAGCAATCCACTCAATGGAAACATACTTACCAGCATACTCATCTACTGTACCTAGCATGTCAAATCTTTCTCTCATCATTTCAGATTCTTTTAACTCAGAGAAATAGTTATCTTCGATAAAGTCATATGCAATATACGATTTCCATTCATTCCAATCTTGCGTAGTAATGATACCTTTAAGAATCAACTGTGTTTTTAGTAGCTGATTAAACATATCACTAAATCTTTTTCTAAGTCTGTCAATAAACTTCTTAAATTTAATCTCGTCCCTAGAAATTTCAGTACTTCTACCAAGAGTAAACTGGTTCTCTTGTTCTAACCTATTAGCGGGTACATTCAAAGACTTGTATAGTTTCTTTTGGAAATATACTATGTCATCAATCTGTCCTAAATTTTCACCACCCGGCAATGTAGAAATCTCTGTTCCTCTTCCACCTTCTCTACGTGGCAAGAAGAAGTCTTCCAACATTGACATATGTTTTCTATCATCTTTAAGGTCACCAGTCTTAGCATCATATACTAATTTGTTTCTATACTGGCTCATAATACCTTTAAGATATTCTTCTGCCTTACCTTTTGGTAGGTTACCAACATCAATATAAAAGATTCTACGTTCTGGCGCTCTACTAATTCTGTAGATAACCAAAGAGTCTTCCATCATACGCAGTTGGTTGACAGGTTTAATTGCCTTGTGTAAGTAAGATAAGATTCGCTTTCTCTGTGGGTCTAACATACCAGAAGTTGCATAACATATAGCATCTGGATGTATCTTCAACCCTTGGCCTGCTGAATTCATCTTAGTGTCTTGAAACAAGAAATACTCTTGTTCATTCTTAATAATCTTTGCCCCGGTTTTAGGGTCTTGAGCTTCTTCTACTTCTTTGACCTTTCTTAATTTAGTTGGGTCAATATATCTCAATTCTTTAATACCGTTCTTGGGTTGTTTATCATCAATAATAATATGATAAGGTAATCTTCCATCTACATACCACTTTCTGAATATATCATGTGCATATGCATTAAAATTAAGTAACCTTAATACTGTGTCAAATTCATTCTTAACAGATTCTTTAATCTTATCAGAAATCTCTAATTGATCAAGAATCAGGTTAACGGGTGCTTCATCATTATCACCTACAATGGATTCATTAATAATATCTTCAATAGCTGCATCGCACTCTGGTTGAGAAGCAATGTCTCTATATTTATAAATTAAATCAACCTCATTCTTGGCCTTATCACCATCTAAATCTAAATACGCACCAAAATGTCCACCAGTAGTAATTACACCAGAGCCATCTTCGTCAGTATTAGGAACAAATGAAGGCCGTATAGGTTCTTCAACTTTCCTTTTTATTTCAAAACCAAAAAAATCAGCCATATATATTTCCTCAAATAATATCAGGAGGGAACTTAATCCCTCCTTCTATTATATTTATACACCAAATTATGATGTAGTATCAGACTCCCAATACTGAACTTGTAATTCAACTGTAAATTCTTCGATCTGATTTTCAGAATCATAAGATAAGTCAATTGCACTTACATTAGTTGGGAAAGTACCACGGATATCATACTTCTTAGTGACTTCTCCGGCCTTATTTAATTGTTCTACAATCATGTCAGCCTGATAGTCAGTAGGATTAGATAGTCCTGTGTTTTCATTGTGGTTATTGATACCATTCATCCATCTTTCAAATGAATTACGAACCGTAAACTCAACATCGTTAATAACGGTTATTGACCATGGTTCGAATGTTCTATCACCTGCAATCTGTAATTGTCTACCACGGAAAGGTACCATGATGGGACTAATTACTGATGCCGGCATTTGAGCACCTTTGCATAAGAAAGAAGTTAGTTCAACATCACCTTGTGCATAACCTGGAAAGTTACAAGTAACCTTAAACATGTTAGCACGAGCGCCGCCACCAACCAATTTGGATTTAAAGTCATCTACGCCTAAAATTGCCATTTTCTATTCTCCCTTATACGCCAGAGATTTCAGAGAAATCTACGCCGGTTCTTGTTGCCACAAAATTGAGGTTAATGAAGTTAATAGACCTTGCAGGCTTGATAAAGATATCAGCTACAAAATTATTAGCGTCAATAACTTGACTTGTGTTGTTAGTAGTATCACAGATAACTGCAAAGTCTGTTAAACCCCTACGTCCTTTTACGTCACGTAAGAATGGCTCAACTAAGTTTCTGAATTGTGCACGAGTAAACTCATCATTGAATTCAAATAACTGTCCTTCAGCAGCTGTAGAGATTGCTTTTTCCAATACAATAAACAGTCTTCTGACATTAATTCTATCGAAAGCAGATGGTCTCTTAAGCAAAGTTTTATCACCAAACAAGATAGTGCCTTGACCTGGTAGTGATACCAGTGGGTTACATCTTTTCTTGTATAGGTCATCTCTTTCTGCTTTATTAGGATTCCATGCCAACTTAGTGATACCTAGTAGTTGACCACGATTTACACCAGCTGGTGAGAACCATGCATCTGCTACATTATCAGTATTGGCACACAAACCAGCAACATGGCCGGCTGCACCAATCCAACGATACACATCATTGTACTTATCATATACATAAACTGCTGATGAATCAACAGATGCGTATGATGTTGAGTTAAGACCTTCGACCCAACCAGTAACCTCTTGGCCTGGGTTAGTGCCATCCTTTGAATCCTCAATAGGTGGAGATACAAATGCCATACAATCTTTTCTGTTATTAGCCAAAGTAATAAGATTACCGGCAATATCAGCTGAACCATTAGCATCAGGATATCCAAATACTAGATTTACGTCTACTGTATTTACGTCTGCAAGTAGTTGTAAAGCTGCATTAAGTTCACCAGATGTTGGTGAATTATCATCTGTTCCACCAGTTAAGGTACTATCTATAGCAGCAGTAACTGTAGTGTATGTTGTAGTATTAGCAATTGTGTTACCTGCATCAGTTAAACCAGCCGGTAATGATAACCATCTAACATATGCTGATCTTGCATTCACAACATCTACATAATAGTTAGAAGTACCATCGTCGCCTTTAGCATCAGAACCTTGTGAAAGAAATTCAAAAGTTTCTAATACAGTTCCTGCTTTACCTGACCATGCTCCATCTATATCAACAACGGCGATATGAAGTTCATCTGCCGCTGCGCTTTTACCTACGTCCTTTGCATAATCCGAAGTTTCGGGTTGTGCTGAGAACGAGCTTTTATATGCCCATCCGTTCCATGCAGTTGAATCTGCAGGACATACTGATACTTTGATACTGTTACCTAAAGTGCCTGGGTATTTAGATACCCATGAACCTTCTGAAACAGCTCCCCTGTCTTCATAATCTGTGTCATTTCCTATAAAGAGTCCACCACCAGCAGACGTTGCATTTACATGCCCAGTCTTGGCTCGAACTACTTTAAGAGCTGCACCATACTTCAAAAATGATGCTGCCGTGAGGAAATATTTGTACGTATTAGAGTCTGGTGTTCCGAAATTCTCTGCTAGTTCTTTCTCTGAAGTTACAGTTACAATTTCTTCTACCGGTCCCCAATTAAACGACCCAGTAGTTCCACCAATAGAAGTAGATACTGCAGGTACTACACCTGTTGCATCGATTTCATTGACTTTGACTCCTGGTGATACTTGAAATGCCATCGCGTTATCCTCTCATTGAGTTAGTTAATATGTTGTTCATTATACGAATTTTCACTACTATTATTTATAAATAACCACATCCTAACGTAGTAATCGGTCAAAAGCATCACCTTCAAACCACAGGTTATCATCTCCTGGCAGTCTTTCACCACTAGGTTTTTCTTCTACATCTGGTATAAAACCAAAAGGTAGCATGTCATCTTGTATTGCTTTCAACCTTTCTCTGTACAACATATCTTTCATATTAACATCAGCAAAACCTTCGAATATATCCGTAGTAACAAACCAAGCAAACATAACTAAATTCATCATTAAGTCATCATGGTTGGATCCTATAGCTTGATATGAATTACCTTTACTTACAAAGGTGCTCATCTCTACAATAGTATTCGCATCTTTTACTAATAATTTTCTTTGTTCTATTAAATCTTTTATTGTAGAACAACCAATACGTTTAACTCTTCGTGTCATTGTAGCTCCGAGTGCATTGGCTTTAATAGATGATTCTACAAACATATTTTCATATTCTAAATCATAATATAGACCATTACATACGACACCACCTTGGTCATTACTTTCAATAATAACATATGCTTTATTATAGTAGTTTGCATATTTATATATAATGTCAGGTAATAACATGGGCGAGATGTTATTATCTCTAAAAGTGCACACTTGTTCAAATGGTCGTTTAGTAACATCAATAACATTAAACGTAGAGTAATCTTGGCCTCTACCCTTAGCAACATCTACTGTCATCACATAATCATGATTCATTTCAGGTAA
>ENA-UZWV01007250-UZWV01007250.1-metagenome-genome-assembly--contig:-Day-3-1m-contig-7250_pt1 | contig 19962 bp, 20 predicted proteins | sample MGYA00260342_ERZ794902 | MGnify/ENA metagenome assembly ERZ794902
CAAATTATCCCAGATAAAGAAAAGGTTATAAAAGATTTAAGAAAAGCTGCCAAGGGCGTCGATCATATTTATCTTGCAACAGACTTAGATAGAGAGGGTGAGGCTATTGCATGGCATCTTAAAGAAGCTCTAGGCCCAAATAAATATGAATTCTCTAGGGTTAGGTTTAATCAAATAACAAAAGATGCAATTATCGATTCCTTTTCTGATCCTAAAGATATTGATTTAGATTTAGTTAAAGCACAACAGGCTAGAAGATTTCTTGATAGGGTTGTCGGCTTTGAACTTTCCCCATTATTGTGGAAGAAAATTGCTAGAGGCTTATCTGCAGGAAGAGTGCAATCTGTTGCTTTGAGGGTTCTTGTTGAAAGAGAAAGGCTCATTCAGAAGTTTGTCCCAGAAGAGTTTTGGGAGATATCACTAAATGCTATTGATAAAATAAATAACAATATTAACTTTGCATTGCTTAGAAGAAAATCCGATCCATTACTTCCTGAAAAAGAAGCAAAAGAAATTGTTAATCTTATTAAAAATTCACCACTTAAAATATCTAGTGTTGTAAAAAAACCTGTATCAGTAAAGCCGAAGCCACCGTTTATAACATCAACACTTCAACAGGCAGCAAGCACAAAATTAAGCTTTAATGTTAAAAGAACAATGCGAGTTGCTCAAAAACTGTATGAGGCAGGACACATAACTTACATGAGAACTGATGCTCCAAGTTTAAGCAAAGAATCTATTCAAGACGCAAGGAACTATGTCAGTGAAAATCTTGGCGAAAAGTACTTAACTAACGCACCAAGAATATATTCAAGCACTGAGAATGCTCAAGAGGCTCACGAAGCCATAAGACCAACAAATGCCTTTATGGAATCAAGTCAATTGATTAATGTTTCTGAAGAAGAGAAAAGGCTTTACAGCCTTATATGGCAGCAATATATTGCCTCTCAGTTACCAGATGCACAGTATTTATCAACTTCTGCAAAAATTGATTTAGACAATTATACCTTTACTGCGAAAGGCAGAGAGGTAGTTTTTGATGGATATACAAAAGTTTCAAATGCTGCAAGTAAAGATTCAGAAGATGATATTCTTCCAGCTATACAAGAGGGGGATATTTTAGGTCTTGATAAGGTTAATCTTGATCAAAAATTCACTAAACCACCAGCAAGATTTTCAGAAGCAGCTTTGGTAAAAGAGCTAGAAAAAAAAGGTATTGGAAGGCCTTCGACATATGCGTCAATAATATCTACTATTCAAGATAGAGGGTATGTTGAAATAGAAAATAGGAGATTTTTTGTAAAAAAAATTGGTCATATTGTTGCTGAAAGACTACTAGATAGTTTTACAGACATTATGGATTATGATTTTACTGCTAACCTTGAAAATTCATTAGATAAAGTTGCAGATGGTAATCTTGAGTGGAAAAGTGTTTTAAACGATTTTTACAGTGCTTTTCAAAATGATCTTGTTCTTGCCTCGTCAGATGACGGTGGTATGAAATCTAATCTCCCAGTAGAAACAGATATTACATGTCCAGACTGTTCTTCAAGCACTATGGTTATTAGAAACTCAAGTAATGGAGTATTTCTAGGTTGCTCAGGCTATAACAATGAAGGCGATGATAAATGCAAAACAACACTTAATTTAATATCTGGAGATGAGGCTGTAAGTGTAGATGATGCTGACGAAGCTTCTAATTTAATGATTAAAAGAAGATGCTCTATATGCTCAACCAGCATGGACAACTTCCTTATTGATGAAGATAGAAAACTTCATATATGTGGTAAAAATCCAGATTGTAATGGTTATGAGATTGAAGAAGGCCAATTCAAGATTAAAGGTTACGATGGCCCCGTTATAGAGTGCCACAAGTGCGGCTCAGAGATGCAATTAAAGACAGGCCGATTTGGAAAGTACTTTGGATGCCTTAATGACAATTGTGGAACGACTAGGCAGCTTCAGAGAAACGGGGAACCTAAACCCTTAATGATGGAGCCAATACCTCTGCCAGATTTAAAATGTCTTAAGTGCGAAGATCATTATTTATTGCGCGATAGTATGAAAGGATTATTTTTAGCTGCAAGTAAATTTCCTAAAAATAGAGAAACAAGAGCCCCTAAAGTTTCTGAAATCAATACCTTATTAAATGAGTTAAATGAGGCATGTAGGTTTTTAGAAGATAAAGAGAAACATGCTTACCTAGCTTCAGCACCAACCCATGACAAAAAAGGGAATCCATATGTAGTCAGGTACAACAAAGCTGAAGATATTCATTATCTCGCTTCTGAAAAAGACGGAAAGAAAACTAAGTGGACTGCTGTTTATTCGAATGACGGCTGGAACCAAAGATTGAAAGATTAGTGGAATATACTGAATCAGTTAATCAATACCTTGACCTATCTATAGAAACATTACAAAAGATTAAATTTGATGATTCATCAGATGATAATAATCTAAGGTTATTCTTTTGCATGGCATTAGAAAAAAGCTTGGATGCTTTTGCAAATGAAATTTATACCCTTCAAAATATTAATATAAATGGTTTTATGGATATGAATACATACATTAAGCTAAAAAATATTTCTAATCATCAAAATAACATTGCGCTAATATCCAAAGAGCTAAAACCAGATGGCCTTATTGAGGAGTTTAAAGATATATTTGCAAAAGAAATTGATCCACCAAATGCAGATTTAATTGTTTCATCGAACAAGAACACCTTGAAAAAATTTATTTTAATATTAAATAAGTATAGTGAATGGATATCTTCCTTTAGAAAAATTCATCATGAATGTTAAGCTAATTTAACACGGAGAAAATATGTCAAACTATCTTGAACTTGCGCAATTACCTGATGGCACCATCGTGCTTAGAAGATCTGATGATCCTTCTAACCCTATTGTAAAAATTGAATTTTCTGGTGAATCAAAAGATTTTTTGCAAGGTCAGGAATTGTCTGTTGCTAAAGAGATGATTAAAGCCGGGATTGAGTCTGTAAGCATGAATGTTGGCGACTTTGACGATTTTTTAGAAAATGCAAAAGAAACAAATAAAAAGAAGCCCGTTATTCTTCATTAAAGCTTCTAATTTTCTCTTATTAGGCCTATATATTTACCTTCCAGAAAGAACTCTTCAGATCTAAGGTCAACCTCAATATCACTGAAATCATCATTCGCAGGCTCTAAAACTATTTTATCGCTGGAAGGCTTTGTAAAATATTTTACGGTGACTTCATCATCAATTCTAGCAACCACTATGTCTCCATTCTTCACATCATGTGTTTTTTGAACGGCTATAAGATCATCTTCCATAATGCCAGCATCTTTCATACTCAGACCTTTAACTCTTAAAAAATAATCAAATGAAGACCCAAAGAAATTAGGTGGGCAAGGCACTTGTTTTTCAATATTCTCAGATGCGAGCGTTGGTGAGCCTGCGGCAACGAGACCAATTATAGGGTAGCTATCAGTCTCTGCAGTTTCTTCATAAAATCCTTTTTCCTCATCTATTACTAAAATCCCTCTAGATGCGCCACTTGCAATTGATATAAAACCTTTCTTCTCAAGCGCTCTTAAGTGGGTTTCAGCTGAGTTAGGTGACCTAAATCCCATCTCTTTACATATATCTGACCTAGTTGGAGGAAAACCTGTTTCTTTAATGTAAACTTTAATACAATTAAGTACTTTATTTTGTTGAGGTGTAATATCTTTCATAATCATATTTATTATACTGAATATATATACAGTATAATAAATATGATTATTTTTTTCAAGAATTATGAGCAAGAGCAAATCTAAACTAATTATAGGAATCTCATCAAGGGCTTTATTTGATTTAGACGCTAGCCATGATATCTATAAAAAAAGTGGAGTTGAGTCATATAAACAATACCAAATAGAAAATGAAGAAAATATTCTTGAGCCAGGAGAGGCTTTTCCTCTTGTAAAGAAAATATTAAATTTAAATAAATTCTATGATGGTGAAAAAAGAATTGAAGTAATACTTTTATCTAGAAATTCTTCTGATACAGGATTGCGAATAAGAAATTCGATTGAAGAGCATAATTTAGATATTAGTAGAGCAGCTTTTTGTGGTGGCGAAAGTCCTCATAGGTATGTAAAGGATTTTGGAGTTCATTTGTTTCTCTCAAGCAGTATCGAGGATGTTAAATTAGCTATAGATTCAGAAGTTGCCGCTGCAACCATTATCTCTTCTAATTCTAAATCTAGAAATAGTGATTCAACTAAAGAACAATTGCGAATAGCATTTGATGGAGATGCAGTTATCTTTTCGGATGAATCAGAAAGAATCTATCATGAAAAAGGTTTAGATGCTTTTATAGATAATGAAAAAAATGCCAAAAGCCCATTAAAAGCTGGTCCTTTTAAAAACTTTCTTTTAGAGCTGAATAAGATCCAAAATGATTTTGATCAAGATAACTGTCCCATTCGCACAGCTCTTGTTACAGCTAGATCCGCACCGTCAGATAAGAGAGTCATAAAGACATTGAGAGAGTGGGGTGTAAGAATAGACGAGTCGCTTTTTTTGGGTGGCATGCCAAAAAGAGATTTTTTAAAATCCTTTGATGCAGATATATTTTTTGATGACCAAAAGAATAATATTATAGAGGCCTCTAGAGAATTAACATCTGGGCATGTACCATACGGTATTAAAAATAAAGGATAGGAAATGGAAATAGTTTGTTTTGATATGGAGGGAACTTTAACCCCTGAAATTTGGGAGCAGGTTGCTTTGAATACGGGCATTGAAGATTTTAATAAAACAACTCGAGATATTCCCAGCTATGCAGAGCTTATGGATTTTCGACTAAATGTTATGAGAAATCATGGAGTAAAACTATCTGATATTCAAAGTGCTGCGAATCAATTAGATCTTCTCCCAGGAGCTGAAGAATTTATAGAAAAAGTAAGATCAAACTTTCAAGTTGTTATTCTGTCAGATACTTTTCATGAAATTGCTCAGCCTTTAATGAAGAAATTAGGCTTTCCATTATTGCTTTGTCACAACTTGGAGGTTCAAAATGATGGAAGCATATCAGCATATAATTTAAGACATGAAACGGCAAAAAAACAAGCTATCTTGGGCTTTCAATCTATGGGATATAGATGTTTTGCTGCTGGAGATTCATATAATGATATCCAAATGTTTGATGTTGCAGAGAAAGGGTTTTTTATAAACTCACCAGAAAAAATCTCATCTTCCCAACCTCATATTGAAGCATTCGACAACTATAATGATTTAGAAAATGCATTTATAGAAAACTCAATTTTTGTAAAATGAGCGAACATTTAAAACACAATAATTACGAAAGACCAGAGCTAGAGCTCCCAATTAAAGATGCAAAATTACTGCTTCACAGTTGTTGTGCTCCTTGCGCTGGTGAGATTATGGAAGCGGTTGCTGCTTCAAAAATTGACACAACTGTTTATTTTTATAATCCAAACATTCATCCAAAGGAAGAATATGAAATAAGAAAGGATGAAAATAAAAGATTTTGTGACAAGCTTGGTTTTGGTTTTATTGATGCTGATTATGATAAGGATAATTGGTTCGAAAGGGTAAAGGGACTTGAGGACGAGCCAGAAAGAGGTAAAAGATGCACTGAATGTTTTGATATGCGATTTGAAAGATCTGCACTATATGCTCAAGAAAATAATTACAAAGTTTATGCTACTACTCTAGGTATATCGCGATGGAAAAATATGGATCAAATCAACGATTCTGGTCATAGGTCTGCCAAAAGATACGACAATGTGATGTACTGGGATTTTAACTGGAGAAAAAAGGGCGGCTCATCCAGAATGATTGAAATATCAAAAAAAGAAGAATTTTACCAACAAGAATATTGTGGTTGTGTCTACAGCCTTCGAGATACTAATAAATGGCGAAAAGAGAATAATAGAGACAGGATAATTAGAGGTATCAAATTTTACTCTTAAATTATCATTTGGGAATTAGCATGTTTGTGCTTTATAATTTTTGACCATGTCATCAGGCGCAAAATTTAGAAATGCTCTTAAAGAGAATAGTCCTCTTGTAATTCCTGGAGCTATAAATGCTTACTCAGCTATTTTAGCTGAAAAATCAGGACACCAAGCACTATACCTTTCAGGCGGAGGAGTCGCTGCAGCATCCTACGGGATCCCAGATTTAGGCATTACCTCGCTGGAGGATGTTCTTATTGACGCAAAGCGAATTACAAATGCTTCTTCTCTACCATTACTCGTAGATATTGATACCGGTTGGGGTGGAGCATTTAATATATCAAGAACAATTAAAGAGATGATCCAAGCTGGCGTAGCAGCAGTGCATATAGAAGATCAAATTTCGCAAAAAAGATGCGGACATAGACCAAATAAATCACTTGTATCACCAGCCGAAATGGAAGATAGAATAAAGGCGGCTGTTGATGGGCGAACAGATGAATCATTTTTTATAATGGCTAGGACTGATTCATTTGCTAGCGAGGGTATAAGCGGTGCGATAGAGAGGGCAGAAAGTTATATCGAGCAGGGTGCAGATGGCATATTTCTTGAAGCAGTTTCGAGTCTCGATGATTATAAAGTTCTTAAAGAGTCTATCTCAGCACCAGTTTTAGCTAATATTACTGAGTTTGGAAAAACTCCTTTATTTACAGCTAAAGAGCTAAGCTCTGTTGGGGTTGATATGGTTCTTTTCCCCTTGTCTGCTTTTAGAGCAATGAGTCAAATTGCGGAAAAAGTTTACATTTCACTAGCCAAAGACGGGACACAAGAGCCTCTGTTAGATATAATGCAGACCCGAAATGAGCTATATGAAAGACTTAATTATCATGAATATGAAAATAAGCTGGATGAGCTTTTTTTCAACAAAACAAACTAGAGGACGAAAGAAATGGTAAAAAAACTTGAAGGGGCTGGTCTAAGAGGCCAGGTTGCTGGCGAAACATCATTATCAACAGTTGGGCAGATTGAAGGACTTGCATATAGAGGTCATAAAATTGAAACATTGGCTGAAAAGGCGACATTTGAAGAAGTTGCATACCTTCTTCTTTACAACAAATTACCTAATCAAGATGAGCTTAATTCCTACAAAAACTTACTAAAAGGCCAAAGAGATCTTCCTCAAGATTTGAAAGACGTATTGAAAAAAATACCAGCAGATGCACATCCGATGGACGTAATGAGGACTGGAACGTCAATGTTAGGAAATTTAGAGCCTGAGGGCGATTTCTCAAACCAGCTTAATTCAATTAACAGAATGATAGCAACCATGCCATCAATTGTTACTTATTGGTATAAATTTTCTCATGAGGGTTTAGATATAGATTTAGTTAATGATGAAGATAGTATGGCAGGTCATTTTCTTCATATCCTCCATGGCAAAACACCATCTGATTTGCATAGAAGGGTCATGGATGTTTCATTAGTTTTGTATGCTGAACATGAATTTAACGCATCTACTTTTACTTCAAGAGTCTGCGCATCAACAATGTCAGATATTCATTCGTGTGTAGTTGCTGCAATTGGTTCATTAAGAGGGCCTCTTCATGGGGGCGCTAATGAAAAAGCTATGGAATTAATTGAGAATTGGACTTCTAGAGAAGAAGCTAATGAGAACATCCTATCAATGCTTGAAAGAAAAGAAAAAATAATGGGCTTTGGACATGCAGTTTACTCAATTAGAGATCCAAGAAATGCTGTAATCAAAGAGTTTGCTGAGGAGCTCTCCAAGCTAGCTCCTAATGATTCCTTGTATCAAGTAGCAGAAGAAGTTGAAAAGGTAATGGCCGACGAGAAAAAAATGTTTGCTAATGCTGATTTTTTCCACGCACCAGCATATTTCTATATGGGCATACCAACAAAGTTATTTACCCCGATATTTGTAATGTCCCGAGTTTCGGGATGGACTGCTCATTGCATGGAGCAAAGAGCAAACAATAGAATCATTAGACCAAGTGCAGATTACATTGGCGTTGAGCACTCTGAATGGGTTGATATTAAAGATAGATCATAAAAATATGTCATCAAATGTAGATCTTAATGTTAGACCTGACTACGACAGATTAATTTCAGATATAGCTGAGTATGTTTTCAATTATGAAGTTGAATCCGAATTAGCTCTAGAAACTGCAAAAAATTGCCTTATTGATACCATTGGTTGTGGTCTCCTTGCCCTTCAATTTCCTGCTTGCACAAAAATGTTAGGTCCAGTTGTAGAGGGCACCTCAGTTCCTTTCGGAGTGAGAGTGCCTGGCACGAACTACAAACTTGATCCTGTAAAAGGCGCGTTTGATATAGGTTGCTCTATTAGGTGGTTAGATTTTAACGACACTTGGTTAGCTGCAGAATGGGGTCATCCTTCTGATAATTTAGGCGCGATTTTATCTGTATCTGACTATGTTTCGCAAAAAAGAGTTGAAGAAGGTAACGAACCTCTTCTTGTTAGGGATGTTTTACATTGCATGATAATAGCTCATGAAATCCAAGGAATTCTTGCACTTAAAAACAGTTTTAATAGAGTAGGTCTTGATCACGTAGTCTTAGTAAAAGTAGCCTCAACAGCTATAGCTACAAAGTTATTAGGAGGTAATCTTAATCAAATAAAAGATGCTATTTCTCATGCTTGGGTTGATGGGCAAAGCTTGAGAACATACAGGCATGCTCCAAATGCAGGTTCTAGAAAAAGTTGGGCTGCAGGAGACGCAACTAGTAGAGCCGTTAGACTAGCAATGATAGTAATGCAAGGAGAAATGGGTTACCCAGGCGTACTATCTGCGCCAACTTGGGGTTTTGAAGATATATCTTTTAATAAAAAACAACTCACATTACATCAGAAGCTAGATAGTTATGTCATGGAGAATGTTTTATTTAAAATCAGCTTTCCAGCTGAGTTCCATGCACAAACTGCTGTAGAAGCTGCAGTAAAACTTCATCCAGAAATAATAGACAGGCTTGAGGAAATAGAAACAGTAAATATCACAACGCACGAATCAGCGATTAGAATCATTTCAAAAGTTGGTGACCTTAATAATCCTGCTGATAGAGATCATTGTTTGCAATATATGGTAGCTATTGGTCTACTGAAAGGTGATTTAGTTGCAGAAGATTATGAGGATGACGTTGCAGCGGATTCAAGAATTGATGAGCTAAGATCAAAAATGGTTATTAGCGAAGACAAGAGGTACTCAGCGGAATACCATGAAGCAGATAAAAGATCGATTGCTAATAAAATACAAATCCATTTTACTGATGGCTCTTCAACGGAAGCAATCGAAGTAGAATATCCAATTGGCCATAAAAGAAGAAGAGAGGAAGGCATTCCTGTTCTTGAAAAGAAATTCAAAAAGAATCTTGAATTAACATTTAATAAAGAAAAAGCTGACGATATTTACAATTCATGCGTCAATCAAAATAAATTAGAAAACATGAGCGTTATAGACTTTCAACAAATGCTTTCATTATCTTAAAATCAGTTCTAATAAATCTTAAAACCCCTTACAATATATAAGAATCGCATTTTTAGACTATAATTTTGTCATGTCAGGGAATTCTTTCGGAAAAATTTTTAAAGTTACGACCTTTGGAGAAAGCCATGGTACAGCGCTTGGCTGTATTATTGACGGGTGCCCGCCTCAAATAGAGCTTTGCGAAGCAGATATTCAAGAAGAGCTTGATAGAAGAAAGCCTGGTCAATCAGACGTAACAACTCAAAGAAAAGAAGATGATACTGTGCAAATACTTTCAGGTGTATTTGAGGGAAAGACCCTTGGCACGCCTATAGGGCTTATCATTTACAATAAAGATCAAAGGTCTCAGGACTACTCAAATATAAAGGATACTTTTAGACCTAATCATGCTGATATTACATACCATGCGAAGTATGGACATAGAGATTATAGAGGTGGAGGAAGATCAAGTGCTCGAGAGACTGCAATGCGAGTTGCTGCTGGTGCTGTTGCTAAAAAATACTTAGAAAATATAGGAGTAGTAACAAGGGGTTACGTAAGTCAAATAGGCAATATTAAAGCTGATAAGATCAACTTAGATTCTCCAAAAACAAATAAGTATTTTTTTGCAGATGAAACAAAGCTAGATGATTTAAATGAAATGTTTTCAGAATTAATTTCTGAAGGAAATTCTGTTGGAGCTAAACTTGGCGTTAGTGTTAAAAATTGCCCAATAGGATTAGGAGAACCTGTGTTTGATAAACTTGATGCAGATTTGGCCAAGGCTATTATGAGCATCAATGCTGTAAAGTCTGTTTCTATTGGAAACGCAGAAGATATCTTATCCCTTAAGGGCTCAGAGATTAGAGATGAGATTCGAAAAACAGGATTCTCTACAAATAATGCTGGTGGTATTCTTGGAGGTATATCTAATGGGGATGAGATCAATTTAGATTTCCTCATAAAACCAACTTCAAGCATTAAGGCCTCGGGCAAAACGCTTGATGCAAAAGGGAATGAGGTTGACATCAAAGTATCTGGAAGACACGATCCTTGTGTAGGAATTAGAGCCGTGCCAATTGCTGAGGCTATGGTAAACCTAGTTATTGTTGATCATCTTCTTAGAAATAGAGCGCAATGTGGCGAAATTACTCAAGACCTCCCTTTTGTTGAATGATATGCCTAAGACCTTATACGACAAACTTTGGGAAGAACATCATATTTGCGAATTAGATTCAGGTGAATCTCTAATATATATAGATAGGCATTTCCTTCATGAAGTTACATCACCTCAAGCTTTTGAAGGTTTAGATCAAAAGAACTTAGTGCCCTGGAGACTAGGTGCAAATATTGCAACTCCAGATCATAATGTACCCACTTCAAGGGGCGATTCTTTTAATACAGATAATATTCTCGATGAGATATCAAAAATACAAGTCGTAGAGCTAGATAAGAATTGCAATAAATTTGGTATCAAGCAGTTTGATATAAAGTCTTCAAATCAAGGTATTGTTCATGTTATTGGACCAGAGCTAGGCTATACAATTCCAGGAATGACAATTGTGTGTGGAGATTCACATACATCAACACATGGTGCTTTCGGGTGTCTTGCAATGGGTATTGGAACCTCAGAAGTCGAACATGTGTTGGCTACTCAAACATTAAAAATTTCAAAATTAAAGAACATGCAGGTTATATTTGATGGGAAGCCAAACGCTGGCGTTTCTTCTAAAGATATAGTCCTGTTTATGATTAAAAAAATTGGAACTGCTGGCGGTAATGGCCATGCAATAGAATTTACTGGTTCATACATTGATTCAATTTCTATGGAAGCAAGAATGACTATTTGCAATATGGCTATTGAAGCTGGAGCAAAAGTTGGATTAGTTGCTCCTGATGAAACTACATTTAGCTACGTTAGAGAACATTCTTTTTTAGATAAAGATATGTTGGCTGAAGCTGTTGATTATTGGAAAACACTTAAGTCAGATGAAGATGCGGTTTATGGTAAAAAAGTAAAAATAGATGTGTCGGATATAAAACCTCAAATAACATGGGGTACCTCTCCTGAAATGGTTATAGATTTTGATGAAATAATACCCTCATCAAAGACCCCATCAAAAAATAGTAAAAATATTGAGCTTGCTAAAAAGTATATGGGTGTTGAGGACAATCAAAAGTTGTCTGATCTTAAATTTGATAAGGTTTTTATTGGTTCATGTACTAATTCAAGAATTGAGGATTTAAGAGAAGCAGCGAATGTTATATCAGGCAAGACAGTAAGTAACGATATTATTGAAGCTATTGTTGTTCCTGGCTCTGGCGCAGTTAAGTCCGAGGCTGAGTCTGAAGGCTTGGATAAAATTTTTACTGCAGCTGGTTTTATATGGAAAGATCCCGGGTGTTCAATGTGTCTTGGCATGAATCCAGATCAGCTAAAACCTTATGAAAGATGCGCATCTACATCTAATAGAAATTTTGAAGGCAGGCAAGGTAATATGGGTCGAACCCACTTAATGAGCCCAGCCATGGCAGCCCACGTTGCTATACATGGAAAGGTTGGTGATTTGTCATGAAACAAATCAATCCAAAATTAATTAATGGAGTTGTTGCAACCATTGATAGAGATAACATAGATACTGATCAAATAATTCCTACAGAGTATCTTAAATCTATTAAAAAATTTGGTTATGAAGATTATCTTTTTGACGGGTGGAGGTACTTGGATAAAGGNNTGCGGCTCATCTAGAGAGCATGCAGTATGGGCACTTCGGGACTTTGGAATAAGAGCAGTCATAGCATCTTCGTTTGGAGATATTTTTTATAATAACTGTTTCAAGAATGGAGTTTTACCAATAACTTTATCAAAAAATGACGTAGAAAATTTATTCCAAGCATTCGAAAGCTCATCATCAAACATTGAAATTTTTCTAGAAAAAAAACTTTTAAAATATAACGATAGTGAGATAGCTTTTGAAGTAGATAATAATCTACTTGAAAGAATTATTTTTGGCCTAGATGATGTTGATATCACACTTCGGAATAAAGAAGCTATATCTGCTTATGAAGAAAAGCGGATGATAGAAAAACCATGGATATACAAAAATGACTAAAAAAATACTCATTCTACCAGGGGACGGAATTGGCCAAGAGGTGACTAAATCTTCAAATGAAATTTTAGATTACCTTATTGAAGAATATTCTCTAGATTTTGAAATTAAGACAATGGACGTTGGCGGGACTGCCTATGATCTTCATGGATCACCGATACCTGATGATGTTTTAAATTGTGCTAAAGATTCAGATGCTATTTTATTTGGTGCTGTTGGAGGGCCAAAGTGGGAAGATCTAAGCTGGAATGATAGACCAGAGCAAGCCTTACTTACTCTTAGAAAGGAGCTCGAACTTTTTGCAAACCTTAGGCCAGCATTTCTATTTAACGAGCTAGCTTCGGCATCCCCTATTAAAAATAATATTATTGAGGGGCTAGATATACTTATAGTAAGAGAACTAACCGGTGGAGTTTATTTTGGTGAGCCAAGGGCAATAGTTAAGGATGAAACCCCAAATTATGCATTTAATACCATGATTTATAATGAGAATGAGATAAGGCGTATTGCAAAAATTGGTTTCGAGTCTGCAAGAAAGAGAAAAGGTAAGCTTTGCTCAGTTGAAAAGGCTAATGTTCTAGAGGTCTCAAAATTTTGGAGAGAAATAGTTACAGATATGTCCAAAGACTATCCTGATGTAGAGTTATCCCATCAGTTAGCTGACAATACTGCAATGCAGCTAGTACTTAACCCCAATCAATATGATGTCATTGTATCAAGCAATCTTTTTGGAGATATTCTTTCTGATATTGCTGCAACTTTATCAGGGTCTATTGGAATGCTACCTTCAGCGTCCTTAAATAGTTCATCTCAAGGGATGTATGAACCCTGTCATGGCAGTGCCCCTGATATAGCTGGCCAGAATATTGCAAACCCTATTGCTATGATTGCTTCTTTAGCTATGGCATTAAGGTATTCTCTCAGTCAGCCAGATTTGGCTGATAAAATAGAAAACGCTATAAAGGTATTTGTTGAAAATGGAAATAGAACTAAAGATATAAGCACATCTGATAAATTTATTAATACATCAGATGTTTCATCAAAATTAATAGAGATAATGAAAAATGGATAAAGTATTAAATCTTGCTTTGGTTGGAGCCTCAGGCGTAGTCGGCCAAAAAATTATTCAGCTACTTGAAAGAAAGAATTTTCTTGTAAATAACTTTTATCCATTGGGTAAATCCTCAGTCGGTGAAGTTGTAACTCTTCAGGGCAATGACTATGCCATTGGCGATGTTGATTCTTTTGATGCATCAAATGCAAATTTAACTATTTTTGCAGCTGGATCCTCTGTGGCCAAAAAGCATGCTGAATCCTATGTGAAAAAGGGTTGTTATGTAATAGATCTATCATCAGAGTTTAGATACCATGATGAAATTCCTCTTGTCATACCTGAGATTAATGGAGATATATTGGATAATTTTGAAGAACCGACCTTGATAGCCAATCCTAATTGCTCAACATCTCAGCTATTAATGGCCTTAAAACCCATTCATGATAAATTTAATATTCATTTCTTAAATATAGCTACATACCAGGCAGTTTCTGGAACTGGAAAAGAGGCTGTAGAAGAATTAAAAGAACAAATAGCGAATGTAAATTCTGAACCAAAAGTTTATCCAAAAAAAATAGGCTTTAATGCTTTACCTCAATGCGATGTATTTCTGGATAACAATTTCACCAAAGAGGAGATGAAATTAGTCTGGGAAACCAAAAAAATACTAGATGAAAAAATTGATGTTCAAGCTACTTGTGTTCGTGTACCTGTTCTAAATGGGCATTCTGAGGCAGTATTTCTTAAACTAGAGCATGATGCATCTAGAGAGGACATTATAAATTCACTTTCTGGAATCAGTGGTGTTTGCGTAATGGATGATCCTGGTAATCTTGTTTACCCAACGCCTCTAGAACAGGCAAACGATTCGGAAGATGTTTATGTTGGTAGAATTAGGAGCCAGATTATTCAAGGAGAGACTTGGGTATCTTTATGGATTGTTGCAGACAATGTTTATGGGAAGGGTGCTGCTTTAAATGCCGTCCAGATTGCAGAAAATTTATTAAGGAAAAATAAGATTAAATGAAATACCTACTAGCATCTCTATTTTTTGTTGTTTCAACAATAAGTGCAGATAGCCTAATCTCCTCTCCTAAAATAAGTACAAACGAAACAGGACTAAGGGTTATTGAGTTAAAGATAAAAGACAATAACTTAAATGATAAAGATATAAAGCTTCTTGAGTATAGGTCTGAAGAGGTTATTGATGCCGAAAAAATTGAATATACTATTCTTAAAGATAACGATACGTTTTATGAGTTTCTAATTGCTGTATCTAGTAGTTATAGTTCTGATTATTTTAACTTTAAGATTAAAATCAAAGATGATTTTGCAAAAGATATTTTTATTTTTCTTCCATCTATAAACAGAAGCTCATTTGATGAAAGAAAAAAGAGCACAACAGTTAATTCTATTAACCCTTTATCAAAAGTGCTTGATGACGATGAGGTGAGGCCAGCGCTAGATATTAAATCCGTGGCACAAAAGCAATTAGCAGATCCATCTTTTTCTGGAAAAACTATACCTGCTGGTGATATTAAAACCATGTGGAGCCTTGCAACAGATATTGCTAAATCCTCGAATGATTTATCTATTTATCAAATAATGTGGTCAATATACTTAGGGAATCCATCAGCATTCATTAACGAAAACATAAATTTAGTAAGAGACGATATAGATATTATTGTTCCTAGCTATGAAGTGATGTCTAGAAACTCTTCTTCTGATTCAAAAGCAGCTGTTTTAAGGATGAATAAGTCATTTAGCCTAGACTTTAAAACCCCAGCAAAGTCATTATTAACCTTGACTGCACCAAAAATTAATAAAGAAAATGAACTTAATTTAGTAAAAGATAATGAAGATGGAAAAATTGATTTAGTATCAATAGAGCCACTCTCAAGTTCACCTAAAGATATTATTTCACAAAACACCTCAACTTTAGTTATTAAAACTAATAACCAAACCATTGACGACTTAGTTGAAATTTCTGTTGCCGAAGAAGAAAAAAATAGCTCTGGATTTAATTTTATAGACCTTCTATTTGTTGCAGGTGTGTCAGTTCTTTGTGGCGTGCTGCTTGCCCTAATTTTCATTCAATTAAACAAGAATAGAAGAAAAACAGTAGTATATGACTTTGAAGAAGCTCCTTCATCAGGTCCAGAAACTCAAGCATTGCCTTCAGGACTGAGCATTACAAATAACAAAGATGAGCAGGAGCTAGACCTTGCCTCAACATATATTGAAATGGGAGAGCTTGATCAGGCTCAAATAATACTCCTCAATCTGTTAAAAAAATCGGAAAACAAGGCAGCAAAAGAAAAAGCAAGTGAGCTGATCTCTATAATTCAATCAAAGTGAAGTTAGCATTTACCGTTGAATACGATGGTGGAGATTTCTCAGGTTTTCAACGCCAAATTAATGCAATCACTATTCAAGAAAAAATTGAAGATGCTATTGAGGTAATAACCAAACAAAAAGTCTCCATTAATTATGCTGGCAGAACTGATGCAGGAGTTCATGCACTTTCTCAGGTTTTTGATTTTAGTACTGAGATAGATAGAAGCGAGAGCGATTGGTTAAATGGTATTAATTCAAATTTACCAAACTCCATTCAAGTTAAAGATGTAATTGATGTACCAGAAGAATTTCACTCACGGTTCTTGGCAAAAAATAGAACTTATGGATATGTAATTTATAATTCTAGATCGAAACCTTTATTTTTTAATAATTATGCTCATTGGGAAAAAACTCCTTTGGACTTTGAAATTCTTAAGAGCGAGGGCAAAACTCTTCTTGGAACTCATGATTTTTCTTCATTTAGATCCTCAAGCTGTTCTGCAAGAAATCCTATAAAAGATATAACCAGTTTTAAAGCAGAAAAATTTAATAATTTTATTGTTTTGCATATTACAGCAAATGCCTTTCTCCATAATATGGTTAGAATTATTATGGGTACCTTGGTAGATATTTCTAAAAATGAAAACAAGATGACCATCAAAGATATTATTAATGCTAAAGATAGAAACTTTGCAGGAAGAACACTCTCAGCCAAAGGTCTTTTTTTTCTTGGCCCTAAATATGATGATCTTTATAAAATAACTGAACCTTTAAATAGTGTTATGGATAAGCTAAAAATATGAGCAATATAAAAGTTAAGGTTTGTGGCGTATCAAATCCTGAAATGGTTAAGCAGTTATTAAAGTTAGAGCTAGACTTCATAGGTTTTATTTTTTATAAAAAAAGTCCTAGATATGTTTCAAATCAAATAGCCCAAGATCTTTTAAGTGTTGATTTTGGAAATACAAGACCTGTTTGTGTTTATGTAAATCCCACAAGAGATTATGTTTTAGAAACATCTTCATATTTCGATAATCCAATTCTTCAATTTCATGGTGAAGAGCCTGAAAGTTTCTGTGATTCATTTAATTTAGAATACTGGAAAGCAATTAGGGTAAAGAGCTCAAGCTCGTTTTCAGAAACCCTCTCTTATCAATCAGCCGAAGCCATTCTCTTGGAAAATCATAAAGATGGACTCTATGGTGGTACCGGAGAAGCTTTTGATTGGTCGTTGATAAAAGATCATGATGACCAAATAAAAAAAATTATACTCTCCGGTGGAATTAATATAGAAAATGTCGATAATGCTATAGATACATTGCCATGGTGCATTGATTTAAATTCAGGCGTTGAGTCGTCTGTAGGCAAAAAAGATATAAAATTAATAATTGATATTTTAAAAAATATAAAAAATGAGCATTAAACAAAAATTTCCAGACATTGACGGCTTTTTTGGAGAATATGGGGGAAAATTTGTTCCAGAAACTTTAATGTATGCCCTTGAAGAACTTGAAGATACCTATTCTAAGCTAAAAGATAGTGAGGATTTCAAAAAAGAATTCTATGCTGATTTATCAAATTTTGTTGGAAGACCATCACCTTTATATTATGCAGATAGGCTAACCAAGCATTATAAATCAGGGAAAATTTGGTTAAAAAGAGAAGACTTAAACCATACCGGAGCCCATAAAATTAATAATACTGTCGGACAGATACTCCTAGCTAAATATATGGGTAAGAAAAGAATCATAGCTGAAACAGGCGCTGGACAGCATGGAGTTGCAACAGCAACAGTAGCTGCTCGGCTTGGCTTAGAATGCCATATATATATGGGCGCTGAAGATGTAAAACGGCAATCCCTTAATGTTTATAGAATAAAATTACTTGGGGCCCAGGTACATGCCGTTGACTCAGGCACAGCAACCTTAAAAGATGCACTTAATGAGGCTTTGAGAGACTGGGTTACTAATGTTGATGATACTTATTACATTATTGGAAGTGTTACAGGACCTCATCCATACCCTATGATAGTAAGAGATTTTAACTCTGTAGTTGGGTTTGAGCTTATTGATCAATCGAAGGCTATGTTTGGAAAAATGCCAGATGCAATAGTTGCTTGTGTGGGCGGTGGCTCAAATGCAATGGGAGCTTTTTACCCATTCATAGACAAGAAAGAAACAAGACTTATTGGCGTTGAGGCTGGTGGAAACGGGGTAAGTACTGGTGAGCATGCGGCACCATTAAATGATGGAAGCCCTGGAGTCCTTCATGGAGCACGAAGTTACTTAATGCAAGATGAAGTTGGGCAAGTAAAAGACACAAAATCTGTATCTGCCGGATTGGATTACCCGGGAGTTGGACCTGAGCATTCATGGCTAAAAGATATTGGAAGAGCTGAATATGTAGCTATCAACGACCAAGAAGCTCTTGATGCATTTCATACTGTCACAAAGCTCGAAGGAATAATGCCTGCTTTGGAAACAGCTCATGCATTTGCATATCTAGATCAACTTTCAAAAGAACTCGATGAATCATCAAATATTATTGTTAACGTCTCCGGAAGAGGAGATAAAGATATAAATACTGTAGCAGAGATTGATGGAATAAAATTTTGAATAGATTAAGAAAAAAATTAGATCACCTTTTATCAATCAAAGAGAAAGCATTAGTTGCCTATCTTGTAGCAGGCGACCCTGATCTAGACTCTACTCTTAATTTAATGCACTTATTCGTAGAATCGGGTGTAGATATTATAGAGGTTGGTGTTCCTTTCACAGATCCTATTGCAGAGGGGCCAGTCATTCAAAAAGCACATGACAGAGCACTAAAAAACAATATTTCTTTGCCAAAAATTATTAAGTTAGTAGAAGACTTTAGGAAAAATGATAACTCAACACCAATCATTTTGATGGGGTATCTCAACACCTTCAGTTATCATAAAAACTTAATTGATAATTCAGATCAGCATGGTGTTGATGCAGTTCTAGTTGTCGATATTCCTGGAGAATTAAGCATTTCTAGCTACGGAATATCAAATCCGAACATAGATTCAATTTCATTAATCTCTCCAACAACTTCAGAAGAAAGGATTGAAAAAATTGCAAAAAATGGTTCTGGGTTTATTTACTATGTCACTCTTAGAGGGGTAACAGGGTCATCTAATTTGGATGTAAAAGAAATCAATACAAACATTCAAAAAATAAGATCTTACTCAGACATACCAACACTTGCTGGTTTTGGCATCAAATCAAACGAGGATGCAAAACTTCTTTCAGAATATTCTGATGGTATTATTGTAGGATCAAGTATTGTTGATATGATTGATAAGCAATCAGACTCAAAAGATTTTGATAGAATAGGCAAGTATTTAAGGGAGCTTAAAAACGCAATATTATGAATTGGTTAACAAGATTAATACCTACCATTGGTACTTCTAAATCGAAGAGCACAGTTCCTGATGGCTTATGGAGTTCCTGCCCAGCATGCGAATCTGTTCTGTATGCTCCAGAATTAGAAAAGTCTTTATTTGTCTGCCCAAAATGCGATCATCATTTAAGAATTGGTGCTAGAAAAAGGCTAGAGATGTTCTTGGATGGAGGAGCCTATAAAGAAATAGCTGCAGATTTAATTACCAAAGACCCTCTAAAATTTAAAGATACAAAAAATTATACCAATAGAGTGAAAGATGCAATTGCAGCAAGTGGTGAAAATGAGGCAATTGTAATAGCTTCAGGAAAGTTAGAATCCATGCCTGTAATAGTTGCTGCATTTGAATTTAGGTTCATGGGCGGCTCAATGGGAGGAGTTGTTGGAGAGAAGTTTGTAATGGGTGTAGAGGAAGCAATAAAAACAAAAAGGCCATTTGTATGTTTCGCAACATCTGGAGGCGCTAGAATGCAAGAGTCTATGATTTCATTGATGCAGATGGCTAAAACTTCTGCAGCACTTCAAAAACTAAAGGCACAAAATCTTCCGTATATCTCAGTTATGATTGACCCTATTTATGGCGG
>ENA-UZWV01004169-UZWV01004169.1-metagenome-genome-assembly--contig:-Day-3-1m-contig-4169_pt1 | contig 19864 bp, 10 predicted proteins | sample MGYA00260342_ERZ794902 | MGnify/ENA metagenome assembly ERZ794902
TTCAACAGCCGTCTCTACTGATTCTTCCATCGCCTCTTTAGATTCTTTTTCCTCAGACGAAGAGCAAGCCGTAAAAGTGAAAGTCAATGCTCCAAAAGCCATTAGCATTAGTGTTGTGTTTTTAAAATTTTTCATGTGATTTATTCTATTGATTGTTAATAGGAAATATCTTCGAATATGTTCGTCAACCATAGCTTTACACTGCTATTTTAATTGAAAACTGATGTAATATATGCTGTATATCGAATCTATCTAAAAACACCGTTTATTAGCTCATAGAAAATGACAAACCTATAATACATTTGCAGAGCATTCGGGATGTAGCTTAGTCCGGTTAAAGTGCTGGTCTGGGGGACCAGAGATCGGAGGTTCGAATCCTCTCATCCCGACAAATGAAAGTCTGACTCCTACTGGGAGTTCAGGCTTTTTTTTATGGCTAAGTCTGAGTTTACTCAAGTGAAGACATATAAACAGTCTGAAAAAGCACACAGTGCTTCAGACTGAAATTTGTCACTCCCCAAAAACTGATCTCATGTCCTCTCATCCCTACAAATGAAAAAGTTTACCCTACTGCATCGTATATCTCAAGGTCATACCAAAATCAGTCAAAGCAGAAGGGAACGAATTACTCGTCACTGGATTATTCGCATTTCTGTTGTAGAACATACGGAAATTAAGAGCATCATTGATCTTGTAATCGATAGATGGTCGCATACTCACGGTACGAATACCAGCCGTAGGTATGTAAGAATCCTCCCCATTATTCGCCTCCAAAGTACGGACCACAGTAATCCCATCTCTTATAGAGAAGTCAAAACGTATATTCAAGTCATTTTGAAGAATGATACGTTTTCCCTGAAACTTAAATGGTAATCGAAGTCCTGAAGTTCGATATCCACCACCTATCACAAATTCCTTGTTTCGCTGCTCTACTAATCGAGCTGTCACCACATTCAATTGGAGATTTCTATCGGTCTTGTACTCAAACTTGGCACTGATACCTTCCTTAGTGGTGATATCTATCCCAAACAATGGCGTCAGACGTTCGACTATACTCACTCCACTCTGGTATAGATATTCAGATGCAAGATTACTTCCTCTTACTAATGAGTCGGTACCGTATTCCAAAGGTCTCTGGAATGAACCTATATTTAGATTGGAAGAGTAAGCATGTGATATCGAAATATTGCTAAATATATCCTTGAACATATCCAACTTAGAAAGTCCATTATACGTTATTCTCCAGTTGGGTATAGGTATTTTCTTGAAAGGAGTAAGCTCTATATTATTAGCATTTTGGTCGCTATAGGCAGCTATGAATGAATGTAAGAGTACTTCTTGATGTTTGTTGTTGAAACCTACCGGAAATCCTGTAGAATCGTCTATTTCATTCAATCTATTGCCATACAAGTCATTGTACCCACCTCCTGCTGTGAATTCTTTAGCCTGCAGTCTGGTAGCTATTACAAATCGATTGTTTTTAAACTGATCGAAAGTGGCAGATGAAAAATCATCTGAATCCATCTGATCAAACATTGTCCTCCAGGTACCAAACGACGTGGTAAATGTTCCGATCTCCGTATAAATTAAATCTTCAAAGGACGAAGATCCTTCAGAGTATCTAAAATTACTATTTATATTTAAGCTTTGTCGCTTGTTGAACTTCAAGCTTATTCTAAAGCCTTTGAAAGGCTCAATAGTCGCAGACCCACTAATATCTAATCCACTGAGATTAATGTATCTCGCGATTTGGTTTTCATCCTGTGTTAGGAATCCATTCGCTGCGATTTGATTTCTGAAATTCTCACTTTGAGCACCGAGTATAAATGGTATTCCCGGTGTATTGTTTGCAAAGTTTTGCCCACCGTAGTCTATGCTTTTTGTAAAACCAGGAAGAGTCGTTCCGTTTGTTTGAGTAATTCCTACTTGAGCTTGTTTCACCATCATAAGGAAACGTAACATACTCTTGGTACCGTCACCCATTCCTTTTTTCTTAGTCTTTTTATCCTCCCCATCCTTATCTTCTTCGTCTCTAGATGCTCTTCTTTTTGGTGTAGGTCTGAGGGCCTTTTTCAAGAAATCTACTTTGTTGTAGAGAGATACAAAGTTTAAGCTTCCATTCACACCTAAGGTACGTGCATTTTGTATTGTATTACCTAGACTTTCAGATGCTGGTGGTGCATTTCTCCACTCATAGTTTGCACTATATCGTGTAGTCAGTGTAGTCCAATTCAAGAGCTTGATTTTTCGTGTAGGTAAGCTGTAATTGGCGTTAATGGTTTGGTTGAAATTATTCATTCTACCAAGCTCCCAGAAGTTGCTCCACATGGAGTCACGCTTTTCAGGTGTATTAAGCTCGCCAAACGGCTCTTCTACCCAAGAATTGGCAGTAGCTGCATAGTCTATAGAAAGTGACTTAGCAAGTTTCCATTGCATTCCATACACTCTGTTTATACTAAATGTCTTGTCATAAAGCACAGGAATAATGGATCTGAAATTATCATTATCTCTGTTCTTCAACTCTCCGTAACGTCTATCCACGTCTAATCTGAAGTTAAGATTAGTAGGTCTCAAACCAACGTTAAAATCTCGTATAAGAGCAAGTCTCTTCTTTTTTACTTTTCTTCTGAATGGCTCCCAGTATTTAGCCTTCGGACTGAAATTATATCCCAGTACCGACTTGTAGGTCTTCACATCATTGAGTTCTATGACCTGTGTTCTTCTAAATACCCGTTGATAAGCAAATGAGTAATTCCAGTTTTCAATATCATAGAAGTGCGGTTTACTACCAGAGCCTGCAGTACGATTTTTCTTCACATTTGTAAAGTTCAGACTATATCTTGAAGTATAATCTTGTGCCGCAGTTCTTATTTGATCTTTTTCGGCTTGAGTCTCCGCATTGTTAATTGCTGTACGGAGCTCAATATCTGGATTCAGTGGGTAGTACTTCGGATTGATAATATTCTCACTATACCCTATAAACATCGGAATCATTATCCCTGACTTCTGAGGAAAGAACTTACCTAAGTTGAAATTAGAGGCGATATCATACTGAATTTGTTCATTCAGATTACGCTCATTTAAGGTCTTATCTATCGCTCCAAAACCGATGGATTGATAGTTACCAGAAATGGTAACATTGGCAAAATCGGCTAATTTGGTTACCAATCTTGCAGTAGCAGCATAACCGCCTTTATTGGCGAAATCTACTAATCGCAACTCATTAAACCATACCTCAGCACATAGGTCTTCTACCGTGCTATTCTCAGCATTTTTGACGCCTAGAAGTACCGTTCTTACATTCGACAAATCTGGTAGACCAATCATACTGATTTTATGACCATTTGGCAAAGTCTCAGCATAGTATCCATTGGGATTACTCAGATTATTTAGTTGTCTATTGAGTTTTAGTTTATAAAACTCTTCTAAGTCCACAACCAATTCATTAGCCTCTAGCCATATTGCCTGTGGGTCTGAGATACCCTCTGGAGTGATGACCAATGGTACCTCGTACTGATAGAAGTTATTCTCGAGGTCTGTACCTACTCGCATAATCGCTACTACTTCACCATTTTGAGCTGTAGGTGATTCCGCGTGTATGAACATCTTAAGTGTCCTGTAATTTCGTATATCTAAATCCAGAGTTCTAAATGCTCCTTTAGCATCGTCCTTACTCAAATTACAAACGGCTATAGACAGTGATTGCTCGTTTTGCTCCACATTACCTACTTGAGTAGGATCTATTTCTCTACTGAAGCCAGGTGGTACTTTATAAGGTATAGGGCTTCGCTTACTATTTTCATTAATATTTACAGTAGATACTACAAGCTCTGCATCATCATTTGGATCTACGGCTGGACCTACACGAGGTGGGAACTTTAATGTGTTGAGGTATCGTCTCCAATCAGCTCTTACCAATTGTAGATTTCCAAACCTGAGTATCACACTGTCTTCAAACCCCTTTAGGTACATACGCATAAACCGTATAGACTTGAATCCTTCGATTCCACCTACTTTTTTCTCGTATTGTCTTATTGGAATTTTGAGTTGATACCACGTCACCTCATTAGGCAGTACACCAGGATCTATTTGATTGGCATCTACTGTGATAGAATCCGTCACATAGTTTTGTCCGATTTGAAGTCCACCTGGAGATATCTCAATACGGTATTGGAAATACTCTTCCGTCAAGTTTACCGTATAATCTTGATTGATGTCCTCGTCATCTGGAATTGTATTCCCTGATTTCGGTGTACCATCAGCCAGTTTGTCTAAGGTACTGTTCCCATCAAAGCCATTAAATCGCTTATACCTTTCAAGTATCTTAGCGTCTCGACCGTCGTATATTGGATCTCTTGGATACAAATAGTTGTCTCCTGAAGGGTCGACAAGAGCATTTTGGTAAGCAATAGAATTTGTACCAAATTCACTCTCTATACTTTTCAGATAGCTTGAGAGTCTCTCTCTCTCCACATCATCATTCATACCATCGAGACCCACATCTTGAGACTCTCTGGCAGATTCAGAATTATCGAATGCTTTATTTATGATTTGCCCATTGGGGGTGAGAGCATATTCTCCAGTATCTACACTGTAGTTTCCGTCAGGTATAGGTAGACCATTTTCTGCCGATCTTTTTCTATCAGGTATAATGTCTTCCGAAACACTTCCTAAATTGATGTACAGCTCTCCAGTGCTGTGTTTTGTTCCATTTGCTTTAGAGTAGGTAAACGGATCTAACATCCATATTTCGATGTAATCGATATTGGTAGCCTCGAAGTCATTTGTTTCAATTCTACGCATTATCCCGCCCCAGTTTTCTTCAGGATTATCTAACCCTCCTTGTGCATTCAGATCTTCTACATTGTAATTGTACTGACCTCTTTCTCTTGGGAAAAAACTCAAGTCCAATGTAGCCAATTGTTGTGGCTGACCTTGCTGCAGCTGCAAGTTTGGGAATATCTCCCTTTGTAGTACAGTACGAGTCCAGTGGTCTGATTGATCTTCCGTAGTAATATTACTTGGAGTAAGCGTCCTATCAGTGGCTTGGAAAACTGGATCTATATTATACCACGCTAAGTTCGCTCGCTTAGAATTATAAGCACTATCAGGATTTCCTCCACTAATGGTTTCCGGGAATAGTTCTGGTTGTCCTTGCGGTACACTTGCCATTCTCCAACTCCTCACAAATTTCAAGTCATAAGGTGTCTCTGCTCCCTCAAAATCATCTAGGTATGAAGTACCATTATCTCCCTGTGTCCTAGCTTTATGCGGTATGAGGTGTGCAAACTCCCCTGTAAAGCTTAAAGAAGATTTTTCCTTGGTCTCTACAAATGGTAGTTTATCTACCATTCTAGTCAAGAATCTAGATTCAGTATTGTAAGCTCCATCTAGTCCCCAGATAGAGTTTCTAAGTGGTTCTTCACCAATGTTTACTTTGTTAGTAAGTGGCTGCTCAGCCATATGCATGAACGTACCACCTAATATTAACTTGTCTGAAACCTTGTAGTCTAGACGAGTTCCGACTAGTGTTTTTTGCTGAATATTAATCAGCGAATTACTCTCACAAGTTGCTTTTATAGCAGCTCCTGAATTCAAAATACCCTGGTTCAGAATCTGCACCGTCCCAAGCGTATAGTTTACTTGATAGTCACTTCCTTCACTCAATACATTACCATTGGCGGTTACACGCACAGACCCTGGAGATATATTGTAGCACTGTAGCCTTATCTGGTCTGAGGAAGACCCTTTGAAGGTTCCTCTCAGGAAGAATTTATTGTGTTTCAGATCTTGTTCTGCATTCCATTTTGTGGTACTATAAAGTGAGTCGTAAGCATAATAATCAGCACTTTTACTGTCTTTAAACTTACTCCTCAAAAAATCACCAAATGGCTCCCTCACAGGGAATATAATTCTTCCCTTAGCAGCTTGAATCGTAATTCCTTCAATTAAGTCAAATACACCATCAGGTTTAGCCTCTTGTTGTTTGTTTATCTTATCCAGATTCAAAACAGTAATTAACTGCTTTTCTCTAATATCAGTCTCAGAAGGTTCTACCGGCAAGTAATTCAAATCTGCACCTGATGGGTCATCGGCATATACTACGTTCAATGTAAAATCCGCTTGCTGAAGATTATATGTATTTAAAGAATAAATATTCTTCATCATCAAATCCCAAGCGGGTAGATTAGTCTTGATAGTAGAGTGCTTCAGGAGTTTCAGATTTAAGAAGCTATTGCTCCCTGAAGTCTGTGGATTATCGATAGTCAGCTCTCCTACTTGAAAGTTTGCACCATTTGCTGTGTACTCATACGCTACCATCAGTACCTCATCATTATTCAGAGACTGATTGAGTGAAACATAGCCTAAGTTAGGGTGATATGTAAATTCGTTATCGTTTAGCTTACGGGCATTACTCAGACATTCATAGTCTGTACCTAGCTCCATTCTAGAATCAGTTACATCACAAAATTCACTCACACCACGTACTATATCATTATAAAGATTTGTAGCTGTATTGTCCGGATATGCTCCTCCAGTACTTACTAAGAAGTCGCGGTAAGCGTCATCTTCCAATTCTCCAAGATCCATATAACCCATTACATTTCGGGTATTACCTACGGCGTTACTTCTATTCGTAACCCAAACTTCTATGTAATTTATCTGAATAGGAGAGGTAACAATAGGCAGACGAGACAATGAATTATCATAATTATCTGCAAAATACTGAGATAAGAAATAGTGACGATTTACGTCATAGTCGTGTCCTTGAATATCATAATTAGTCACTTGAGCTCCGCCTGTCACTTCGGTCTCACGTGTCTCACCTTTGTCTTGTGTTGCAATGACTGCTACTTTAAGCTTTCCAAATTGTAACTGGGTTTTAGCTCCAAATAGATTTCTACCCCCTTGGATAAGACTCCCATTGAGTGGAAGACTAACATTTCCCAATTCTATATTTTTGACGATATCGTCTTCTCCACCCGCCCAGTTTAACTTCATTTGGTTTTCAAACTCGAATGTAGCTTCGGTATCATAGTTCCAATTCAGCTTTAATCGATCACCAATCTGACCGGTCACATTTAGCTGCATTTTCATTCCAAAATCAAACTGCCCGTTTCGTTGCTGACGAACCGGGAAAGAAGGGTTTTCGATTTTATTGAAGTTCCCGCCAAAAGTGATTTCAGCACTCCCTGAAGGTCTAATATCTATAAGTCCTCCACCAAATACCTTGTCAAATATTTCTGGAGTGACTGCTATTTGAGGGATGATTCCCCCGCCTTTTACATAGTTGTCCGCATTGCTTTTCTTGCGGTAGTAGATCTCGCGATCTTGTATTTCTTTAGCTCTTTGATATTGATCAAAAGTCAATACACGTGGGCTACCAAGAGGTCTTCCTCCTATCGTAATGATCTCTAAATAATTTCCGGTATTTGGATCATACTTATAAGTGGTCTTAATGTTTGGGGGATCTTTCAAATCCACAAACCCGTCACTGGATGAACTATCTGTTTGTCCGTAGACAGAAGCATCACCAAATGAGCATACTAATATCACCAAAAAAGCGATTAATGCTTTTCCTAAATTCATTTTAAAATAATTTTTTGCCAGTAGCTTGTTAAACTAATGATTCTAAGAGTAGGTGTATACTTATACGCAGAGTGTGTTTTTTGAGAAGTGTACAAAATTACAATAATTGTAATGATTTCTTTATTAACTCTTCTGTGGTTTGTTTATTGTCTGATTCTTTACTTATTCTCATCAGTACTTTACCAACGGCTGGCTTAGCAAATCCTAGTGCAAGAAGTGCTTCTGTTGCCTCTTCTATTTCGTTGGAACCACCAGCCAAGTTATAAGCTTCATCCGTACCAATTCCATTTAATTTATCTTGTAACTCTACTACTAAACGCTGTGCTGCCTTAGGTCCTATACCTTTTATACTTTTCAGCATGGCTATGTTGCTATTTGTAATTGCACTCACCACGTCATCTACACTCATACTGCTCAATATCATTCTAGCGGTGCTTGGACCTACCCCATTTACTCCTACTAATTTTACGTACATCTGACGCTCATTGGTAGTGGCAAAACCATATAGTGTGTGACTGTCTTCCCTTACGATGAGATGCGTATAAATTTTAACTTCTTTTTGCTCCTTAATAGCCTCAAATGTGAAAAGCGAAATATGAAGAAGATAACCCACTCCGTTGCAATTGACAACTACCTCTGTAGGTGTAATCCGATCTAACTTTCCTGATAAAAAATCATACATAGATGCAAGGATAAGAATTGAAAATTAGTTAGATGACATCGGCAGTAAGATTTTAATAGTCAGGGATTGATATTTAGTAGTAAAAAAACGACTTCATTTGCAGTCCTGTTTTCAAATAAGCGGATATTAGCTCATATTACCTTGTTTTTAGTGGCCCTTGCTTATGCTGGAAATTATTCCATTTCTAAGTTGGCAATGCCAGCATACATTAGTCCATTTGCCTTCATTCTATTACGCGTAGGGTCGGCTGCATTAGCTTTTAATATATACTTTTTCACAATTGTAAAAGAAAAAATTCAAAGCAAGCAAGATTACATTGATCTCGTTATTTGTTCGTTTTTTGGTATCGTCTTTAACATGTTGGCCTTTTTCAAAGGGCTTTCTCTTACCTCTCCTATTAATGCAAGTGTTTTGATGCTGCTAGCATCCGTTTTTGTCGTAATCTTTTCTGCTGTAGGTGGTCGAAAAAAGGTGAAACCGACGGTAATCCTAGGAATTCTTATCTCCTTCTTAGGTGCAGGTTTTCTGATAAATGCAGCACAATTACTCACTTCACAATCAAGACATAAACTGTCTGTATCGAGATCTAATAAATAAAGGTACTTTGATTCATCTATCGTCTGAGCACGTGTACTCAATACGTACGAGCTCAAGATGAATAAAAGAATCAATCTCATAGTTAGTTAACGCAAAATATCAGAAATATTACAAGTTCACCCAAAATGTTTCTGTCTGAGGTTGAAAATTCTTACAAATAGAAAAAGCACTTACACGTAAAAATGCCATCGTATATTTGTATGCATCTCATGATAAGATCTATGACCGGCTATGGTATGGCCGAAAAACATACCGGAGACTACAGTGTAAAGGTGGAAATACGTAGTCTCAATGGTAAATATTTAGATATGAACCTTCGGATGCCAAGATTTCTGTTATCTAAAGAAATAGAAATACGAAATACCTTTGGTAAAAAAATAGAGCGTGGTAGTGTGACACTTTCAGTAAACGTAGTGAAGCATAAAGTCAATGCTAATGAAGTACAAATCAATGATTCCCTTGCTGCACAATACTACAACAAGCTATCTGAACTAAGTGATAAGTTAGATGCCCCAAAACACGATATATTTAGAATCACCGCTGGAATGCAAGATGTCATATATCAGGATGTCGAAATACTCGATGATGAATTATATACACTGGTAAAAGAAGTAGGTCAGAGTGCCTTTGATCAATTTGAAACTTTCAGAGTCACAGAGGGAAATAGTTTAAAGGACCTTCTAGTCTCATATGCTACAGAGATAGCAGATGGTATTCCTAAAATAGAGAAGATGGAACCAATGAGGACTGAAGACACCAAATCTCGATTATTAAAGAATCTGAATCAGCTTGTAGATGATGATGCATTTGATAAAAACAGATACGAGCAAGAGCTCATCTATTACTTGGAGAAGTATGATATCAATGAGGAAAAAAATAGACTTCAATCACATTGTGATCATTTCATTACTTCTCTGACTAAAAACCCAAAAGGGAAATCACTCAATTTCATTGCCCAAGAAATGGGTCGAGAGATAAACACTCTAGGTAGTAAAGCAAATCACGCAGGAATACAAAAGGAAGTGATTTCTATGAAAGAGGAGCTTGAAAAAATAAAAGAACAAGTACTAAATCTATTATAAATGGCAACGAACTATCAAAGCAAGCCAATGTCCCAAATTACAAATGCTGAAAATAAACTAATCATATTCTCTGCTCCTAGCGGAAGTGGCAAAACGACTGTAGTAAGACATCTACTCGCCACTATACCTGATCTAGAATTCTCAATCAGTGCTACCACCCGAGATGTAAGAGAAAGTGAAGAGAATGGAAAAGACTACTACTTCTATAGTAAAGAAGAATTTCAGCGTGCCATTGCAGACGATGAATTCTTAGAATACGAGGAGGTTTATGAGGGTATCTACTACGGAACTTTAAAATCGGAAGTACAGAGGCTCTGGGATGCAGGCAAGACAGTCATTTTTGACTTAGACGTAGAAGGCGGGTTAAATATCAAAAAACACTATGGAAATCAAGCATTAGCTTTATTTCTTAGACCACCTACTGTCGATATTCTTGTACAAAGACTAAGGAACAGGAATACTGAAAGTGAAGAACAATTAGAGATGCGTATTGATAAAGTTAGAAGTGAACTAAAATTTGAACAGCGTTTTGATAAAGTTATTGTTAACGATGTGTTAAGTGATACATTTGTGACTGCGGAGAAGACAGTTACAAGTTTTTTAAAATCAGAAAGTTAGCATGAAAGTAGGATTATTTTTCGGGTCATTCAATCCCATACATTACGGACATTTAATCATAGGTCAATATATGCTTGATCAAGCAAAAATGGATGAAGTATGGTATGTGGTCTCTCCTCAAAATCCTTTGAAAAAAGGAAAGGATATTATGGAAGCAGATCATCGTATCAAAATGGTCAAACTTGCGATAAAAGGAAATGATAAGTTCAAGGCTTGTGATGTAGAGTTTGACATGCCCCTACCATCATACACTGCCAACACACTTACAAAACTGAAAGAACTGCACCCGAAAATAGAATTTCAACTAATCCTCGGAACAGATAATCTGCAGCATCTAGAAAAGTGGAAAGACCACGAAGAAATACTGATGAACCACGACATTTTGGCCTATTTTAGAGATGGATTTCCTGGTGGAGAATTCGCTAAAAACCAAAAAGTTCGTGTGATGAAAGGACCTATGCTTAATATCTCAGCCACTTATATCAGAGGTCTTGTTCGTATGGGAAGGAGCATCAAATACCTCGTTCCAGACGAAGTCATGAAGTATATGACTACTAAAGTGTGAGATGATAAACTCCTCTAATTAGTGAATCTCACACACTCCAATCTCCTATTGTGTACTTCGCAGACTAATCTTGTTATAAGAACGGTTGATCCTTATAAACTAGAGAGTAAAGTTTAACAAAACTTATCGCAAGATTAACTGAGATCTTATCTGTATTGAAACAAATGGATTCTATGAATACCTGAATAGAATAACTAAACTGAATCTTCCTCAGAGTCAGATGATATTTCTAAAGATTCTTCACTCTTCACAACCACTGCTTCTTCTATATCTAGTTCAGGCTTAATTGGAGTTTCATCGACTTTTTTTGCCGCATCACTTGCACTCATTCCAAAGATCTTCTCTAAGTCTTCCTTGAAAATCACCTCTTTCTCTAAAAGTTGATCTGCCAGCTGTAACAATTTGTCTTTATTCTCTTCTATTATAGTAATAGCTCGAGCATACTGCTCGTCTGTCAATTTCTTTATCTCTTCATCCATTAGTGCAGCCTGTTGCTCACTAAATGGTTTGCTGAAGCTATTGTCCATATTGTAGTATGAAACATTTCCAATACGATCGTTTAACCCGTATATACTCACCATAGCCATTGCCTGCTTCGTAACCTTTTCTAGGTCACTAAGTGCACCTGTAGATATTTTGTCAAATACTACCTTCTCAGCGGCTCTACCACCAAGTGTCGCACACATCTCGTCTAGAAGTTGCTCTGTCCTTGTTATCTGTCTTTCTTCTGGGAGATACCAAGCAGCACCAAGGCTACGACCTCTAGGAACTATCGTGACTTTAACTAAAGGATTAGCGTGCTCACATAACCAACTTACTGTGGCGTGACCTGCTTCATGCACTGCTACAGCTCTTTTTTCATCTGGAGAGATAATTTTATTCTTTTTCTCAAGACCACCGATAATTCTATCTACTGCATCCAAGAAATCTTGTTTTTCTACTTCTTTCTTATCGTGTCTAGCAGCTATTAAAGCGGCTTCATTACACATATTAGCAATATCAGCACCACTGAAACCAGGAGTCTGTCGTGCTAAGAAGTCCCTATCTAAATTCGCTGCTACTTTAAGCGGTTTCAAGTGAACATCGAATATTGCACGGCGTTCATTCAAATCAGGCATATCAGCATAGATTTGTCTATCAAATCTTCCAGCCCTAAGAAGTGCCGAATCCAGAATATCTACTCTGTTTGTAGCTGCTAACATTATAACACCAGTGTCTGTGCCAAAGCCATCCATCTCTGTTAACAATTGATTTAGTGTGTTTTCACGTTCATCATTTCCGCCCTGCATAGCATTTTTCCCTCTTGCTCTGCCTATTGCATCTATCTCATCTATAAAGATAATACAAGGAGCTTTTTCCTTTGCTTGCTTGAATAAATCACGCACTCTACTTGCTCCTACCCCTACGAACATTTCTACAAAATCTGATCCTGATAATGAGAAGAATGGAACATCAGCCTCTCCTGCTACCGCCTTAGCAAGTAATGTCTTACCTGTTCCTGGAGGGCCTACTAACAACGCTCCTTTCGGTATTTTACCACCAAGCTCTGTATATTTTTTTGGATTTTTCAAGAAATCTACGATTTCCATCACTTCTTCTTTAGCACCTTCCAAACCCGCTACATCTTTAAACGTAACATTTACCTTAGTGTCTTTATCAAAGAGTTGTGCTTTGGACTTGCCAATACTAAAGATTTGACCTCCGCCGCCAGCACCGCCACCAGCTCCACCCATACGACGCATGATGAACATCCAAATTAGTCCGAAGATTGCGACATAGAGTATTAATGTGACCAATGGGTTATCCCAAAAATTGGTCTTACTCTCTGCATTAACCAATGTTACTCGTTGATCAGCCGGCAAATTCATTTGTGCTGCAGCTATCTGCTCATTAAAAAATTTGTAATCTCCTACCGATGAAAGGTAATATGTAGGTGTATTCGGAGAAGGAAAAGAGCTCTCTCCTATATCCTTTTTATACTTATCAGATTTTTTAGCTTCTTCAGTCAAGAAGATATTTGCTCTACCACCATTGTTAATATCTACATCTATTCTCTCTACTTCACCATTACCGACCATCTCCAAAACTTTATCGATCGTAAGTTGCTTCCCCGTTCCAGGATTCAGGAATATCATTCCTAAAAATAACACTGTTAATATGGCATATATCCAAACTGGATTGAACTTAGGCTTTTTGCCTTTTGCTCTTTTATTGTCGAATGGATTTTTATTACTGTTCTGATTGTTAGGCTTATTACCTTTATTTTGTTCTACAGACATTTAGTTGCTTTGTCGTTACAAGTATACAATTGCAACCTCTATGCCACCTAATGTGTTTGGTTATTTTTAAATTTTAATCTATTTAAAGAACTTGTTTATCGTCGTCCCTCATTTCTTTTGACAGTCTGTCACATAATCTATGACATATCAAATGTCCGACGTTTGTATCGGTTAGGAAAGTCGCTTAAGTTTGCCAAAGCTTAAAAAAATATACTATGTACACATCACTGCAAGAAAAATTATTACAAGAATTAGAGGAGATAAAAGATGCGGGTTTATACAAATCTGAGAGAATCATAACGACACCTCAAGGAGCTGATATACAAACTCAAAATGGAGGTGAAGTCATAAATTTCTGTGCTAACAATTACTTAGGACTAAGCTCACATCCAAAAGTTGTACAAGCAGCAAAAGATGCAATCGATGAACGTGGCTATGGTCTTTCTTCGGTTAGATTCATATGTGGTACTCAAGACATTCACAAAGAACTAGAAAGGAAAATATCTGAATACCTTGGCACAGAAGACACCATTTTATATGCTGCAGCATTTGATGCAAATGGAGGAGTCTTTGAACCATTATTTTCTGCAGAAGACGCTATAATTTCAGATGCCTTAAACCACGCAAGTATTATTGACGGTGTTCGTCTGTGTAAAGCACAACGATATAGATATAGTCACAATGACATGCAGGACCTTGAAAGATGTCTCAAAGAAAGTCAAGCACAAAGAAACCGAGTAATTGTAACTGATGGGTCGTTCTCAATGGATGGTACTATAGCTCAACTTGACAAGATAGTAGCTCTAGCAGATAAATACAATGCTGTAGTGATGGTGGATGAATGTCATAGCTCCGGATTTTTAGGAGAAAATGGGCGAGGAACACCTGAACATTGTGGTGTACATGGTCAAGTAGAAATTATAACAGGCACATTAGGTAAGGCACTTGGAGGTGCAAGTGGCGGATTTACCTCAGGTAAGAAAGAAATAGTAGATATGCTGAGACAGAAATCACGTCCATACTTGTTTTCAAATACAGTAGCACCAAGTATTGTTGGAGCAAGTATAGCTGTTTTAGATATGCTTAGCGAAACCAACGAACTTAGAGACAAGTTAGAGTCCAGTACAAAATATTTTAGGAATAAAATGACAGAAGCTGGTTTTGATATTACTCCCGGCGAACATCCCATTGTTCCCATCATGTTATACGATGCTAATATTGCTCAAGAAATGGCTAACAAAATGTTGGAACAGGGAATCTATGTTATCGGTTTTTATTATCCTGTAGTGCCTAAAGATAAAGCTAGAATAAGAGTTCAACTTTCTGCCGCACACGAACAAATTCACCTAGACAAAGCTATAGAAGCATTTACCAAAGTAGGTAAAGAAATGGATGTGATTTAGAAAAGTTCAGTAAAATATTAATCTTCTAACTTCTTGACTACTTCATCAATAAAGGATGAAATCCAGGCACTGTACTGACTGCTTGACGGATGCAATTGATCTTTAGCAACAAAGTCTGGTCTTTCTAAGGTTTTTAACGATATATCAGTGACATTATAAACAGATATATCTCTGTCGTTACAACTACGCTGTATAACAGCATTAAACAGCGCTAATTCACGAGTAATAGCTTCACGTTTTTCCAGACCATACGGGGTATACCCGTAATTAGGTATGGACAAAACAAATATTCGACTCTTCGATATACCGTACTTTTCACAAGTATCTAGAAGTGCGTTAAAATCCTTTGCAAAATCTGTCAAAGGCAATCCTTGATACTGGTTATTAACTCCAATCAATAAGGAAACAATATCATAGGACGTATCTAAATCAGTTCTCTTTATAGCTCGTTGTAAATCATCCGTTCTCCAAGCATTTCTCGCAATGATTTTCACCTCTGTGTCTGACAAACCAGTTTTTACTCTTATCGAATCCATAAGCTGATATGGGAACGCATCCGTCCTTGCTATAGAGGTGCCTATAGTATAACTATCCCCAAGGGCCAAATACCTAAAAGTGCTATCTTTTTCCAAAATTTCATTTTCTTTTCCGTCTGTACTACTCCAGGCAATCGTAACAGCAACTATTGTCACAAAGGCATAAATCTTCATTTTCATATTATACATAAAAAAAGGGGTTGTGATTTTAATATCACAACCCCTTTATATCTAAGATTTAAAATATTATTTACTCAATACTTTAAATTCAACTCTTCTGTTTTCATCCAAAGCGTCTGACGCTGGTGCAGACTCTCCAAATGCTTCTAATCTTAATCTGTATGACTCTATACCTTTACTGATCAAGTACTGACGAACAGATTCAGCTCTAGACCTTGACAATATCTGATTAGCAGCAGCTGCTCCTCTTTTGTCAGCGTGACCGTAGATGCCTATTGACATATTCTTATTTTCCTTAAGAATAGAAACTAGATTATCTAATTCACTTGCGTCTACATCTCTAATGTCTGATTTGTCTGTTTCGAAATATACGTTTGTAAATCTAACAACATCACCGGCTGTCACATTTCCACTCTTCGCATCCTCTTTGAACTTCTCAAATTCAGAACGAAGATCGTCAATCTCTTTTTGTATCTTGTCAGCTTTTTCTTCAAGGTCTTTTTTATCCTCTTCAATTTCTTCATCATTAGAATCAATGTCTTCACGATTTTGCTTAATGTCATCCTCATTCTTCTTGATTTTGTCATCAATACCTTTGAATCTTTTCTTGAGTGCTTCATTATCCGTAATACCAAATTGGTAACCGATCATCACCTCGTGTGCTCCACGTAAATACTGTCTATCTTGATTCACTACGTAATCAAAACTGTAACCAGCAACTACTTGATTAAATAACTTGGCAGCGGCTGAGAAAGTAGCAGCATACTGAGATCTATACATTGCTCCTAACCAATACTTATCTTGGAAGTTGAACATTGCATTGATATCATACTGTACTGGCGTATTAGGTGTAGCTCTAACCAAAGCTACAGGCTCAAATGTTAGATTATCATTGATTTTTAAATCATAACGTGCAGAAGCAATAAAGTGTCTAACCAGTCCATATGTAATATCTGGATCATTGATGTTAGCACCTATACTTTCGTATGCAAATTCATTAGCGAGAACCTGAGGTACTGCTAAACCAATTTGTAAATCCTTCCAAACATAGTTAAGACCAAATGTCGCATCAAAACCGATTTGATTATCATACTGGTTAAGGATTACATAATCTTCTGGTCTCTGAACTCTGAGGTCGTTGAAATCTACTCTATTGTCCAAGAAGCCTAATGATAAACCAAAGTTTAACATGCTTTCTTTAGATAACTGTAGTCCGTATCTATATGACAACTTTCCTCCTGTTGAGTTAAAAGCACCAGCCTCATCTTGGAAAAATGAGAAACCTAAACCTACCTTCTTATTTCTAAGAGGTCCATCTATAGTCAATGCTCTAGTCTCAGGTGCACCTGCAACACTATTCCATTGGTTTCTGTACAATAAGTAAGCTTGACCGTAAGAAGTCTCTCCTGTCATAGCTGGATTGTACAAAAATCTATTGAAATAATAGTGACTGTACATTGGAACTTGTTGCCCGAAACTAGCAACAGTAAATGATACTGCTGCTAGTGTTAGGATTATTAACTTTTTCATTTTATTCAATTTTTGATTATAAAAGTTATACTTTATTTAATTGTTTCTAGATCTGATCAAGTTGATTACACCTGTATATGGATCAGCATCAGTGTTTGGTAATGTAATGATATAGTAGTAAGCACCATCTGGCAACTCTTTACTTCCATCATTATTTAGCGAACCATCCCACTCATTATTGTAACCAGTAGTGCTGTAAACTTCCATTCCGTATCTGTTGATGATTCTTACCTCAGCAGTTGGATAAGCTTGGATGTTTTCAATAATCCAAGTATCATTATCTCCATCACCATTTGGTGTCAGTGCATTATAAATAACTAACTTGAACTTATCTTCTACAGTAACTAGTACCGTATCAGAGTCTATACATCCATTGATATCTGTAACTGTCAAAATATACTCTATATCATCTCTAACATCTTCTGCTGTAGGATCTACAATATCCGGGTTGTTTAGGTAAGTCACTGGTGACCAAGTATAAATCAACTCTTCTAAAGAACGTGGTTGTGAATGAGATTCACTTCCATCCAATAGAGCATAAGAACCAAGGTCAATTAAAGTATCTCTACCCGCATCAGCCACCGGATTCTCCCATACAGTAACAAATACTGAATCAGAGTTTGTACAGCCACCTTTTGCAGGATCACCTGTTACAGTAACAGTATACCATCTTTGATCTTTAGCGAAGATACTTTGTGTAGTCTCTTCAGTGTTCCATCTGAATGTACCACCAGTTTGGTCAACATCCGCAGTCAACTCAGTAGAGTCACCATCACATATCTCATAAAGGTCAGCAGAGATATTCACTACTGGTAATGGCCATACTACTGCCGTACCCGTTGCTATATCCACACAACCCATATCTGATACAGCTCTCAACTCAACGTTGAATCCTGCTTCGTTTGCCGTCGCATAAGTGTGAGCTGGATTCTCAGTAGATGCAGATCCACCGTCACCGAATGTCCAGAAGTGCTCGTCAATAGATCCAGTTGCTATTGTCGTTGTATTAACGAAGCTGCTTGGTTCACCTATACAAACATCTGCAACAGTGAATGAAGCAACTGGCTTAGGCCATACTGTTACTGTATTCGTTACACTGTCCATACATCCGTTATTAGTTGTCGTTACAAGCTTCACATCAAATGTTCCAAATCCTGTGAACGTGAATGAAGGATTGATATCCGTGGATGAACCTTGGTTATCAAATGTCCAATCATAGTTCAATGAACCATAAGAAACAGCAGACACATTCGTAAATCTCATTACTTCGTCTTCACAAACAGGCTCCGCAGCAAAGTCAGCATCAGGAAGCACATAAATCGTTACTTCTTTAGTTATTGAATTACTACATCCGTTATCAGAAACAACTGTCAATGTTACTTCGTAGTTACCACTAGATGCATAAGTATGTGTAGGATTAGTTCCTGTCTCTTCTGGAGTATTATCTCCAAAGTTCCAAGTTCTGCTTACAATGCTTCCAGAAGCTATTATAGATGCATCAGTTGCAGTAAACACTTCATTCTGACAAACATTGTCAAATGTGAAGTCTGCTTCTGGCGTATCGAATATAGTTATGCTTTGTGTAATTGTACCCTCACATCCATTATCAGATGTAGCTATCAATGTTACGGTATAAGTACCTGCAGATGCGTAATCATGTGAAGGACTAACCGATATACTTGAGTCACCATCTCCAAAGTACCATTTGTAAGATGAAACCGTACCCTCTACAATAGTTGTCTTGTTATCGAACATCACTGTCGAATCTTGACAAGTGTTTTCAAGTGCAAAGTCAACTACTGGTAGTGGGGTAATAATAGCTTGAGCTGAAGAGTTCAAGTCATTATTCGTACATCCAGATATTATGTTAGTAATAGACTCCAATGTTACTAAGATAGTAGATGGAGTAGTAGTATAAGGGTATCCATTAGTTGTCAGTGTGAATGTTCCTGAACCAGTACCTATCATAGTTCTGGTAATTCCGTTCTCAACGAAATCAAGAGACCACCCATTTCCTGGATCAACATTTGATACAGTTAATGTGAATGTCGCAGGTTCATTTTCACAAACTCTTGGAGAACCTGAGATAGTAGCTACTGGCTGTGGTAATACAGTTACCTCAGCAATTGTGCTATATTCTCCAGCACAAGGGCTACTTACTACCCATACTCTGTATTGAGTAGTTTCTGTAAGATTTAAGTAATTCAAGGTAGTTGTAGTATTACTTGTAACTGTCCACGTATTACCATTATCTGTACTGTACTCCCATCTCTGAATATCTCCGATGTGATTATCTAATGTTATCGTTCCACTGTTGTCACCGTAACATACAACTGAACCAGCTGGTGTAAGTTCTCCTCCCGCTGTAGTAGGACTTACAACTATTGTTACTGTTGAATCTAATACGTCATTACAATTAGGTACGATAGAGTTATTAACGATGTTCGTTAATTTAACATCTACATTACTGTGTGCAGCACCTGTTGTCAATATAGCCGTAGTTATCGTAAATGTACCTGGTCCAACACCGTTCTTAGAAAGTCCGGTATTTGCTCCTACGTCGTAAGTTACAGTCCAAGACTCACCTACTTTTACATTATCTACATTAATCACAACGTTTGCTGTTGATCCATTACATACACTATCAGTGTTGCTTGTAATCGTCGCAGTTGGAATATCGTTAACGTTAATCTCAAACTTATCGCTTAGATTAAGATTATCACACTTCATTCCATTTGCACCGTTACTCACAATACTCACTAGCTCAACTTCAGCGTCTACAGAGATAGCACCTAGTGATTC
>ENA-UZWV01000529-UZWV01000529.1-metagenome-genome-assembly--contig:-Day-3-1m-contig-529_pt1 | contig 19725 bp, 18 predicted proteins | sample MGYA00260342_ERZ794902 | MGnify/ENA metagenome assembly ERZ794902
GATGAAATACCCGAAGGCCAAGAACCCTTCTTAGAGATCAATGCGGAACTAGCCGATGTATGGCCCAACATCTCTGAGCAAAAAGCCCCTGCAGCCGATGCCGCAGAATGGGATGGTGTCGAAGGCAAAATCAAATACCTCGAACGCTAATATAAGTTACACTTAATAAACTTCCAGCACCCGTAGCTCAGCTGGATAGAGTAGGTGGCTTCGAACCACTTGGTCGGGGGTTCGAATCCCTCCGGGTGCACCAAATATCAAACCCTCAGCCGCAGGCTGGGGGTTTTTTGTATTTTCATCTAGCGTATTGGTTCGAACCCCTAGTGCGACAAGTTGCGCTTGCATCTTAGACGAGAAGCGAAGCGAAGGTTCAATTTCGTCAGTAAGTGAGCCAAATATGATTAATAGGGAAATCCAGGCACATTGAGTTTAGCGGAATAAATACCAGCTGATAAGCAGACACTCTCGCCACAATAACGTAACGCATCCCCATTCATAGGGTCGGTCAGACCAGTCACAAATAGCGTTTTTCGATCCTCTCCACCAAAGGCTACATTAGTGACAATGTGAATACCTTCTACGTTTAATTGTCCGATTCTTTGGTATTCTTTATCAATGATCAGAACCACTTGGCCATCTGCTCTTTCAGCTAACTTGGTTGTTGTGGTGATATATATATTGCCATTGCAATCTTTTCCCAACCCATCTATGGGTGAATCAAGAATTTGTTGTGGGTTAGATACATCACCAGCAGTTAAATCAAAAACCCATAAACCTCTTAGTCCGCCCACGATAAGTTGTCGCTGATCAAGTGATAATATAATTCCATTAGGCTTATCTTTTAAGGCAGGTACAAGTTCAGTGACTGCTGTTGGCTTGATAGTACCCTTGGCCAAATAATAAATACGCTGGCCAGGCTCTGAAGAGCCAGGAGCTCCGCCACCTTGTATATTTTTAGGATCAATATCTGACGGTGTATTCCAATTAGGGTCTGTGAAAAAAATCGTATCATCATGGGCAATGGTCAGATCGTTAGGCGAATTAAATCGTTTGCCATTAAAGCCCTTAGCTAATGAGGTAATCTGCTTGCTTTCCCAATCAATGCTCACCAGAGAGCCATCAAGCTGTCGAGCCGCTATAAGGTTACCCTCACTGTCCAGTGCTAACCCATTGGTTCCTGCCACAGTATCATCCATCCATAACTCAGGCTTCTGGCCCTTTATCCATCGCCATATAACAGCCTGATTACTTAAAACAAAGCCATTTTTATCGGGTAAATGTGACCCCATGTTTGAATAGTAAAGCGCACCATCATGCCATACTGGACCTTCAATATTATTATATCCATGATAAATTAGCGGAATATTTTTTTCCCGCTTGAGCTTTATGTCAGTTAAGTCTAATTTTGTGTTAGCCGAGTCTTCTGGGCAAAATTTAGCGTTTACATCAGCAACAGTGACTGGGATAACTGAAGTTTCTGGGGACAGTACCTCAGAACATGAAACAAGTAACATATAAGAACAGAAAATGGCGATAGCTGATGGCTTATAAATTATGTTTTTGAAGTTAGACAATGGTGGCACCTTATTTATTATTTACTTAAAAGTTAGTAGTCTTTAATTGTGATTATCTAGTCGAATTACGCATAATTAATTCAAAACCTGTATTAATATAGTTGGACGTTATCGATTTTTTGTCACTAGTAGGACGAGTTTTTTCAAAGATAAGTTCCATTGCCCTACTCCCCATTTTGTATCGATTAACCCTTACAGTAGTTAGTGCTGGCTCAGTAAAAGCAGCCATTTCAATGTCATTGAAACCGCAGACACCAAACTTCTCAGGTACATTAATTTGCATTTTTTTGCACTCATGCAGAACTCCTACCCCAAGATCGTCATTGCAGCAAAAAACCGCGTCACAGTCGCCTTCTGTAACTTCCATTAACTCTCTGAATAATCTTGCCCCCATAGCCACTGAAGATGGCTCAGAGGTTGTTATAACGCGTTTCTTGTCCAGTTGATTAACTACTGACAGTCTTTTTTCGAATCCATCTAGTCGCTGGCAGGTTCTACGATCCATTCTCGCACCTAAAAAACCTATTTTGCGGTAGGACCTATCCAATAATAACTGAGCTACAGATTCTCCAGCATCAAAATGTGAAAAACCAACATTGATATCAATAGGTTTATCAACTTTTCCCATTATTTGAACCACAGGCACCTTGGCTTCTTGCAGCATGGTTCTGGAGGCAGGCGTCTGCTCGCCACCCGTAACAATAATTCCTTCAGGCGACTGCCCTAATAAGGTTCTTATTGCACGCATTTCCTCAATGGGAGAATAATGAGTATTGAACAACAACACCTGATAGTTAGCCGTCGTCGCAATATCATAGATACCCCGCAAAACATCATTAAAAACCACATTGGACAGTGATGGAATTAACACCCCGATTAACTTAGACTTTGAGGACGCCAACACACTGGCCGAGCGATTGGGAATATAGCCTAGTTCAGCAATGGCTTTTTCTACTTTTTCACGCACATTAGCTCTTACCCCTTCAGCACCGTTAACCACCCGAGACACAGTAATAGGACTGACTTCAGCCATAGCGGCAACATCCTTTAATGTTAAACGCTTCAAATTCTGAGCTTCTCTTTTTTTCATAGAATTACGATCGGCTAATTATAAAAAAAGCGATATCAACAGGCAGCAGAATAAGCCGATTAATGAGATCAAAGTGGTCATCACTGTCCAGCTCTTTAAGGTGTTTGTTTCACTCATGCCTAGGTAACGGCTGACTAGCCAGAATCCTGAATCATTCACGTGCGAAAGTATGGTTGCTCCAGAGGAAATTGCTATGACTAGCAAACCCAAACTAGGTGCTGACATTGGCTGTAGTTCTAATATAGGCGCCATCAGACCTGCGCCTGTGATCATCGCTACAGTTGCTGAGCCCTGTGCAACTCGCGTGATAGCAGCAATTAAAAAACCTAAAATAAAAACAGAGAACTGAGCCTCTACAAATACTGTCGCAAGCATTTGTCCCACACCAGAATCAATTAAAACTTGCTTAAATGCGCCGCCAGCACCAGTAATTAAAATAACCACCCCAGCAGGTTCAAGTCCTTTATTGGCAATTTTTAATAGTGATTCAGAACTAAGGTTACACTTTATATGAGCCATTATCAGAGCAAAAATAGTGGCTAGAGTTAGTGCAACAAAAGGGTGACCTAAAAAATGAATAACACCCAGCAAATTACTGTCTTCAACCAATAAAAAGGGTGCGATGGTCGCCAGCATTATAAGAAACAAAGGCAGTAAAATAATCAAAGAAACCCATGCAAAACTCAGAGATGGAGTATTTAACTGTTTGGATTGATGAGAATATGTTTCGGGCACCGGAATATAAATCTTTTTAGCTATAAACTGACCGAACCAAGGGCCGGCTATCATCATAGCTGGTATTCCTGTTAATGCACCAAAGAGAATAACCCAGCCAAGATCAGCATTGACTAACTTGGCAACAGCAATAGGGCCAGGTGTTGGAGGGATAAAGCTATGAGTAATAGCTAGTCCCGCTAACAGGGGAATGGCGTAATACAGCAATGACCGCCCTGAGCGCTTAGCTAATCCATAAAGCATCGGCGCAAGGATAATAAATGCCACATCAAAAAATACTGGAATAGCAACAATGAAGCCCGTCACACCAAGACTCCACTGAGTTTTTTCAGGTCCAAAGGTGCGAATTAAACTATCAGCTATGCGTTCAATACCACCTGAGCTCTCTAAGATTTGACCAAGAATAGCCCCTAGGCCCACCACCACAGCCACAAAACCCAAGGTACCACCCATACCATTTTTGACTGATTCTATAACCTGAGCTGGTGGTAAACCTGAAAGAAGACCTACGCTTAAACTGGAAACAAGCAACGCCAAAAAAGCAGGCACACGCATAGCTATTATCAAAAAAAGTAGCAGCGCAATCCCTGCACTAGTTACCCAAAATAAACTTAAATCCATAGTAATATCCTGATCAACATATCCCTAAAGCATTATGGTTGAGCATTGACAGTCGCAACATTTATTCGATCGCCAATAATAATTTCGAACTCACCCGGCTCAACCACTGACGTCATATAACGATCTAGTAATGCAAAATCTTTGTTCGAAATAGTAAAGTTCAAAGTCTGCTTTTCGCCACGCTTAAGGTGAATTCGTTTAAATGCCACCAGCTTTCTTACCGGTGTGGTGACAGTGCTGACTTTGTCATTGATATAGATTAATACCACTTCGTCACCATCCATGTCGCCTGTATTGGCTATATCAACACTGAGGCTGAGATTGTCACTTATAGACATGGTCTCCGGTACGCTCAGGTTACTGTATTCGAAACTTGTGTAAGAAAGTCCATAGCCGAAGTAATAAAGTGGTTTACGACTGCTTAAATAAAACCCACCACGATGAAACGCTGAGGGCTTATAGTTGTAAAAGCTTTGCAGGTGACCAACCGATCGAGGCACTGTAATTGGCAACTTTCCGCCAGGATTTATTTTTCCAACTAGAGTTTCGGCGATGGCCTTACCGCCATACATACCGGGTTCCCAAGCTTCCAAAATTGCATCAGCATTTTCAGTCAACCATTCTGATGCAATAGGGCCGCCATTGACCAACACCACTACCAGTTGGGCGCCGCTAGCTTTAATTTCCTTAAGTAACTCAATCTGGTTACCAATTAAATCTAAAGTTGGACGATCTACATTTTCAGCACTGGTTTTATTCTTATCGAAACGTAGAGAATTTTCACCCATTACAGCAATAACCACATCTGCTCTCTTAGCTGCTTTAACCACTTTAGAAATTTCATCAGAGGTAATCGCATGATGCTGAGCAATAGGCACATGATCAACTTTAGTTCCTTTGGAATATTCCTCGCTAATGCCTTCCAAAACAGTAATAACATTTTTATCTGGCTGTAACCGCGCCCACTCACCCAAAAGAGCTTGATGATTAGCATTAGGACCAGTCACAAGGATGCGATCCAGATCTTTTGGCAATGGCAAAGCACCATTATTTTTAAGTAAAACCATCGACTTTTGTGCGGTTTTTAACGCCAGCTCAAGATGACTATTGTTGAGTAATGTATTTTCTACCGTTTGCTTATCTGTATAGCGGTTTTCAAACAAACCTAATTGGAATTTAGCAAAAAGGATTTTGCTGACAGCATGGTCAATTCGACTGATTGGAATCTCACCATTTTCAACCAACGATTTAACATTATCAAAAAAACCGGGGCCCTGCATATGCACATCCATACCAGCTAGCACAGCGACTTTGTCGGCCTCTCTCTCAGAGTCCACAATCTTATGCGCTCCCTCTAGACGTTGGATATCCATCCAGTCACTGATATAAAAACCATCAAAGCCCCATTCGCCTCGAATTAAATCCGTTAAATATTCTTGGTGTGCATGGGCAGGAATACCATTAATTTCGTTGTGTGCGGGCATAATGGTATAAACGCCATTTTCAATTGAGCCCACAAAAGGTGGAAAAAATATCTCATGTAATGTGCGCTCAGAAACATCCGCAGGTGCTCCATTAACGCCATTGTAGGGAATGCCACCACCGACAAAATGCTTGGCTGAAGCTATTACATTAGTTGGTTCATCAAAATTTTTACCCTGATAACCCCGTACCATAGCATTACCCATCTCAGTAACAAGATAAGGGTCCTCGCCAAAGGTTTCTCCAATCCTCCCCCAACGTGCATCACGAACAACCTCAACATTAGGAGAATAAGCCCAGTGAAAACCTGTAGCTCGCATTTCACTGGCAGTGTATTCAGCCATAAGCTCGGCCAGCTCGGGCTCAAATGATGCAGCCAAACCAATTTGCGTTGCATAAATCGTGGTAGGACCCATATACATACCATGACCATGAATAGCATCGGTGGCAATTAAGAGGGGTATTTTTAGCCGAGACTCTTCGGCTAAACTCTGTAAGATATTGGCTTCTTGATAGGTGGAAACTTTTAAAAATGAACCAATTTTACCTTCTTTGATTAATCCTGCCCTAGCACCTAAAGCTAAGGTGTAATTTGACTTGGTGTCCTTGCTATCAAAATCGATATCAGAGGCTTCACCTACAAATTGACACATTTGGCCGATTTTTTCATCCAGAGTCATTTCGCTCATTAACAGCTCAACACGCTTTTCCGATGGTAGGCTTTCATCTAAGTAGGATACTTTTGCAGCTTGGCTGCTTGCTGAAATAATAAGAAATGCTGACAAGACCAGCCATTGAGTAGCAGAAATCATAGAATAAACCCTGTATTTTGTAATTTTTTTGCCGTTTTTATTAAATTGTTATTAAGCAGGCAATTGGTTGCGCAACCATATTAGTGTACAATACTTACAGTTACAACTATTGAATCAACTATAATTGAGCTTTTTAAACTACCTACTCTATCTGCCACAGATAGTCAGATAGGAACAGGAAATGATGCTATCTGAAACAACACATAAGCCAACCATAGATTGTGAGCCTCTTTTGATAGTTGTGATGGGCGTATCAGGAACAGGCAAATCAACATTGGCTTACGAATTTTCTCAACGCTATCAGTTCATCTACATAGATGCTGATAGTTTTCACAGTAAGCAAGCAATTCAACAGATGTCTCAGGGTATCCCTTTGACTAATGAACAGCGGTTACCTTGGATTAAGCGGATCTCGCAACAACTCATCAAGTATCGACGGCAAAATAAAAATTGTATTCTTGCCTACTCCGGTTTAAAAAAAGTTCACAGGGATATTATTTTTAGCTCGTATACTAAAAATTTAGGTGTGCTGTTAAATGCTGACCCAAAGCTCATTGCCGAACGCCTAAATCTGCGCTCAGACCATTTTATGTCCTCAAAGTTACTAGACAATCAATTTGCCGAAATGGAACCCTTCGAAGATGATAAACTTCTTCTTGAACTCGACATTACTCATAGTATTGACGAGCTACTAAAACAGATGCAAACCTGCGTATCAAAAAGATACAAAAACCATAAATAGTGTTTCAATGGATGTATTGGTAAAGCCTGAGATTTGATGTTTTAACTTGGCATACTTTCATACTTCGAATAAACACGATGGCAGTATTTGGCCACATTTAATTTATGCTTGTTAAAAGAGAACCATGATGAATCCTAGAAATCCATTTTCTAACTTATTTACACTCATTACCTTAGTATTTAGTTTTTCCGCTCAAAGTGATCAAGTCAGCTTAAAAAATGGCGACATGATACATGGCAGCCTTATCTCTCAAGATGAGAAATATATTACTTGGGAATCTGAGATTTTCGGGATTATAGACATACCACTAGATCAAGTTGCACTTATTGACAAGGAATCTGACACTTTAGCCTTAACACCAAGTGTATCCAAAAAGGAGTCTTTTAAGGGGATAGTTGGCCTTTCGGGCACATACCTTGGCGGCAATGAAGAACGCGATGACCTAGACTTGAGCATTGGGATTACATTTGAAACAAAAGGTGTAACCCATAAAGCCGCCTTTAACTATGAAACTCTTGGTCAAGAAAATGAAGCAACCACCAACGATTATGGTATCGAATACGGCATAGACTGGGTAATTAGTGAACATTGGTACTGGGGTAACAATTTTTTCTTTGGAGCTGATGATAAACGGCAAATTGATCAATCCGTTTCTGCAGGAACAAACCTAGGTTATCAGTTCTGGAAAGATGCCAATGGTAGCTTATCAACGGATATCGGATTGTCTTGGATAGATGATAAATTTTTCAGTATGGTTAAAGATGAACGACTCGCTTGGGTTTGGTCAAGCAATTATCAAAAACAATTAAATAAAAATGTGTCGCTTTATTATTCACATGAATTAAATGTTTCTTTAAAAGACTCTGACAATAAACAATTATCTTCTGATATTGGCATTATTATTCCAGTAACCGAACAATTGGATACAAAAATCACATGGGATTTGTCAATTGATAATCAACCTGAACCAGGCAATGAAAGAATTGATCGAAAGCTAAAGTTTGGCATTGACTATTCACTTCAATAACATTGCTTTTTAAAGCCTGTAAATCATATAACCATGAAATATATCAACCAAAGATAGCAAGCGAAAAAAAACCCGATAATAAATTATCGGGTTTTTTCAAATTAGCAAATTGATCGATGCCCTAAGGCATTTCACAAATTATTCGCCAATAACGTTCTCAGCTTGTGCGCCTTTTTGACCCTGAGTAACTTCCATAGTTACTGCTTGGCCTTCTTTCAAAGACTTAAAACCTTCAGCTTGAATAGCACTGTGGTGTACAAATACATCACCGCCGCCTTCTTGCTCAATAAAACCAAAACCTTTACTGTCGTTGAACCACTTTACAGTGCCAGAAACTCTATCCGACATAACTAACCTCACTATTAAAAAAATATACCGTTTAAGGTGTTTAAAATATCCAGCCTCGAAACGGGGCTAGCCTAACCTTCATCACATAAAAGTAATAAAGATATTACTGTTTCAACAGACACTAAAAGTGTAACCGCTAATTCAGAGGGCCTATCATATTGTGTTTTTGTTGATTTGGCTAATTTAAGTCCATATTTTTTGCAAAATACAGGTATTAAGTCGAAAAAAAAGGAAAAAAAGGAATTATTACCAAAAAAACCAGCCTTTACTCTTTTCGTCAAGCCTAGATTTACAGCCCTTTAATTGCCCACCATAAATATCTGCTTGGCGTTTTACTTTGTTGGCAACTTTAATGAGATTAGGTTTTTTATTAAAACTACCACGAGCATAGCCACCCCATCCTTCATGGTAAGCGAGATACTGTTTATATGCATCCCATTTTGAAATACCCAAGCGCTTGCTACTTTTGCTGGTATACCAACCTATAAAGTTTATCGCGTCTCCAAAATCGTCACGATCATGGCTCCAATTTCCTGTAGCTTTGCGATAATCATTCCACGCGGGGTTTTGTGCCTGAGCATAACCATAAGCAGACGATTTTCGAGGCAGAGGAATAAAAAAGAACGTTGGACGCTTAGGTCGCACCTTAGCCCTAAAGGTCGATTCCTGTTTCATAATGGCCATGCTGATATGCATGGGTGTACCCCAACGTTTTTGCGCGCCTTTGGCACTTTTATACCAATCTAGTTCACCTAAAAAGATAGAACAGACATTATCAACCTGTTTTGGCTTATAGGTGGAGCAACCCGAAATCACCAAAAAAACAGCAACAATTAAAAATAACCGAAACATCCAAACTCTCCACAATAAGCCAGGGTTTTACACTTCACTAAGTTTAGTGGGTCTTAGCCCCATATGGAACTGGATTTTTTGGACTGCGCTTTTGGCTTTGCATCAGCATCTTCATAAGCCTGTACTAAAGATATCTTTTCGCGTGTGATTACAATCATCTTACGCTTATAGAGAGCACCCAAGGCGTTTTTATATTTTTTCTTAGACACTTTGAATCGGCTATAAATAAGATCAGGGTCACTTTTATCAGTAAGCTCAGATTCACCCCCAGAGACTCTAAGATAGTTCAGTATCTGATCTTCTAGACCATTATTACCTGCCGATGAATGCTGAGAAATAATGACATCAATCTTGCCATCTTCACGAATAGCTTTGATGTAACCGGGTAGTCTTTCACCCAAAGCTAATGGGCGAAAAGCATCACCATGAAAAATCAGACCTAAATATTGGTCATTAATTAATACCTTGTAGCCTAACTCCGTTTTATCCGTGACTCTTAAATCAACTTTTTGACGAGGCTCTAAATCTGATGCCTCCTCCTCAAAATAAAGATTAAGCTTTGATGATGCGAGAATCCGATCTGAAGTATGGTCATGAAAAACATAAACCATATAGGATTCACCCTCTTTCATGGGGTGATGCTGTTCGCTGTATGGCACCAATAAATCTTTTGGCAAACCCCAGTCTAAGAAAGCACCGACTCGATTAGTATCGATGACTTTAAGTAACTCAACAGTGCCAATAAAGGCCTTAGGCGTTTCAGTAGTCGCAATTAACAAATCATCTGAATCAAAATACAGAAAAACATCAACCCAATCGTCTATCTCTGTGCCTTCGGGCACATAGCGGTTAGGCAACAGAATAGTGCCCTCCTCACCACCGTCCACATAAACACCATGGTCAGCGATTTTAACCACCTGAAGATTATTGAATTTTCCTATTTTTAATGCCATAAATTATGTCTTTTGGTATGTGTTAAAACCTTGTAAATCCCAAAAAAAATTTGCAAGGATTTACCTGTTAATTAAGGGCGCTATATTAGGTTGCTCAGCAAGATATGTATATAGCATCAGAAAATGTTTGACAGTGGGTATCAGTTCGGTAGAATGCACGCCTCTTCCCAGAGGGTGGTTAGCTCAGCTGGTAGAGCATCGCCCTTACAAGGCGAGGGTCACAGGTTCAATCCCTGTACCACCCACCAAGGAAGAAAGGTTATTGTGGACCGGTAGTTCAGCTGGTTAGAATGCCGGCCTGTCACGCCGGAGGTCGCGGGTTCGAGTCCCGTCCGGTCCGCCAAATAACGCGATTAAACGTCTGTTTTTACAGGCGTTTTTTTGTTTCTAGGGCAAATAATTCATTAGCTGTACCATTGACTGTGCCACTAGGTCAGCCTCTTTACTGACTCGGCTTAAACCTTCAAGGAAGCCCTTTTTTATAGCATTCACATACTCCATATGCCCCCTATTTCTTATGTAAAGGCGTTTCTGAAATATCAGGGCACATGTCCACTCGAACAACTGGAAGGCCGCGAGAAGCCATTTATTGGCTATTAACGCAGCCTAATTTTGATAGCTTTCCGGGTACTCCAATAATATTTCTCAAGCACAGTCATTAGTTGCCATAAAATATCTACAATTTATTAACAATTGTTTAAGCGTCCGATGTCCAAAGCTTCTCCATTTCCTCAAGACTTTTACCCTTAGTTTCGGGAACCATTTTCCAAACAAAAGCCATTGCAATCAAACAGAAAAATGCAAAAATAAAGTACGGTAGCGCCCCATTGAAGCTATTTTGGTTTAAATTACTTTCATTGATCAATGGGAAACTATTGGCAACAATTGCATTGAATAACCATTGAGCTGCAACGGCAATCGACATAGCAACACTTCGAACACTATTTGGAAACATTTCTGATAACATTACCCACACAACTGGACCCATAGACATTGCAAATGAGCCAATGAACAACAAAATAGCTAACAAGGAAACTATACCCATTTGCTGGGAATAAATTGTTAACCCTAGGATACTTAAGCCTAGAAACATACCCACAGTCCCCACAAGAAATAAGGGTCTTCTTCCCAGTCTATCTACCGTATAAATAGCAACAAAGGTGAAAATCAAATTCACTGCACCAAGCCATAATTGTTGCTTGAGTGCATCCTCAGGGCCGTATCCAAGCGCATTACTAAAAATTTCGGCACCGTAATATAAAATTGCATTAATCCCGGTGATTTGCTGGAAAATTGATAACATCACACCAAGGAAAATAACAAAACCTAGTCCTTTAGCAAACAACTCCATTAGCTTGAGTGAGGATTTATTAGATAAGGATTTTGCAATTTCGGAAAATTCTGTCGAAGATTCTTGTTTAGAATTAGTAATCTTATCAAGAACAGCCTTGGCATCTTCAGTACGGTTTTTAATCATTAACCAACGCGGGCTGTGAGGTACAGTGAACAGCAACAATAAAAACGCAATAGCAGGTAAAAGTTCAGACCAGAACATAATACGCCAACCCTGATTTACATTGTGCTCATGAACTTCCTTGATCATGCCAGCACTCATTCCATGAGTATCGCCTCCACCAATAAAATAGGTTGCCAAAAACACCGCAAAAAAACCAATCACAACGGCTAACTGATAATAAGACACCATCCGGCCGCGAATCTTTGGGGGTGAAATTTCGGCAATATACATAGGCGCAGCCAGAGATGCCATACCAACACCTAAGCCACCGATTATACGATAAATCACAAGCTCACTTAGGCTATCAGCGATACCTGACCCCCAAGCTGAAAGGGTAAACAGAATTGCAGCTAAAATCAGAGTATATTTTCGGCTAATTGCCTTTGTGAGATACCCGCCCGCTAATGCTCCAACTAGGCAACCATATAGAGCGCTACTTACAGCCCACCCCTGTTCTCCGGGAGTAAAGTTAAAATATTCGGTGAAATACAATTGACTGCCAGCAATAACGCCTGTGTCATAACCAAATAAAAGTCCACCCAAGGCGGCTACAATTGTAATTCTAAATATGGTGAATTTTTGTTGACTGTTTTCAGTTGCACTGTTCATAACTTCCCCTTTCCTAGGTGCTATTTAGTGAGACGATCCTCACTCTTATTATTGATTTTATGTTAACAACTTAAAGTTACTTAAAACAATTCCATATAAAACAATGCTTCGAGTAGATAAAAGATTGATGCCTATCATATGACGTTCTAGGGCATCAAATCCACCTTCTTTAACAACAATCTACTTCCAGTAACAACACATCTCATTTTTAATCAAAAATTCATTAGAATGTAAAAGATTTCAATTAATGTAGCCTCAAAATTAAAGATAAAATGTGACCCAATTTACATTTGATTTATGCTAAATTAACCTTGAGATAAGCACCGAACGTCATGGAGCCAGAATGTCAGTCAATAACAATGAAATTTATGCCCTATGCAAAGATATTAATTATGAGTACCTTAAAGTTGGCAATGAGCAACAAGAATTAGTTCGAGTTGACAACTATATGCAAGGAGCTGATGCGCTTCTAGATGATGCAATTTCTAGAAATAACTTTGCAGTGGCTGACAGCTTTTACCCTGGCTTGAGAATGGATATTACAGATGCGTATATTATTCAGCTAGTGCGCAACTTGCAGCATGTTATTCAAGATTTTTTCAAACTTGATTTACGGAAAATAAAGAAGGCAGTCTCTAAGTATTCGATTGTGACATTCAGCCCTGAAAATCTTAAGCTCATGCAACGTATTCCTCATTTTGATGCCCCCACAAGGAATAGCTTGGCTGTAATTCATTATCTTAGTGATGCTCCAAACTCTGGCACTTCACTTTACAGGCATCGTAAAACAGGCTTTGAATATATTGACCAGCTTCGCATTGAAAATTACACACAGAACCTTCAACTGCAATTTGATGACCCCTCAAAACACCCATCGGGGTATATCCACGAAAGCAACGAGACATATGAAGAAATCGCTTCCCATAATGCTGTTTACAACAGATTATTGATGTACCGAGGATCAAGCCTTCATTCTGGTATCATTAAACCAGATTATAATTTTGACCCTAGCCCTGAAACCGGACGACTAACCGTAACAAGCTTTATTGAATTTTCCTAATCACCGCGGACTAGATTTAGTAAATCACGATTCTTAGGTTGACTCGCCATCAAAGCCTCTATCATCCCAAGATTATCGCCCATGAGTCGATCAGCTACTCCAGAATCCCTAGACCAATTACGATAGCGGTTATTATTAATTTCTGTTACAAACCCCATACCGTAAAGAACATACTGCACACTTGCCGCAGAGAAAAGCTCTGCTCGATTACTAGTATCGGAGACCCAGGGTACATGAGTATTCCATAGCGCCAAAGACTCTTGAAGGCTCTCGGGCAAGGATTCAGGCTGAGAATGATCAAGCCAGTATTGAGAATCTTTACGCTCACTTAGAACATAATGCAGTTTTAAAAAATCAATAATCTCAATCCAGTACCTATGAATTATTTCATTAAAACGCTTGGCAACGACTGCCATTTCAGGTTTTCCTTGGGGAAGATTGTTACTGATATATTCAGCTGATTTTTCAATCAGCACCAAGGCACTGGCTTCTAGAGGTTCAACAAAACCCGCTGAAACACCCACCGCTACGCAGTTTTTATGCCAAAAGGTCTGTCTATGCCCTGGCTGAAAGGTAATTTTTCGCGGACTAGGTTGTTCTTTTGCCAAATGAGGATCAGCTTGAATGTAATTCATTAATTCTTGTTCGGCTTTTTCATCCGAAATATGTGAACTAGAGAACACATGACCAATGCCTCTTCTGGTTGGCAATGCAATATCCCATATCCATCCGCTAGTCTGTGCAGTAGATTTTGTGCAAGAGGCTATAGGTGAATCCTCATTGGCATAAGCAGCCTGCATTACTAGAGCAGTATCATTAAATAAACAGTCCTTCTGAGAAACAAAAGGCACCTTGTAATGCTTATCGATTAGCAACCCAGTAAACCCAGTACAGTCGACAAACAGGTCGCCGTCAATTGTTTCACCATTGGTTAAACAAAGGGATTTAATATCTCCGCTCTCTGCGGGTATAACGCGATCCACATGACCAAGCTGGAAATCCACGCCCAGCTTTTCAACACAGTGGTTTTTTAATAACTCGACAAACTTACCCGCATTAAGGTGATAGCCATAATTTAGACTATAGGCATATTCTGGTGTCTGGGGCTTTTTAGGTGCAAGCCCCATATCACAGACAGCACCTTGAGGACAGACAACTTCAGCGAAGGTCTTTTCAGATTTTCTGTCCAGCCAATGTGCTGCAAGATTGATTGCACCATAGCCCCCTGGCGGACAAAACGGATGATAGTAAGATTCCTGCTCACCCTTTTGCCAACCGATGAATTGGGAGCCCTGCTTAAAGCTAACTTCACAGCTGCGCAAAAACTCAACTTCTGAGATCCCTATTTGCCGCAGGGTATCTCGCATTGTTGGCCAGGTTCCCTCTCCAACACCAAGATTTGCAACATCGGGAGACTCTAGAAGAATTATCTTAACACCCTGCTCATTATTAGAGGGAGGATTATGACGGGCAGCTATCACTCCAGCGGTTAACCATCCCGCTGTACCACCACCTACGATTACTACTGTTTTAGTCATATTATCTTCACTTTCTTAAGCCATTTAGTCTTCTTGTGGCGCCGCGCAATAGTGCTGAATAAATTGTTGATGAGTCGGTAGCTTCTGAACCGTTTTATCGATCGAGGATTTTATTGTTGATAACGACTGCTGAAGATTGCTACCTGATAACTTACCAGCATTATGAAAACCCTCAGGCACTAAACCTTGACCCATCATCACCTGCACCCAAGAGTCCACTCTAAATAGAGCAACATCATCTGGCCATACATAGCCGTTTTCTTTAAATATCTGCATACGATGGGCGAGGGTTTCTGGTATTTCCATGGTTCGGTAAAAATTCCAAAAGTCACTATCCTGCCGCTGAGTTTGCTTGTAGTGCAGGATGATAAAATCCCTAATTGTCTCTATTTCATTACGTGTTTCTTGATTGAAACGATCAGCTAACGCATCACTTTTGTCACCAAAGGGGAATAATCGAATAAGCCGAATAATTGCGGTCATAACCAAGTGGATACTGGTTGATTCTAAAGGCTCAATGAAACCACTCGATAGGCCCAGTGCCACACAATTTTTATACCAAGATTTCTGACGACTGCCCGTGCGATATTTAATTAATCTGGGATCAGTAATCATATCGCCAGTAAGATTGTTAACCAGCGTTTCTTTGGCCTCATCATCCGACATAAATCGACTGCTATAAACGATGCCATTGCCTACTCTTGTTTGCAGTGGAATTCTCCACTGCCAGCCAGCTGAATGGGCGATTGCGCGAGTATAAGGCGGTGGCTCTTCAGTTGCCATCGTTTGAACAGCAATAGCTCTGTCTGAGGCCAACCAGTGGCTCCAATCATCAAACTCAACACCCAGTGATTCACCTAATAATAATGAGCGAAAGCCGGTACAATCAATAAAAAGATCACCTTCGATGAGCTGTCCATCTTCTAGTAATAACGCGGCTATTTCACCAGTTTCTTGATTATTTTGAACTTCCTTAATAATTCCTTCAACACGCTTCACACCAGATTTTTCACTGATTTTTCGTAGATACTTCGCGTAGCGGGTCGCATCGAGATGAAAGGCAAAATTTAAGCGTGTATTATCAATTTCAGTTGCAAATTTACCCGCTTTAGCCGCTTTTAATTCAAGGCAATAATCTTCTAAACTACCACCAAATCCTTGGGCTTGGGCTTCCATCCAAAATTCATGAAATTCAGCCATCCAGGATCGCTGACCAATCTCACCAAAGGAATGAATGTAACTTTCGCCAATATCACCCCAATTATCAAAAAAAATACCCAACTTAAACGTAGCTTGGGTCTCACGCATAAATTCTTGCTCGTCAATATTCATTAGGCGATGAAAATTACGCATGGGGGGAATTGTTGCCTCGCCAACACCCACAGTGCCAATTGCATCTGACTCAACGAGGGTGATATCTACAAGATTAGCAAGTCGGGTAGAAAGACCACAAGCGGCCATCCAACCGGCTGTGCCACCTCCAGCGATAACCACTTTTAACATCTTAATCTCTCTCCAAAAGAAACTGTTTCACAGCCTCTAACGATTTAATTTATTCTTTAAATAGGCTCGAAGCTGTCTCGCACTATTCTGAGTAAGTTCAGCTAACGCGCCCTGAGCTGCCAATGGAAGATGCTCTCTAGGAGTTTCAGCCGAACCAAAAATATAATAATTGAATATCTCCTGCCATGCCTTCTTTTCAGCCTCAGGACGCTCTCTTAACGCCATCATAGCATGCATAACTACATCTAACGGGTTATCCATATGACCGGGTGTCATTAACCACCAAAAATTAATCATGATGTTAAATGGCGATAATGCTTCTACCTGATGCCACCACATACTAGGGTAATACACTGCATCACCCGGCTCCAAATCAACAATGACTGCAGCATCTAACGCCTTGCGAACATTAGGAAATCGATCAAAGTCCGGATTTTTCAAATCGACCATTGTTACTACCTGACCACCGGGAGTCGGATCTAGTGGGCCGGGATATAAATTATGTATTTGATCTGGCGGAAATAAAGTAAAGCGACGATTACCCAGAACACAGCATGCTAAATTACTCGGGACATCATAGTGCGCAGCAGCAACGGATTCGGTTCCCACCCATACTTTCGAAAGCGGTTGATTATTCGAAAAAGCATCATGATTAAACACCAGATCATTATTCTCCCTCAGCCCCGGAAAACACTGATCTAACGTCAATGAATTCATATAATAATAGGGATGTTCTGGCTTGCTTCTGCCCTCACGAATGTGGGCAAATACTTCAGTTAAATGTTTTTGTTCACTTTTATAGTTAAAGCCAGAAAGATCATCATTATAAAAGAATCGGCCCTTTGCCTCAGAAGGCGCCGTAAAAACCCGCACAGGCTGACCGCTGGACTGCTTTTCTAGAAGGTTCATCGCATTGTCTGGTGAAACCTCACCTGATTTAACCAGACTCCAATTCGAAACTAAACCTCGCAATATCACAGGTTCATTGGCTTCAAATAGAACATCAAAGGGAATGGTATCAGGCCGAACACCTTCCAATACAGACACTTTTTTACCTTGATTAGTCATTACCGGCTTCTCGTTGATGACATTTATTATACAATGGCTGTCTTTTTATTCTTCAGTTTCATCAATTTATTGAAATTACCCAAAGAGGCAAGGGCAAAATATATAACGCCCAAAGCACCCATCTTATTGAGTTTTTCCAAACTTTTTCCATCTAACTGCTCAAATTTCTTCTTATTAATAGTGAAGTATTCACTAAAGTTAATAGCCGTAATACTACTCAGCGAAATTTCTATATTTACAGGTTCAAATAATCCCATGGCATCCAAAGTTGAGAAAAATTCCTCACTAATGCCCGCACCCATGTGTATTGTTTGAAGCGTTTTCATAATATGCTCAAGATAAGGCGTGTCACCTCCGTAGGCAAGGAATAGAGACTGACCATTCTCGACACCCACTCTTGGATTATCCAAATCGATATGAATAACTGGCTCTTTCACTGTTTTTCCATCAACATTATTGTCTTGAAAGCCTATCATAAATGGGCCGCGAGCCAATATCGCGGGTACATAATCTCCTAACCAGCCATCATCACCCAAAAATAGGTTTTCGTCCTTCTCCAAACCCAAAATTGCATGAGCCTGAAAGGCATTTGTCTTAGGATCTTTGAAAAATAAAATGGGAAATTCTTTCTGCAAGTCACCGAACTCGGTGGGGAATGCTATTGTGCGGTTAACATTATCACCATATACAGCACTTAACTTTGAGTCAATTTTCAAATCTTTGTGTTCAACGTTACTAAGGAGTACAGCATTACTCATCTAATTATTCCAATCATTAATGGTTTTAAAAATCTTAGGTCTAAAATGTCATATTAATAAAAAAGGCCCCCATTAGAAACTACTAGGAGGCCTTTATACTACTATGAAAAATTTCTTTGAGGTATTTGTACTCCCCCTAATAAAACAACTATTAGAGAGAGTACATTTTTCATATTAGAACGAGTACCGTGCTGATATTACGTAGCGCGGATCTAGCTCTTGCACAAAGAATGCAGCATTTTTGTTACGACCATACTTACGATGGCCTTCGCCAGTTAAGTTAATCGCATCCAATGCTAGAACAACACCTGAATCTAGCTCATAGCTTACATTCAGATCCACTTGCTCAACCGAGGCAACATACTCAGGGTTACGAGTACTTGCTGGACGATTTACTCGGTTAAGGAAGTCATCACGCCAGTTGTAGGCTAAACGAGCAGATAGATTATCTTTTTCGTAAATACCCACAAGGTTAAGCGTGTCACTTAGACCAGGTAGTGCAAATTGATCTTCATTTGGGTTTGAGCCGTTATTGAAGCCAATATCACCTTCAACGATTGTGTAGTTGAATTGGTAACCGTAACCGCTATCACCAAAGAAGTGCTGAGAAGCAATCTCGAAACCGTAGATTTCAGCATCCTTAGAGTTTGTTGGCGTCTGCAAAGCAAAGCTTAGATCCGGATCAGTTGCTTCAGGATCTACGTCATACTTTGCAAAGGTTGCATCAAACAAAAGCTGCTCACTACCCGCATCAGTTAGAGCGGCTTGATAAGCTGCACCAGCAGTATCCTCTGCATAGTCACCCAAGTTTTGGATAATAGCCGCCATAGTATGAAGCGTATCTTCTGTTTCACCAACGCCGATAGCCGCTAACTCAGTAATCGCTTGAGAAAGAGCTGTACTGTTGCCAGCTGTAGCGTCCTTCAAGCCAAATAGCGATGAATTAATTTGGCTGACACCTACGAAGTTAGATACATTTTTCTGGAAGTAACCCACAGAGAAGTAGTTCGCATCACCGTAATAGTACTCTACAGAAAGATCGAAGTTATTTGACTCAAGCGGATCTAGACTTGCATTACCTTTGTTAGCAGTTGGCTGTCCACCAAGATATGTCGCACGGCTAGGGACACCTACTGACGTAGCGGTATACATATCACTGTAAACAGGACGTGCAAGCGTCTTACTGAATGAAGCACGTGCTTTAACACTATCAGTAACATCTACAGAAATATCCAAGCTAGGCAACAATGAACTGTATGAGTAATCTTCTGACAATAGTTCTGTACCAGTGCCAAGAGAAAATGCAAAGTCATTGTTTGATTCCCAAGCCATCGCATTCGGCACAGCCTGAACAGACGTTGATTTCACATCTGTTTCTTCATAGCGCAAACCTGCTACAACATCAACCGGCATACCACCCAAGTCACCATTCATCTT
>ENA-UZWV01000639-UZWV01000639.1-metagenome-genome-assembly--contig:-Day-3-1m-contig-639_pt1 | contig 19481 bp, 18 predicted proteins | sample MGYA00260342_ERZ794902 | MGnify/ENA metagenome assembly ERZ794902
TTTGATAAAAATATAACTTTTTATTGGGTGTAATATTGTAAAGTAGCAAAGATTTACTCCTCAGATATTCTCTTTGGTTAGTGTATGTATTGTTTTTTACTTTTTTTCAAAAAACTCAATCTTAAAAAGCTTGTCCCAATTTTTACCTGTTACATAAATAATATTGGGTTCTCCCTTAGACGCTATACCATTTAAAACATCCAGTTTATTGTGTTGTGTTACTTTCTTTTTAAGCCCCTTTAAATTAATAACACCTTTAACTGCACCATTTGAAGGATTTATAATGGCTATGGCTGGTTTTAAGTATATGTTTGCGTAAATAGCACCATTGACCCACTCAAGTTCATTGACATTATCTATTTTACTTGTATTGGTGTACATCTCTATATAGCTTTCTTCAGCTAGTGTTTCTGAGTTGAGTTTCCAAATTTTACTTGTTCCATCACTCTTATACAATGATGTTCCATCATTGCATAGCCCCCAACCTTGCTTGCTTTTATTGTAAGCAAATGTGCCAGTTTTTTCAAGGGTTTCTAAATCATATATAAAACCCATGTTTTCTCTCCAAGTAAGTTGAAATAACTTGTTTTTTACAATAGTGAGTCCTTCTGCAAAATATTGCCCATCCAAGGATATGTTTTTTTCTACACGGCCAGTTTTATAATCTATTTTTCGGAGAGAAGATGCTCTGTATTGCCCTGTGCTTTCATATAATACGTCTCCTACAAACTCTAAACCTTGCGTGTAGGCATCAATTGCATGAGGATAGGTTTCTAAAATTTTATAATCATACACTATTGGTTTTACAGATGATAAAACGGTAATTGATTTAGAAATACGGTACTTATTGCCGCCGCTTTCAATCTCTGCACTAATTACTTTATCACCAAGAGTGGTGTTAGAAAAATCAAAACTTCCTTGAAAGGCTTCATTTGCTAATGCCTTTTCTCCATTCACACTGTAGGTAACTGCGTCAATAGCATTTCCCTTTTTACTTTTTATAGTAAAAGTTACAGTGTCTGCATTTGAAACAGCTTTTTTATTGCCTTGAATTTCTATTGAAAATAGCGAGTTAGGGTCTTGATTTTTTGTGTCACAACTGCTGCAAAAAATCACTATTAAAAGCGTTGCAAAGTAGGTTGTATATTTCATGAGCGTAGTTTGATGTTTTATATTTTTTTAATAGTAGTTTTTAATAAAATTGTTTAAAAAACAATGACAAGATATTTATTATAAATGATTCCTAAAAATTGTTTGCAAAATTACAAAATGGAGTATATTTGCACCTGGCAAGTCCTACACAACTAGCTCCTGTAGAATCCCCCAGGGTGGGAACACAGCAAGGGTAAATGGTCGTAGCAGTGTGATGTAGGTAGCTTGCCTTTTTTTATGCTTTTATTTTAAAATTATATATAAAAAAACGCTTTACATATCTGTAAAGCGTTTTTTGCTTTTCTTTTTTTCTTTATTGTATAATTCCACCACAACTTACTCTTGCTCCTGCGGCTCCAGAGGGTTGAGATATAAGATCGTCTTCACCTTGGTGTATGATAATTGCCTTACCCAAAATATTTTTTGCAGGATCATCACAGCCAATGCACCATTGGTCTGTAGAAATGCTAATGGCTCCAATTCCATTGTTGTCTACCATAAAGTTTCCTATATCACCTTTATGGTATCCATTCTCAGAACCCCATTTTCCATGATCTTCAAAGGTCGGGTTCCAGTGCCCTCCTGCAGATTTTCCATCTGGTGATGAGCAATCTGCTTTTTCATGAATGTGTATTGCGTGAACTCCAGGGGTGAGTCCTTTTGTTTTGGCGTCAAAATAGACCGTCTCGCCTTCTTGTTTGAAATACACAACCCCTTTAGATTGTCTTTCTCCTTTAGACTCAAGGGATATTTTTAGTTTTATTGTTTCTGTGTTTTGCTCTGAAGTTGCCTCAATCATTGCTGCTTGCGACTCACCATCTGTTGTTTTTGTTGGCTCTTTGATTTCATTTTTACAACCTATTGCACTTACCAATACGAGCATTATTAAAAGAATATAATTTTTCATGGTACTACTATTTTAAATGTTTAATGATGGGTAATATACAATTTAACCTTTCGGCAAAAAAAGATATAGCTTTTTAGTGAACAAAATACTTAAGACTACACTTATTTTTACTTTGTTTCTCTAAGATCGAGCATATACCAGATCCCTATTTGAAAACGATCATAATTTTTGCCTGTAAAATGATTTTTTAAATACCCTACCTGTGTTGTAATATTATTATTAATATGATATCCTAGTGCTGCATATAGTCTGTTTTGACTAAAAACAGGTTCTTGCAGGTTTATGAAAACTTCATCATAAGCAGATACAAACCAATTTTCACTTAAGGGGTAGGTGAGTCTAAGTAAATATCGCACTCTGTATTGTATATCATTGTCAGAAACAGGATTGTCTATAAACCGTTGTTCAAACCTGTAACGGTGTGTTGCTTTAAATTCCCCTAGGGTATTTTTACTGGTAAATTGTCCATAAAGTCTATGCTCTAGGGTGTTTTGCTCTCCCGTAGGTTCATTAAAGGTTCCATCTGTAGAAATATATCCATATCCTACAGTTGCCATAGTGCTGTTGTTTATATGCCAGTTTACTCCAGTTCTAAGCAGTAACTGGTTAAAATTTGATCCAAACTCATAGGTTCTATACTGCACCTCTGGAGAGATACTAATTTTATCTGACAGGCGTGCATTTCCAAAAAACATTTCCCAAGATCCAAAATCATCCTGACCATTTTCTTGCGCGTTAGTGTATTGAATTGTTACAAGTGTTATTAGTAGTAGTGCAATTGCTTTTTTCATTTTTTTAAATAACGTTGGGTTTATTTTTTAATTTTTATAAATCTTTTGGTGTCCTTGAATGGTTTTGTCTCAACCTTACCTATTGCCTCTTTATAGGTTTTCCAGTCTTTTTCAAAAAACGCATTAGTTTTATCAAGGGCCTCATTGAGCTGGTTTTTGGCATGCTTTAGTAGCGTTGTCTCTGTTTGGGTCATGCCATCTGGGCGGCTACTTGCATACCAGCTTGCCGTCCTAATCCTATTTAATACCGTAACCTCAGGATTTCTAGTGATTCCTTGACGTTTATCTTCTTTTCCAATAAATAGGGCTATGAGGTTTTCTATAGTTTCTGAAATTGTAGTGCATGAATCAATAGCTTCTTTGTGTAGCTTTTTGTCTTCTTTTTTTAATGTTTTGCTAAAACTAGTTGCGGTGTTTTTACTCTCTACCAATTGTTTAACAGCATCTGCAGCAATTTGGGTCATTTGCTCAATGGTTTTTGATGTATCGTACTTTTGCTCAATAGCCTTTTGAGAAACAACTATTCTTGGATCACTGGCTACAGTAATAGTAGTTTGAGTAGTCATACCATCATTAGTTAAAACAATTTTGTAGTTTCCTGGTTTTACGCTGCTGCCACTTGGCTCATTTTTTCTTTTTCTTATTTTTCTGGAGGGCCTGTCACCACCGGCTTCATTTAAGTACCAAGTCCATTTGTAAATTCCCGAGCTATCTGGAACTTTTCTTTTTAGGGTACGAATCAATCGGTCTTTATCATATATTTTCATGAATAAGGAATCGCTTGATGGTTTTTGGGTTTGAGTACTATCTTTTGTCTCTGTAGTAGTTGTTTGTGCATTATACCAATAACTAATTTGTGCTCCAAAAGCTTTGTTTTCTCCTTGGTACATTGCATCTGCACCAAACCTGCTCCCTGTTGGCTGTTGATAGGCTGCTTGATATGCCGTGGGCGGCGTAAATACTTTTAGCCTTTCTTTTAAAAGTCTAGTTTCTTTGGCTATAACGCGTAATGGGGTAATATCATCCAATACCCATGCGGCGCGGCCAAAAGTTCCTATTATTAAATCATTTTCTCTCTCTTGGATTACTAAATCTTTTACTGGTACTGTGGGGAAGCCATGCGTCCATTTGGTCCAGGTTTTTGCTGCATTGGTAGAGTAATATAGGCCATCATCTGTACCTAAAAATAATAGGTTTTTTTCTTGTGGATCTTCTATAATGCAAAGGGCATAACTCAGCGTGTCTTCGGGTCCTAAAATTCTAGTCCAAGAACGCCCATAATTTGTAGTGCGGTAGGCATAAGGAGTGTAGTCAAACCTTCTATAGTTATTGGCAACCAAAAGCGCTTCCCCTTTGTTTTTACTACTCGCTTTTATTTGTGTAACCCAGCTTCCTTTTGGTAATCCGGGGAGTTTTGATATTTCTTCCCAAGCGCCTCCTGCATTTTTGCTTACATGTACTCTTCCGTCATCTGTACCAACATACAATACATCTTTTTCTACACTAGAGGGTTCTATTACTAAAATGGTAGTATGATTCTCTGCGCCGGTGGCGTCCATAGTTAAACCGCCGCTTTGACTCTGCTTTTGTTTTTCTGGATCATTGGTAGTTAAATCTGGAGATATCACACTCCAAGTAAGCCCCTTATTCTTAGATTTATGTACAAATTGACTCCCAAAATAAATGGTACTCGTATCAAAAGGATCAATATTAATGGCGCTATTCCAGTTAAATCTCAGGGTAATGTCTGGATCCTCATGGGTCGGTTTTACCGTGTAGTTGTTTCCTGTTTGGTGATCATACCTACTTACAGAGCCTTGCTGGCTCATACTCCAGCCATAACGACTGTCCTCTTTGTCTGGTACTACATCAAAGCCATCACCAAAACTTATCTCTTGCCAGTAGCTGTTTCTTATACCTTGGGCTTTCCAGACATATGCAGGACCTCTCCAGCTACCATTATCTTGCATGCCCCCGTATACATTGTATGGAAATTCATTGTCTACATTGATATGATAAAATTGTGCTACGGGTATATTACCAATAAAGCGCCAAGTTTTACCTCCATCTCTGGTAATATTCATGCCTCCATCATTACCATCTATCATGAAATTACCGTTGGTAGGATGTATCCACCAAGCATGATGGTCTGGGTGTACTCCGTTATCTACACCATAGGCAGGCATAAGTTGTTTAAAATTTTTACCCCCGTCTTCACTTACATTAACATAGGTGAATACAGAATATACTCTATTTTCATTTTGAGGATCAACAAATATATCACTGTAGTAAAAAGGTCTATTTCCAATATCGCTTTTGTCATTGGTTTTGGTCCAGGTAAATCCTGCATCTGTACTTTTGTAAAGGGCATTTTTTTTGGCCTCTACTAGGGCATAAATTATATTGGGTTTGTTGGGTGCTATGGCAAGACCGATTCGTCCCAGGTCTCCCTGTGGTAGTCCATCTTTGTGGGTTCGCTCTTCCCAAGTTGCACCTGCATTGTAGGTAATGAAAATTCCAGAACCTTCTCCTCCAGATTTAAAAAACCATGGGTCTCTTTTGTGCTCCCACATGGCTACAATAATCTTATTTGGGTTTGTAGGGTCCATGACCATATCTGCAACACCCGTTTTATTGTTTTGAAATAAAATTTGATTCCAGGACTTTCCACCATCGGTAGTTTTATACACCCCACGCTGGGAGTGCTCTCCCCAAGGAGAGCCAATAGCGCCTACATATACTATATCTGGATTGGTGGGATCTATAAGTATTTTATGAATATGTCTTGTTTTTTCTAACCCCATGGAATTCCAACTGTGGCCACCGTCTATAGATTTATAGACGCCATAACCACCATTTAAACTATTTCTTGGATTTCCCTCTCCAGTACCTACCCAAATAACAGCAGGATTAGATTGCTGAATTGCAAGGGCACCTACAGAGGCTGTTTTTTCATTGTCAAAAATAGGTTCCCAAGAAATACCACCACTATCAGATTTCCAAAGGCCACCAGAGGCAGTCCCAACATACATAACCTCTGGGTTATTGATAACAACATCAATGGCTGTTACACGCCCAGACATACCTCCAGGACCAATGTTTCTTGGCTTAAGATCTTGTAAGTATTTTGTAGGTAATTCTTGAGATATAAGGGTGGTACAGATGCAAATAAGCATCAAGAATAAACTTTTTTTCATGGCTATTTTTTCCTTTAAAAATAAAAATTAAATATATACAAGCAAAATGGGATACAGGTATTAAAAATCTTAAAATTCACTTAATATTTTTAAGTATTTAGATGTGTTTTTTAATAGCAGTTTAACGTTTGGGTTTTTTAAATATTCACAATAAGCCGTAATTTTATAGTATGAAAAAATCGTCAAATAATATCCCACCAAAGCACCAAAAATCTGGATTTATATTTACCAAACACAGTGCAAAACAGGAGTCTATCTTTGATAAATTATTTGGAGTTTTTCAAGAACTCATCACACACACCTCTGGTGATTTTGATGAAGCTATAGATTGGTTAGGTCAGCTAGATCAAGAGTATGAGATTACCACAAAAGATTATACCATTGATGATTTTATTCAGGAATTAAAGGATCGTGGATACATACGGGAAGAATTTGAGCAAGAAGGAAACAATGGTGATGGACAAGGGGATGGGAAATTATCTATTACAGAAAAGTTAGAGAGAGCACTAAGAAAACGCGCCTTGGAACAAATTTTTGGAAATATCAAAAGATCTGGTCAAGGAAACCACAAAACAAAACACATAGGTAGGGGTGATGAACAATCTGGTGATTTTAGAAACTACCATTTTGGAGATGCCTTAGATCAAATATCTATGACAGAAAGCATTAAAAATGCCCAAATTAATAACGGTATCGGAGATTTCCGCATTACAGAAAATGACCTTGTAGTTGAAGAATCTATTCACAAATCTCAAATGAGTACTGTACTTATGATAGATATTAGCCACTCTATGATATTGTATGGAGAGGATAGGATTACTCCAGCAAAAAAAGTAGCCATGGCACTAAGTGAACTCATCACTACTAGATACCCTAAAGACACCTTAGACATTTTGGTCTTTGGTAATGACGCCTGGCCAATTAAAATAAAAGATTTGCCATATCTAACCGTTGGACCTTACCACACAAATACCGTAGCGGGCTTACAATTGGCTATGGATATGCTTAGAAGAAAAAGAAATACCAACAAGCAAATTTTTATGATCACAGATGGTAAGCCAAGTTGTCTAAGATTGCCAGATGGCCGGTATTACAAAAACAGTAATGGTCTAGATGAGCACATTGTAAATAAATGTTATATGATGGCCGCCCAAGCAAGAAAATTGCACATCCCCATAACTACCTTTATGATTGCAAGTGACCCTTACTTGCAGCAATTTGTAGATCAATTTACTCAGGCCAATCAGGGGAAATCTTTTTACACAGGGTTACAGGGGTTAGGAGAAATGATTTTTACTGATTATGACAATAACAGAAAACGAAACATAAGATAAAAGTACTCTCACAGATTTGGTACTACAACTATTAAATACACTTACACACAAACATGGACATTAAAAAAATAAACACACTTCGAGCTCTTAAAAAATCAGGGTATGCATACCAATCAATAAAGGATGAGCTACGAAGAAATTTACTACATAAATTATCAAAAAAACAAACTGTTTTTGAGGGCATACACGGATATGAATATACGGTTATCCCAGAATTAGAACGCGCCATTTTATCAAAACATAATATTAACTTACTAGGGCTTCGTGGACAGGCAAAAACACGTTTGGCTAGACAAATGGTGACTTTATTGGACGAATATATACCGGTGGTTGCTGGCAGTGAAATAAATGATGACCCTTTTAAACCCATTTCTCGGTATGCACAACAATTACTTCTAGAAAAAGGGGATGATACCCCAATTACATGGCTACATCGCGGCATGCGTTTTTCTGAAAAATTAGCCACTCCAGATGTTACTGTGGCTGATATTATTGGTGATGTAGACCCAATTAAGGCTGCAAATTTAAAATTGAGTTATGCAGATGACAGAGTCATTCATTTTGGAATGATCCCAAGAGCAAATAGATGTATTTTTGTCATCAATGAATTACCAGATTTGCAGGCTCGCATCCAGGTTGCCCTTTTTAATATTTTGCAAGAGGGAGATGTCCAAATTAGAGGATTTGCATTAAGACTTCCCCTAGATGTTCAGTTTGTGTTTACAGCTAATCCTGAAGACTACACCAACAGAGGTAGTATTGTAACCCCGCTCAAAGACAGGATAGGGTCTCAGATACTCACTCATTACCCACAAACCCTTGAGATTGCAAGAAGTATCACAGCCCAAGAAACTGCTGTTGCGGCATCAGATAAAGAACATGTATATGTTCCAGATTTGGCAAAAGACATACTAGAGCAAATTAGTTTTGAGGCACGTGAGAGTGAATTTATAGATTCTAAAAGTGGGGTTAGTGCTCGATTGAGTATCACTGCATTTCAAAACCTACTGAGTACCGCAGAGCGAAGAGCTTTAAAAAACGGTACTACAGAAACTGCCCTTCGTTTGAGTGACTTTTTGGGAGTCATCCCGTCCATAACAGGTAAAGTAGAGTTGGTCTATGAGGGTGAACAAGAAGGTGCAGACCAGGTTGCAAAGCAATTACTCTCTGATGCAATTAAAACACAATTTTTATGCTATTTCCCTAAAATAGAAAAGCTTCAAAAACAAGACCAGAAAGATCCTTATCATGAGCTTGTAAATTGGTTTTTTGAGCAATCTAGCTTTGAGCTTCTTGATACTCTCGATGATCAAGAATATCAATTACAGCTTGATAGAATAGAGCCTTTAGATGAGTTAATACATACCTATGCCCCCCAAACTTGTAATGATGATATTCCATTTATGAAAGAGTTTATATTATGGGCTATGGTGGAGATGAAAAAGTTAAGTAAATACAACCTCACAGATGGCGTACGGTTTAAAGATATGTACGGAGGGTATATAAGTGGTTTGTAACATAATCCAGCAATAAAAAATCTCGATAGGCTTCTATCGAGATTTTTTATGAGTATAGATTAGGTTTTAAAATTTTTAGCTAGCTAGGTGTATTACCTCCAAGGCTGCGCGCTCTCCCGCAATCATTGCGGCGTTTAAAGAACCGTTTAATTGCATGTCTCCTGCTAGAAATATAGTCTGTGTGAGTCTAGTTTCAGAGGGTAGCATTTCATACTGTAGGTCTTTTAAATTTGGCAAGGCCATTGGGATATTGTAGTGTTTTATAAAAGAGCAAGAATCTATAGCACATAATTCTTTCAACTCTTTTTGAACCTCTGTAACAAGCTCTTTATCTGTTAGGTTTTGTTTGTCAACCACAGTAACAGAGAGAAGCTCTTTGTTTGCTGTAGCGCTNNGTTTGTACACTTGTATGATAAAAAATATTATTAATCAGTGCCCCAGGCTCTGAGATAAGTCCTATAAGAGGTTTTTTAATATTTCTTTTTGGCGTTTCAAAATAAAGGGTATCACAAGATTTCCAAAGCGTAGCTTGGTTTTTTAAATTTGAAACAAGCTCACTAGCCTGTGTTGCTATAATTGTAAAGTTGCTTTTTATGGTTTCTCCAGATTCAAGTTTGATACTATTGTTTTCAACCTTTGTTACTTTTGTATTGAAGATACAAGTTGTGTTTTTTAATTTTTTAGCCAGTTGTTTTGGTATGGCTTCTATGCCATGTTTTGGCAAGGTAGCCATGCCTTCCCCAAACATTTTATAGACAAATTCAAACATTCTGCTAGATGTTTCTAATTTGTTTTCAAGAAAAATTCCGCTAAAAAAAGGAGTAAAAAAATCTATAATTATAGCACTGGAAAACCCAAGGTCTTCGAGATAAGAGTGTGTTGTTTGTTCTTTTTCAGCAAATATTTTTTGAATTGATTTTTTCTTTAACCTTTTGTTTAAAGCTAGTATTTTAAGTCTATCATTTAGGGTGCCAATACCTGAGAGTAGGGTAGGTATTAAAAGAGAAAGTTTTCTTGAAGGATCTCCAATAATTTTTTGTTTTCCATTTTTAAATATTGCAGCTCCAGGTAAAAACTCTTGCAATGATAGGGCGTTAAAATCTAGGTATTTTTTTGCAGCCGGGTAGGCAGTTAATAAAACTTGAAACCCATGATCTAAACTGTACCCGTCTATATTATCTGTCTTAACTCTACCACCAAACCTGTCTGAGGCTTCTAAGATAGTTGGCCTTAGACCATGTTGTTCTAAAACTGTAGCGGCAATTAATCCACTAATTCCTCCACCTATAATATGAATCTCTGGTGTTGTTTGCTTCATTGTTTACCCTTGGGTTGGTTTTGATAATTTTAAAAGCAAAAATATTATTTTATTGAGAGTAAAAAACAATGTTTAACGTTTTGTAAGGTATATTAAATGAATATAACAAATACATTTGCGTTATAAAATTTGTATCAAAATGAGTAAAATAGCTATCGTACGATGTGAGCACTTTAATGCAGCACATCGATTGCACAACAAAAATTGGAGTGATCAAAAAAACAAAGACGTTTTTGGAAAATGTAACAACCCAAACTATCACGGCCATAATTATGACCTAGAAGTTAAGGTGATAGGACATTGTGATCCAGAAACGGGGTATGTTATTGATACAAAAATCTTGTCTGACCTGATAAAAAAATATGTATTGGATAGGTATGATCATAAAAACTTAAATCTAGATACCCAAGAGTTTAAAGATGTAAACCCTACAGCAGAAAATATAGCCATCTCAATTTATAACTTGCTTAAACCCAAATTAGAAGCTAATTTGGAATTAAAAATCAAACTCTATGAAACCCCAAGAAACTTTGTAGAGTATCCTTATTAGTATCATTAATTTTTAACAAAACAAGCACAATGAATTTAGACATACCAAATAAAAATCGCCTGTCTACTGAGGATAAACAAACTCCTAATTTGTATGATATAGCCATTAACTCAATAGATGGTAAGGCTATTGATTTATCTTCTTTTAAAGGTAAAAAGATACTTATTGTGAATGTTGCTTCAAAATGTGGTTTTACCAAACAGTACAAAGATTTACAAAAATTAAGTGATAGCCATAAAGAGTCCTTAATTGTAATTGGTGTGCCTTGCAATCAATTCGGTAAACAAGAACCAGGTGATGCTGCTGAAATACAAAATTTTTGCCAAATGAATTATGGGGTTACATTTTTAATCACACAAAAAATTGATGTTAAAGGAATTAACCAACATCCATTATACACCTTTCTTACCTGTGAAACCCTAAATGGTAAAAGAGATTCTACTGTAAAATGGAATTTCCAAAAGTATGTTATTAGTGAATCTGGATCTTTAATAGATCACTATTATTCTATTACAAGCCCTCTTAGTAAAAAAATTACTAAACACCTATAAAATATTAGCCTAGAGCCTCAAGATACAACCTAGCATTCTCTTGATGAGTTTGCTGTTTCTCTGCTGGCATTTTATCATACATACGCACTAGCATCCCAAGGCGAGGGTTAGACAAGAAAAACCCTCTGTGAGTGTGCATAAACCTCCAAAATAAGCCATCCCAAGTGGCTTGCCAATCTCCCTTTTTATAATTACTCATTTTTATGATATAATTACTCCCGCTTATGTAGGGCTTTGTTGCCATTAGTCCTCCATCTGCGTATTGACTCATGCCATACACATTGGTGACCATTACCCAGTCATAGGAATCAATAAATAGTTCCATAAACCACCGGTATACCTCATCTGGATCAAACTCACATAACATCATGAAGTTTCCTAAAATCATTAAGCGTTCTATGTGATTACAGTAGCCAGTTTCTAGTATTTTTTTTATGGTTTGGTCAATAGGAGGGATGCCTGTTGTCCCGTCATAGAAAGATGCGGGTATTTTTTTAGTAAATTTCCAATAATTGGTGGTCCGCTCCTGGCTTCCTCTAGACTCATAAATTCCTCGTATAAATTCTCTCCAACCAATAATTTGGCGCACAAATCCTTCTGTAGAATTTATAGGAACGTTATTTTTTTTAGTAAAATCTAAACAGGCATCTATAATTTCTTTAGGTGTTATTAAACCCACATTGAGCATTGGTGTTAATACACTATGATTTAAAATAGAGTTTTCTGCCACTATTGCATCTTCATATACCCCAAATTCCATAAAACGTTGTTCAAAGAATTGGTGTAACCAAGATGCTGTATCCTCAAAACTAGTAGGGTATAGGCTATAGGTAGTTAGACTTCCTAAATGATCTGCGAAATAAGTGTTTACATACTGTGTTGCCTCTTGATTGTAAGTGTCAATATCTGGAAATGATATAGTAGGAGGTACTTTTTTTGCGGGGTATTTTTTTCTATTTTCTGTATCAAAGGTCCATTTGCCTCCTGTGGGCTTACCTTCTTGATCCATTAATATGTTTCGTTTTTTTCGTTGGTCTTTGTAAAAAGTTGTTTGGTGGTATTTCTTTTTGTCTTTTCCAAAAAAGGGAAGTAACTCTTCTTTGGTGTTTAAAAAAAGTGGGTTTTCCATTGCTTTTAGAGTAATACCCAAAGTGTTGCATCCTTCTTTAATTCTCTTATGTAGCCAGTTATCTGTGGGATCTATGTAGTTTATGTGGTCAACACCTTGTTTTTTTAATACCGGAAGTAGCTCCCTTATATCTGAAATTTTTTGGATTGCCTCCACATAAGTTACCTCCCTGTTTTTTTGGTGAGTAAGAAAATCTGCATAGCGCTTCATGGTAGCTCTGTGAAAAGCTATTTTTTGTTTATGGAAGGGATATTGTTTGAAAAACAAATATTCCTCTACTAAGTAAATAGGTGCATCAATATCTAAAAGAGGAGACGCTTTAAATAGTTGGTGCGGAAAAATTAGGTGGATCTGTTTCATTTGTTTGAGCTGCAGCGTTTGCTACAATATTTTACGTGTTCCCAATTCTTCTCCCATTTTTTTCGCCATGTAAATGGGAGTTTACACACGACACATATTTTTTGAGGGAGATGTTGTTTTTTCATGTTTAAAATTCAGGTAATTCTTCTATTCTGGCATACGGAAATTGTGCTATTTTTTTTAACTCATAATAGCTGTTTAGACCAGAAATACCAACACTATTGCTAGCCTGCAAGTCTATATCATCATCAACCATTGCGCTGTTGTCAATAATTAGTTTTTGTATTTCTCCTATGACCATCACTGTGCCATTGTGTTTGATATCTAAGGTTTCCACAAACTGCATGCCCATTTTAAAAGTACTTTGCTTTACAAAAGGTGCTAAGATATCTTTTTGGTATTCTTGGGTAAGCCCACAAAGCTCAAATTCAGATTCTTCTGCTGAAAATTTGGCTGAGGTATAGTGGGCGTTTTTTACAAAATTTGGATGTATATGGTTTATGGTATATGATCCGTTTTCTTTAATATTTCTAAGAGTATGGCCAACTTCTGGGGTTTGCGGTCTTGAAATAAATCCGAGTAATGCTGGATTGCTACCCAGATGTACCACGGAGCTGAAAATGGCAAGATTTGATAGCCCATCACTGTTAATGCTCCCGATAAGGTTTGCAGGTTTTATTCCAGTAACTGCGTTAATTATCTTTAGCCTGCTGATGCGGTCTAGTTGCTCAATATCTTTTTTAGTGTACATCATTGTGTTTTTTATTTACATGTGTGTCTAACAAGCGTTTTTTTTCTTTTTGTACGGCGGGATGCTTTTTGTGACCCCATATTTTATCTCTCGCTTTCGCCGCGCTTTGTTGCAAATCTACAATAGGAAAAGGGTACTGCTCTCCAATATACACATTACAAAAGGTTTGTTCCATGGCAGACATTTTCCATGGCTCATGTATAAAAGCAACAGGAACTTTGGCAAGTTCTGGAATCCATTTTTTTATAAACGCACCCTCTGAATCATGTTCTTGAGAGTTTTTTACAGGATTGTATAACCTAACGGTATTAATACCCGTTGTACCCGCTTGCATCTGGAATTGTGGGTAATGGATACCAGGCTCATAATCCAGAAACTGTCTAGCTAGGTGGTAGGTGCCCTCTCTCCAATCTTGGTCTAGATTCATGGTTAAAAAAGAGACCACCATAGCGCGCATTCTAAAATTTATCCACCCCGTTTGCTCTACAGCTCGCATGCATGCATCTATTAGCGGAACTCCTGTAGTTCCTGTTTTCCAAGCCTTCAGGAAAACTTCATTTTTTGTATGCTGTAATAGTTCATAACCACTGTTTATACAATGGGTTTCATAGGTGCAATCTACTTCAAATTTCTGTATGAAATGGCAGTGCCAATGCAACCTTGTGAGCATGGCAGAAAAAGCCTTGCTGTTTTTTGAGCCTGATGGGTGTCTACCTATGTATTGAAACGCCTGTTTAACACTCATGTTTCCCCACGCTAAATAGGGTGATAACCTACTACAACTTACTCTACTTTGTGCTGGTTTTGAAATATGTTTTTGGTAATTGAATCCTCTTTTTTGAGTAAAAGATTTTAAATAACGCCAAGCATTACGCTCTCCTGCAGGTTGGTAGTGTTTTGAGTACTCTTTAAGTTTTAACTCCAGTTTTTCAGGCAAAGAAAAAGGATGGGTTAAAGGGGTTTGTGTGGTAATAGAAAAATTATTTTGCAGTACCGGTGTGTGCATTTTCACATGCCAGTGTTTGCTCCAATCTATTCTGTTTTTAATTCCTCTTAGAATGCCATCTCGTTGAAACTCTTTCCAGTAAATTTTATTTTTTTTTGTAAAAGAGGCCACTTTTTTATCACGATCCCAGGTTAGTTTTGTACCGCTTTCTCTGTAGCTATAAATGTGTTGTATATTAAAATTACTACTTAGGTATTCAAATATACTTAGGGCACTTGCGTAGAAAACATCTACAGATCTATTAAAAGGTGCTAAGGTCTTATTGATGGCCGCAATGGAGTGGTATATAAATTGTAAATGACGCTCACTAGTGTCTGGGTAGGAGATGATTTGGGGTTCAAAAAAATATACGATACGGTAGTCTATACCTGCCTTTTCTGCGTGTGCTAAGCCTTGGTGATCTTGGGTTCTAAGATCACGCTTAAGCCATACTATATTGATTGGCTTTTTACTCAATAGGTGATTTGTTTTTTACATTTTTTCCAGAAACCAAAAAATGAAGGGAAATATCCCTGGACATCAAACATCCAATCTCTAGAATCTTGTGTGCCCATATAATGTGTATTTAAAGGATGTTCTTTAAAATATATATTTGTTAAACTATACTGCTGTTGCAGCTCAGAAAACTCACCTACATATATTTGAATATTGGATATGTTTTGTACCGCAAGATTAACTATAAAATCCATCGTGTTTTGTGATACAGGATATAAGTCAAAACATGATGGTTCTAGAAGTAGAATTCTATTGGCTTTACTTTCTTGTTTCCATAGGGGATCTAAATTGTACATAGTATAGATACAACTAGGCAACGTATTGTCTATAGAAATTGCTTGTTTTTTTGGGAGTGGTGTTTTTAATATAAACGGGCTTGTTTGTTTTAAAACCTCAGGGACATCCATGTCTGTGAAAGCTTCATAGGGTATATCTAGAAAAGTACCTCTTTGTTTGGTAAAACAGTAGGTGTTAATATTTTCTTGATTGGCAACATATTTTTTATTTGCATTTGCTCCAGCAACCCATTGCCAACTCAGAGCATTACTGGCCCAATCTGCATCTAGTAGGTGGTAATACATCCACCTTGCTGGTGTTTTCCAGTGGCTACGGCCCATATTACATGAAATGGCAGCGATATACATTCTTAGGTGGTTGTGCAAGTATCCCGTCTTGTAAAATTCTTGAATGGCTGTGTCAATAGCAACAATACCTGTGGTTGCCTCCAAGATTGCTTTTGGGATATCTGTGTTTGAAACCGGTGTTTGGGTGTGTTTTAGGTCTTGATTAATGGCCTCCCCTTTGGCAATCCAAACTTGTTGCCAATAATCTCGCCAGGCTAATTCTTGGATAAATTTTTCAGCCTCTGGGGGTTTAAAACCATTATCTAATATTTTTTTAAAAATAAATTTTGTGGAGATAACGCCCCTAGAGATATAAGGAGACAGATAAGACACCGCTCCATTTATGTAGTTTCTGGTGTGTTTGTATTTTGAGGGATCTATAGCGTCAATGCGTTTAAGAATCTCTTTGTAGGATGTTGGAAACTCGGTTTGTTGCTCTTCAAATAGTTTCATTTAACGTTTACTTATCTTGTTGCCAGAAATGGCTTTTTGTCTCGAGCATTTAAAGCGAGTGATGTCTTGATTTCTTTTTTTAAGATGTTTTTGGCTTACGCCACTATTTACTCTTTTTCGCCAACGTTTGAAGCTAGATTCTTTAAGATTAGTGCGCATAACTTTAATGACCTCTTTTTCTGGAAGCCCAAACTGAAATAATATAGCCTCAAAGGGTGTACGGTCTTCCCAGGCCATTTCTATGATGCGGTCTAGTTCTCTTTCGGTAAAAGTATTACTGGCTGTGGCCATCTTTAAGAAGGGGTGTTAGCCAAAGATTCTAGTTTTTTCATTACCTGTTCTGCCTCAAAGGCTTTTTGGTCACTAGCCTTTCTGTTTGTTTTAGAAAGCTCAAAAGATTCTTTGGTGAGTTTTTGATAGGCAGCCTCTAGGGTCTGTTTTTCTGATTTTTTTTTAAATAGCCCAAACATAAATTTAATTTTAATGAACCTTAGATGGTTCAGCATTTCATGGTAAAAATAAATAATGTTTCATGGTTTAATGTTAAAGTTAAACAAAAATAACAAGCCCATAACATTTATTAATATCCTAATAGTTTAACCTAAAAAGCATAGAATTCTATATTTTTATAGTCTTTTGTTTTTAATTGTTTAAATTACACCCTTATTAAACAAACCAAATAAGTTTCAAATTAAATATTTTACATTATGAAAAAAAACATACTCTTTATTGCCCTTTTGCTCTGCATAGGAACCCTTCAAGCACAAGATTACTTTGATATTTTTAAAGCCTCTTTCTCTTCAGCAAGTCTAGGAAATGTTGATGATGAGAATGCCCAGACAGATGTAACTAACAGGAATATTGAACTATACATGCCCATACCAATTACTCAAAAGGTTACGATTATTGCAGGTTTTACCTATGAAAATACAAGCCTAGGTAATATGTATTTTAATTTTGATAATTCGCCCTATGATTTTGTGGATGGAAGTAAAAATTTAATAATGACAAGGCTCAATCTAGGTATGAAGATAAACCATGGTAATAGATGGAGTGGAACATATGTAGCGCTTCCAAAACTAGCTTCTGATTTTAGTAATCTTGGATCAAATGATTTCCAGATAGGTGGTCTTGCGCTACTTGAAAAAAAATACTCTGGCAGAAAGGTTCTTAAATTTGGTGCCTATGTGTCTTCAGAAAATTTTGGAACTACCGTTACACCCATCATAGGGCTGTGGTATAAATCAAAAAATAGTAAGTTTTATGTAAATGCTACGCTGCCTATTCGTGCAGATGTAAACTATTCTTTAACAGATGCCTTTAGTCTTGGAGCTAACTTGTTGTCTTCAGTAAAATCCTATAACCTTTCTAATGAAAGAAATTCAGATTTTTATGTTCAAGAAGAGTCTATTCGTCTTTCTGCTTTTGCAGCCTACGGATTTTTAAATGACATGCTTATTGTACGTGCAAGAGTTGGTCTAGATACAACAGATTATGCTCTTTACGATAAAGATGCCGCAAGTGTTGTACAAGTACTTACAAAACAAATAGGTAACAGAAAAGACGTAGATAGAAGAAACTCAGAGTTTGCCGCAGCTCCTTTTGTTGGATTAGACTTTATTTTTAGGGTTGGTTTGTAACCAAAACTATTTAATTTATAAAGCCCCGTTTCATTAAATGTTTCGGGGTTTTTTTATTTAATTATTTATCAAACTTTTAAAGTATTTAACGCTTTATGTGTAATTAGTTTAATTTTAAATAATATAAATTAATACACACGCTACAATTGAGCTAACAGCTCCAAGAATTTGATATTTGGAAAGTTGTTCTTTAAATACGATAACTGATAAAAGCATGCCTCCAATAGGATGAAAACTGGAGATTAGATTTACCTTGTACACTTCTAGAATAGTGTAGCTGTAAAAAAATAAGATCACCGCTATGGTAGATAAAAATACTAGAAAAATGATTTTTATGTCATAGTATATTTTTAAATCAATTTTCATCTTTTTTGTGTAGTAACCAATGCATAAAAATAAAATTAATATAGTGACCTCTTGAACAAATATGGTTGTTTGATAACCAATTTTTTCAATTGGTATTCCTGCCAAAGGATATGCAATACCAAAACACAAACAAGCCAATAGGCCATGTTTTATTCCCTTCCTTAGTTTGAAATTAAATCCATTAAAACAAACAATTGTAAAAATGGATAGTCCTATTTGTATACAGTAGTATTTCCATTGGATAACTTCTTTAAAGAGGATAAAAGACACTATTTGAGAAATTAATAGTGTGAATATATTTAAAAAAATAACATTGGTTGTAGTTTCTGTTTTAAATGCTTTTACCAATGAAAAAAGTCCTACACCTGCAATAAGTCCACTCAATATAGCCAGAGCTATCATAGGCATATTAATTTGGTTTGTTGGACCGCTACTTACAAAATAAATGCCTAATAAAAGGGTAGTAAGAAGTGTTCTGTGAAGCAAGATTTTCACGTGTCCGTGTATAAGGATACAGGGTCTCCAAAGCGCGTCTGTAATTCCCATAAAAAAGACTCCTAGAATTGCTGTTATCATGATTTAAAATAATTGTTTAGGTACGCTTCATTGAAAAAAGAAGGATAGAATTTTTTGGCTACTTCATTGTATTTATTTCTAAAATAAGATTTATTAGATTTAGAGGTATGGTATTTTAGAATGTTAACATATTGATGCATTAAAATTTGATAATTTCTTGGAAAATTATCAAATGTGATTGTTTTCTGCCATAGTTGTAAACTCTTAAAATCCTTGCGATACACAAATAACAGCATAATCATTAGTCCGTATTGTTCATAATGCTCAAATTTATAGTAGTTATTGTAGTTTGTTTTAACTTCGAGTTTTTCTGTAATCCAAGTCATTACCTCAAAATTTCTTGTAATTATAGCTGTAGTTATTAATTCAAAATAATAATCAATTTCGCTATTACCTTGTATTTGTTGATGGTAGTTATTAAGTAATTTACTTACGTTTTTTGACTTATAAAATAATTCTTGAGAAATAATTCTACCCTTTAATATGGGATGAAAACTTGAATCAGGTGTTAGTTTAAAAAAATGATTTTGACTTTGGTTATTTAAATACATTTTCAAATTTAAAACACCTCTGCAAAATTGTTTAAGATCCTTTCTTTGGGTATTTTTTTCAATACTATTTAGCCACTTACCATAATAACTATTGAGATGGCTATAGTCAACATAAATGGTTATAATTAAGTTTAAAAAGTTATCATTTAATAATAGTTTCTGTAAATCCAGAGATTCTGAATCCAATGTTTTTAAAAGTGTACCAGTACAGTTT